>Ga0315903_10006751_pt1 | contig 14548 bp, 16 predicted proteins | sample LakEriMetagenome_7_FD_203524 | JGI IMG/M metagenome (GOLD analysis project Ga0315903, IMG submission 203524) | Freshwater fungal communities from buoy surface, Lake Erie, Ohio, United States - Buoy 2 MA119 | ecosystem: Environmental > Aquatic > Freshwater > Lake | place: USA: Lake Erie, Ohio...
GCCGCGTCAAAGACCGCGTAGCGCACGCCAGCGGGCAACTGGTCAGCCTTTACGGCATCCCAGTAATCGCGCTTATAGATTTGCTTGGCGAGGTCTAGCGGAAGCTCCCGCATATCACCCTTGTATCCAACGCGGCGGGCGACTTCCTCTGTGATGCCGTAACGGGTCTTGCCGCCAGGATCATCTGCGTGGTCGCTAAAGCCACCTTCATGGCCCAGCACTTTGGCAATGGCAGTGTCAAAGTTCATCACGCACCCCAGAACTTTGCTCCGAACTGCACTAGCGTGAACAACACAGCTGCGGCGGCCCAAACGCCGATGCCTCTATTAATCCACTGATCTACCTTCTTGTCCGTCTTGTGGATTGCTTGATCATGCACGGCAATGGATGACTCGCATTTGCCAATACGCTCACCCTGCGATGACTGCCGTTCCTCAATCAGGATCAAGCGCGTCACCGCATCAGTCAGCTTGTCCACTTTGGACTCCAAGCGTCGGAAATCGTCGTCAGTCATGTTAGTCAGCAGTTAAGAGCCCCACCCATGCCACCAGAGCCACCAAGAGCCCCAGAGCCACCCGTTGCAGTTGCAGACCCAGGCACACCAGACGCTGCCAGCGCAGGCGTGGCCGCAGCCGATCCACCCGCCGCCCCGCCAGCACCAGGGCCACCAGAGCCAGCCGCGCAAGTGCGCGTCAACGCACCGTCACCAATCACACCGTCTCGGCCAATCGTTGTCGTTGCTGTGTTGGTAGAGGTTGTGCTGGTGTTGGTTGTGGTTGATGTCTGGTTTGCGCTTGTGCTGGTTTGATTGGCGTTAGTCGTAGTTGTAGTGTTGGTGGTTATGTTGGCGGCAGGGGCTTGAATCTTCCCTGCGATGCCGACAAAAGCGTCATTGGTACTGCGGGCGATGGCCGCAGTGTTGTTGCTGTTCGCCAGCGCCACCGCCGTCTGCGCCTTCACCGCGTAGACCTGGGCAGCAGTCGGAACAATCAAGCTGGCCCACTGCAGGGCTTGCTCGCCAAATGACTTGGGCGGTGCAATGAACGATTGCTGCTGGCCTTGACCACCGGCCTGCAGGCTGATGACTGCCGCGACCTTGGCCGTGGTGTCACCCGAACGCGCAATCTCCGCAAGTGCTTGATACCGCGCAGCGTGTGCATGGGCCTGCGCTTCATGCGCTTTGACGTAGGCTTCGTAGTCGGCGGTTGCACAGCCTGTAAGCCCCACTGAGCAAAGTATTAAAGCCTTCTTCATCTTGCGTCCTTTCAAGATTATTAGACATTGCCAGTGTTTGTGGACGGGAACGAACGGCCTGCGCCCCAGATGATGCGAATGGCGCCTTGACCAGCATCTTGTCCAGAAGTTCCAGCACCGCCTGCTCCATACAAAGCCCCGGAGCCGCCAGAACCGGCACCGCCTGGGGTTGCGCTATCACCAGCGGCACCGTTTGCTCCTTCACCAAGCATTCCAACGCCGCCGCCGCGTGTGGAAGTGCCAGCAGCACCACCGCCACCACCACCGCCGCCGCCAGCACCTGCTGTGGCTCCAGTACCGCTATTGCCACCAGCACCGCCGTTACCAGAGTAGCCAGCAGCGCCGCCCCCGCCGCCTCGGGTAGTTCCCGCGCCAGCGCCGCCAGTGCCACCGCCAGTTCGTGCAGTGCCGTATCCAGTACCACCGGCACCACCAGTACCGAAAGAGCCAGGAGAACCGCCAAAAGCGCCCAACAAATCTGTGGCGCTTCTTCTTATTCTTGAAGTGCCTCCGGTAGTGCCTTGGTTTGTAGCAACAGCACCCTTGTCACCAACTTCAATCGTTAGTGACTCACCCGGAGTTACAGAAATGCTGTTTCCGTATGAAGTTGCGCCACCACCCCCGCCAGCTCCACCGGATTGCCCACCGCCGCCCCCGCCTACGCACACAGCGGATATAGATGTGATGCCAGTTGGAACAGTCCAAGCCGTTGACCCAACAGTAGTAAACAGAACCTGTCCAGGGGGCGTGGCGTATGTCGCCCCAACCACTGACAACACTATTCCACTCATGACACGTTCCCTGTGATCACGCAGACGGTGCCGCTGATAAACATGATGTTTGCAACACCGCGTGTAGCTACAGTAACAGTCGCTTTGTCAGCGTCCGTTCCACCGATGTACGCGGTAGTAATCGTGCAAGTAATCGTGATGTTGCCGCTGGTGTTGTTGAAGATCATCACAACGTCACCCTCAGCAAATGTGCTGTTAGGTATCGTGATGCTTCCACCTGTGCCAACCTGCACATACTTTCCAACGTCAGTCGTTGCAAGCGTGTATGAACCAGTCTTGGTCCCAACTGCAGGGATGTTGCGATAGCCAATCGTAAATGTTTCGTCTGGGATGGTGACAGTTCTTGATGCGGTCAAAGTCGCTGGGGTAATTGTTGACGCGTAAGAACTTGTGCCGCCAGCCCTGCCAGAAATGATCACTGCGTCTTGCGTAGAAGCTGGCCGCGCAACAATTTTTCCTTCAACGTGCAGCTTCTCCGACATTGAGCTTGTGCCAACACCGAAATTGCCCGCTGTGTCGATGTACGCCGCCGCCGTGTTGTTGGCACCCAACGCAAGATTTGTTGACGTCCCTGCACGCACGTTGAAAGTCGTGCCATCAACAAACATATCGCCAACAACTGACGCAGTGCTGTTCGATGAACGGAACACGCCACCATTAGTCGTGTCTGCGCCAGCAACATGAAGCGTTCTGTAGTTGGCTCCAAAGTTTGTCGGAGAGGCAGTGTTAACGCCGACGTTGCCATTGACGTCAATAGCCGCCCGCTGCGTGTTGCCCGTCCAGAAGTTCAGCGGCGATGAATCTCTGCCACGGAAGTTGACGCCATTGCCTGCCGTGTCTACATACAACTCAAATGAGTTCGACGCACTGCTGTTCTCAAGCCGCAACGTAGCGATGCCAGCACGCTCGATTTCCAATCCTGAGCCACTGCCAAACGTTGGCGATGTTGTGCCGAATCCAGCATTGCCAGTTGCTGAGAACGTGCCAGTTATCGCTGTGCCAGTAGTCAGCCACTTCTGAACCTCATTGGTTGTAATGACTAACCGCGTGTCAGCCGCCCCGGCACGATAGAGCCCTGATGTCGTTTCGCTTGACCACGAAATGCCTGGGACGCTTGATGTGCCATCAGCAGCCCTAAACGCGGCGCTCATCGAGCCTTGGCCCGAGCGCGACAACGAATCAGTCATTGCAGAGGCAATGTCACTCAGCGTGTTGTTTGCCCAAGTGCTTTCAATCGTGGTGCCAGTGACAACGGGGTTGCCGCTGACAAGCGTGAAGGTTCCTGATCCGTTGCGGGGCATCGTGTACTCCTTACTCTGCTGCTGCTGGGGTGCCGCGCAAAAGCGCGAGCAACTGTTGTTCTGTTGCGCTCAATGGACGTCCAGCACGCAACTTTCCTTCCAGCAGCTCAACCATTCTCTGCGGATTTTGCAGTGCTTCTGCCAATGCAGCGTCTCTGCGCGTGTTGGCAAAGTTACGCAGGGCATCAAGGCTCATGCGCCCTGGTGCGCCAGCCGTGTTTGCTACCGCATCAGCCAACCCGCTCGCAGCCTGCGCCGCAATCGTGTCAGATGCAGTGTTGCTACCACCGCCAGCCGTTGCGCTTCTCTTAACGCCCTGCACAATGTTCTGCGCTCTCAGTGCCTCAAGAATGCTCTCCAATCGAGCATTGGCAGTCTGACCAAGCACAGTCTCCTTGCGCGGTCCACGGGCAATGTCCATCGCACGCCCAAGGCCTGCCTCTGTGACTTTCGGGATGTCGCCCGCTGCGTCCGCAGAGACACCACGCACACGCCCAGTGGCTGAATCAACGAATGATTCTCTGACCTTGCCTGCTGCTTGCGAAGACCTGACAAGGTTGGAGTCTCTTGCGTAACCGCCAAGGACATCCTGCCAACGCCCACCAGTGGCGTTGTTCAAGATGTTGTCCACCTCGCGCATGACACTCATTGTCGCTGGTGATTCCCTTGGCGCAGCCTGATACGCATTAGTTGGCACCAGCGGCGATTTGCTGGCAAGGTTGGCGCGAATCGTAGCCAGATGCTCTGGCGTGAAGTCAGGTCCAAGCCTGTCAATTTCATCCGACAAGGACTGCAGCATGGAGCGCACTGCAGGGTTGCTGGCTTCAGCAGAACGCGCAGCCATATCTAGATTGGCTCTGAATCCAGAAAGATCACGCGCAAACGCAGGCTCGTTGATGGTGCTCATTGCTTGGTTATAGAGCGACTGCCGATTGCTGGAGCGCATCGCACGGCGGGCGTCTACTTCATCCGCGCCGCGTGTCGCAGCAGACAACTCATTCCAAACAGAACGCGCTTGGTTCTGGTCAAAGTCGTACCAGTTAGCGCCGCTGCGTGCGCGGCTCCCGGCCTCAAGCCGTGCCAGTTGCGGGTCTGTCAGCGATGCGGCAGTGCTGAGAGGAATTGGCCCCCGCTGGATGTTGCGCAAGCGGTCAATGGTTTGCCGCAGCATTTGTGGAGACTGCGCTCCCAACTCGCTGGCAAGCTGCTCCGCTGCACGCTCACCTCCGCCAGACTGCGTGACCATCCGCCGCACCTGATTGCCGCCTGCAATAGCCAGCGGGGCGGCTGCGCTCAATGTCGCGCCTGACAGCATGTTGATGCCGCGACTTTCATCGGTGCCCACAGGGTCCACGGCACTGATTACAGCGCCACCCAGCGCGGCGTCTGCTGCAAGCGTGCCCGTGCCGAGGCGAGCAGGCGCCGTTGCCGACATGGCGCCAAGCGCCCGAGGAAGTGCCGTTGCAGCCCTTACAAATGACCCAACAGGGATCGCAAGGGTGGGAGCTACGTTGCCAGCAATCTGCAGTAGCGAGCCGCCCGTTGTGCTTTCAGCAAGCGCCTTGTCGCGGCGCTTCTTCTCGTCAACCTCTGCCTTGATAGCAGTCTGCTGCTCAGGCGTGCCCGTCATGTCAGTCACCAACTGACGCACGCCAGTCCCCAAACCAGCCATGCCAGCGCCAATGTTGGCAAGCACGCGCTGCGTGCGGCTCATGCCTTCCGCTGGATTAGCGCGTTGAGTGTCGTACTCAATGCGGTTGAAGAACTGTCCAGCGGGGATGTCGTTGTAAAACCTTTTCCGCAGACCAATCAGCAGATCGTCATCACTGACGTCCGCGTACATCGGAAACTTGGCCCGAATCTCGGAGAGCTTGATCTTTTCCATTGCTTACCTCCGCAGGCCAAGCGGGTCATCTTGTGCAGGCGCTGGCGTTGGACTACCGCCTGTTGGCAGCGCACGCCCAGCGCGGGTTCTAAGCGCGCCCATGTAAACATCATAGGCAGCAAGTTTCTGCTGCACAGTTCCAGGCTTGTCGCCAAGCTGAGGAACCAACTCGCGCAGCTTCTGGTTGGTTTCATCCTTGGTAACGCCAGCGCCCGTTGCAGCACGTAGCAAAGCCTCAGACATTGACTCAGCCGCTTGCACAAACTTCTGCCTGTTCTCAGGTCGCAAAGCGTTTGCAATGTCAGCGCCAACGCCAGGGATGAAGCCTGCAGCACGTTCAGCAACACTCGGATACGCGGCGCTTGGGGCAGTCCTGACGATTGACTCCATGTTGTTGCGGGCATTACTTGCCTGCGCAAACCAAGCACCTGCCTTGCGCTCATCCTCGCTGGCGGGACCAGTATTCTTGTTGGATGGGTCAGCAGGGCCACCGGGAATGAACGTCAGAGCAGGCTGACCGTCTGCCGTCGTTGTCCACTGGTAGCCCTGCGGGGCGCGTTGAGGGCCGCTTTGGCCCATTGCACGCAGTTCCCTACGCAGACGCGCCTCCCTTTCGTCAGCCTCTCTGCGAGCGTCAATCAACGCCTGCTGCGCACGACGCTGCTCTGCCAACCTCTCAGCCTGAGCCTTTTCAGAAGCCTCAAGCCGTTCAGCCAACTCGATCTCACCGGACAGACGGGCAATCTGCGCCTCACGCTTGGCGCCTGGATCGACGATGTACTGACCGTCAGGCGTCACCATGCCTTTGCCAACGCGCATGGGCTGCTGGGCTGCTGCTGCACGCTTGAGAAACTGAGTCTGCACAGGCTCAAACCGCTCACCAGCGAACTGCGCAGCCAGCGCGTTCAGCATCGCCGCCTGTCCTGACTCACCTTGCTGTCGCCCGTAGGCCTGGAGTGCGCTCATGTCATCTTCTTGAGCCAGCAACGCATCGCGCTCTCTGCGCCTCTGCATTGATAACGGCAGAGCAGGCGCAGACTGCACATTCTGAGTCAGCACACCGCCAGGAGATGACGCACCAAGCGACATTGGCAGCATGCGCCGCCTCATTGAATCAATGTAGAACTCCTCGGCCATGATGAATCCTCAGTAAGCCATGCCATCGCCAGTGTCAGGCGGGCCATACGCGCCAGCAGTCATGCCGCCCTGACGTCTGCGCCGCAAATCTTCAAGCATCTGGCGCTGGCGGTCATTCATGCCGCGCATCGCAGTGTCCTGCCCCTTCTGCGCTTTACCAGCCATGTAGCCTTGGCCCAACTGGGCCGCGTACTGCGTCAGCGAAGGCGGCACATAGTGCTTGCCAATCATCTGGCCCTGCGGGCCTTCCATTGACGCACCGCGCAGCGCGTCGATCTGCTTTTGCTTGCGCATCATTTCTACTTCTTCTGGACGCATGGCGCCCATTTGCAGCAGATAGTCGAACATCAATTCGTCATTCATCACAGACCCCCGTAGTTCACCATCAGATAGCCATTCTGATGCCGCTTCACCAAGTCAGGACGCACCGCCTGCAGTTCCTGAGCCATGACGCCAACCTGTGGATAACCGAGCATCGTGTACTCGTAGATGCCCACGCCCGTGGCGTGCGTACCGATGCGCTTGATGTTCCGCTTCAGTCTCCGGTCAGAGAACATGAACGCGCTTGCCGCCGGGTTGCTCAACGCAGCAGACCCAAGCGAGAACAAGCCGCCCATCATGTTGGCGCCCTGAGCTTGCTGCGCGTTGTACGCGCCCAGCGCGGCGTCATAGCCCATCTGCGTGGCGCCCAGAATGTTCGGCGTCTCAGACCGTTGCGCAGCCACAAACGATGGCATCTGCGGCATCTGAACTTGCTGACCAGACAGCAGCGCATTCATCTCGTTCAAAGACATGCCACGGCGCTGCATCTGCTCCGCAATGGCTTGCTGGCGCACCCGATTTTGCGCATCAGCAAACTGCTGGTTTAGGCCGAACTGCTGGCCTGTTGCAGCGTTCTGCGCTTGCATCCGCGCCAAGTCCAAAGCCTGCGCTTGGCCGAGTGATTGATTTCTAAACTGGTCTGCAGACATCCCTTGTTGGAATGCCTGATTGGCTGCTGCATTGCCAAACTGACCACCAGTCACATCCTCTTGGAATGCCTGCTGCCGCGAGCCCATGCCCATGTTGAACAGGCGCTGCGCTTCCTGACCAGCCATGTCGAGCGCGTTGTATCGCTCTGCAGCCTGACGCTGCTGCAGATCACCAAGCGCCCGCGTATAGCCCTCAGAGCCAATCGTAAAGCCCTGATTGGCAAGCTGCGTCTCAAGCTGGTTTTGCTGGCGCTCATGCACAGGCTGCATCCGCTCTACAAGCGATTGAGCCACCGTGTCACGGTAAGATGAATCAAACTGCGGCAACGCAGGGTTGTCAGCAGTGTTCAAACTACGCTGCAAATCTTGCTGCTGAACATCCGTTGTCAGCCCTGGCGTGTAGTCGAACAAACCAGTCTGCAAAGACCTTGGCTGATTTGCCATCGCAAGTTGTGGCAAGTTCTGGTAGTCAAACGGCTGCGAATACTCTGCAGCAGTACGCCCCATGAAGTTGCGTGCAAGCCCGCTTCTACCTGATTGGATGGCCTGCTGGTCATTTAATGCAGCTTGAAGCTCAGGCGTAAGCGTGTTGTTCTGCGTCCAAGTCGTGACCTGCTGATTAGTCGCTGGATCAATCGCTGTGCCTGTTTGCCAAGATTGCGACCCGTACGGGGTGTTAATCGTCGGACGATTGGCAAAGTTCTGAATGTTCGTCAGTTCCTTGGACGCAGCCGCTTGCTGCTGCGATGCACCCAAGTAATCTGGCGCTGGTGGAGGACTTCCTTTACCGCCCATGTCTTGCTCCTTTGAGCCAACGGCATTCGTCGGCCTTCATTTCAAACATCACAGCGTCGATTGTCTCGGCAATCTGCCGAAACCCCAACTTCTTGTTCATCGCTAACGCTTCTTCCAAGTGTTTGGGCGTCAGACCGTACACGGCTTCTTTGCCGCATGTGACAAACGGGTACTCAAACGCTGATCGCCAGAGGCTGCGTGTAACCGCGTGTTCATGGTCAAACGCAACGTGCATCCAACATGACTTCTCTGTCCACGCGTTGTAAGCAACCGCGCAAGCAATCGTCCCATCTTCACGCATTGATGCAATGCAACGCAGATCACTTGACCAAGGCAGGCGCGTTTGCCTGTTCATCCATTCCCAGATGACAGGCGGTTGGCCCGGTTGGTCGGTCACTAACGTCATTGCTGAACGGTAAAGTCATCCACCATTCCACGCGGGCCGCGAGTCAGAAGTTGCTGCGCCAGCATGTCGAACAAAGCCATTTCCAAAAGGTCTTGATCCGTCAGCTCAATAGGGTTGACATCAGCGTCTGTCAAAGTTGGCGAATACGAAAGGCTTGCGTCTGTTGGAAGACCATCCCTTTCATACGGACCAAAGACATCTGACTGCTGAACAAGACCCAACTCCCGGTCAATCTCGAAATCTTCCATTGGATTAGTGATGAACGGACCCAATGATGGATCAAGGTCAACCAAATTCATGGTGACGCTTGGATTACGCAAGTCTCTGGTTGGAATGACTGGACGCGGCGCCACTGGGTAGCTCGTTGCTCCGGTATCCCTAGCTCTTGGGTCTGTTGGAACAATTGGCACCACCGGTGGATCAGGCGGGGGCGGGGGCGGTACTGGCGGGTCTACTACGTCAGGAACATCAGGTTCCAATGGGTCTTCTATGATCGGTTCAACAGGATCATCTATTACAGGATCATCTATTACAGGATCATCTGGCACCACAGGGTCCACCGGAACCACAGGAGGCTCAGGAGGAGGTAGTGGTGGCTCAGGAGGAACTGGAGGCACAGGCGGGCCAACAGGTGGGCCAACCGGAGGCCCAACAGGCGGGCCGACAGGAGGGCCTGGGGGAGGAGCGACTGGGGCCTGGGGGGGAGTTGGAGTTACAGGCAGCGGCTCAGAGTTAGCCGCGTTTGGGTAAAACATAACTCCAGGGTTCGTGCTGAAAGGTTGCACGCTACCTTCGCGCAGGGCCCTGATTAAATCGCTCACATACAGCGATGTCCCCATTGAGAGAGGAGCAAGATCAGACGCGCCCCGTGTAACAGGTGCCGTTGCCATTACATCATCCCCCCAACTTCAACAGACATATGCGATGACAAGAAGATGGTTCCAGGCTTGCCACGCACCTTCATTCTGATCGATCCGTAGTAGCCCATGCCTGTGGCGCCAACCCATGATTCATAGGTGTTTGTGCCGCCATACCAGACCGCAGTGTTCCAGACCGCTGTGTCCCAAATGGAAATGTTCTCAGGCACAAACGATGGAGAGCCTTCAACACCCTGGAACGCGTACTGAGTGTTAACGCGCAAGGCAATGGAAGGCGCTTCTGAACCATTGAAGATTGGCCTGCAAAGACCAAAACGCTTCAACTGTCCCGCTGTGCCAAATGACTGAAACGATGTCTGCACATCGCCTTCAATCGTCTGCCCTTCAGTGCCATCACGCTCTACACCGTCCAATGGCCCAAAGAGTCCTTTGCAGACCTCTCCAGTCTCAGTGCCAAAGTACATCTGTCCATTCAGCACTGAACTGCACAACATCGGCATGTTGCTGAACGTACACCACGCTCCAGTGGGTATGTTCATTACAAATTGCTCGTAGCCAGATTCAACCTGCTTCGGCAACTTGATGATCAGTACGTCATCGCTAGGCGCAACAAACACATCCCATGATTGCGAGTCTCTTAACGACTTCACAAGAGGCGTAAGCGTTGACTGAATCTTTGCTGATACGCCTGGGTCAACTTCCACAAACTGCCCGTTGACCATGCGGCCAACTGGGATCAGTCCCATTTCAGACAGGATCAGTACGTCACCACCAAATGATGTGAAGTATTTGCCGTACTTTGGGACAGGCCCAACGTACCAAACGCCCTTCAAGGCAAACGTGTTATTGCTTGATGGGTCAGTGCCCTGCCACACGCCGACATCACCTTGCGTACCAATGACCACCAAGTAGTCATCAATTCCGGTGCCACTGTCCAACGTCCAGTTGCACGCCGCAGAGATATATCCACCATTGCGCAGCAGTGATCCCATGTGGAAGCCACTGACGCCGCCATCAACCACATTGACTTGGTTGAAATAGTAGACATGCGAGTCTTCTTCAGCGGTAAACAACACACGCTGCTTCCAAACAGCCACAGTACGCAGCGTGGTAGTCGGAAGGCTTGAAGGCGTGCGGTTTACCCACCCGCTTGTCGTGCTGTACGTCCAGTACCCAGCGCCAGGAGACACAGCAAGCAAAAACGTATCTGCTGGCGTTGTGAACTGGGTTGTCCACCAAATGTCATTGGTGCTTGACGTACCAGACACAGCAACGGTTGCAGGATGTGCCGTGACGTCATAGATGTTGCCGCCCGCAGCAGCAAACACCTTGTTGTTGGCTGAATTTGGCGCGTTGTATGTGAAGACAGATTTGACTTCATCGCCAATGTCTTCAACATTGATCTTGTAGCCCTTGCGCAACTCGACGCCCGTTTGACGGGGGATCATGTTGTCCAGCACCACAGCATCTGTCGGCTGCATGGCGCTAATTGGATCGCGGAGGTTCAAGCCGCCAACAGGCGCAGGCACATTGGCAAGCTGCGCAACCTGAGCAGCAGCAGACCGCCGAGGCGCTTTGTATGGAGCGAGTTCGCGCAGCGGCATGGTTAGACCCCAATGCCAGTGTCAGGCGTGTTCGCTATCGGATTGATGTAAGGGAACCTGTAGTCACGCGCCATTGTCAGCACTGGTGCGCCCCTCTCGTTGCCCTTGCGATTCTCATAAGCCACTTGGAAGTCACGCATTGCAGCGGCGCTATCAAACCCCTTCATTTCCATCCACTTCACCCGCGTTAGCAGCGTGACAAGGTATGGATCAAGAAGGACAACATCACCGTTCTTCGTAACGCGGTTCTTGTACAGCGACACATCATCGCTATCGCGCACCCACGCTATTGACTGATAGAAGAACGTCAGCGTTTGCGCGTCAGTCGGGGGGGCCAAGATGTAAATCTTGCTGTCCCGAACCTGCCAGTAAAACGACAGCGTTGGCAGCGTTGTACGCACCAACAACGTCTGCCACATCTGAGACGAAATGGGCCCAATGGCAGGCCATTGGTTTGTGCTGTTCCACTGCGTCTGGTCGTTGAACTCGTAGAAGTCATCAGGCAGCGCAAAAGACTTCTCTTGCTGCCCAGGCGAGTCAGCAACGATGCTGATGCTGTGCGACTTTGTAAGTTCTTGCCAATCGTGCAGAGATAGCAAGTCAACCCCAGCGAGGTTGACCGCTTGCACCATTTGAATGACTGCCGGATCAGTGCTGCCAGCAGGATCAGCAGGAGTGGGATAGCCAACCATTTGTGCCACGTTCTGCACGATGGCAGAAACCGTGTTGTCGGCAATAAGTTGGAAGGCCATCCCTAACTCCTAATCAAGCCTCTTGCGGCTCTGCCGCGACCTTGCGCTGCTTGGTCGTGTTTGCCATGAGCGCAGACATCTGCGCCTTCAAGGCTTCGATTTCCTCATCGCGCTTGGCAAGCTCGGCATTCATCTGCTCAATCGGAGCATTGCCTTTGGCAACCTCGATGAACGCCTTAGCACGCGCCTTGTCGCCATTGAAAGACATGAACTTTTGACCAAGTTGGTCATTCGCTTCCGCAAGCTGCTCAACCGTCACGATCTTGAAGAACTTGTATTCCTCAACCTTGCTAGGCGTCATCCCAGGCATCGCGCTCAGAGGCGTGCCAGTGACCGCCTCAGATTGCCCAGCCTTCCACTTCTCATAGCGAGCGCGGAAGCGAAACAAGTTGATTTCGTGCATTGGCTCGACGCACACAGTGGTCTTGTCGCCAGGGACATGGATGCGAACAAAGTCGCGCTCCTCATAAACCGCACGCCCTTCTTCACGGCTCTTGCCGGGGTGCATGACGGGCTCACGGAAAAATTCGACGTACAGCTTGTCATCCATCGCGTACCGACTTTCATCGGGGCGATTGATTAGTGTTGGTTCTTCAAAGATGGTCGGAGTGGTGGGTTGCATGTGTTTGCTCTTTTATATGTGAAGAAAAAGGCGGGGGCCTAAGCCCCCACCCTATTACAGCGTTGCGCCAACAACCGGATAGGCGAAGATCGCATCCGCGTTGGTAGCTTCAGCGCCACCAGTTGCCGTGCCCAGAGTCAGGCCATTGATAGCCTCAGAGCCGGCAGTACCGTCATCATCCACAGCGCCAGCGGTTGCAGTGCTGTTCAGACGGGTGCCCTTTGCAGCAGAAGCCAGCGTGCGAACGCTGCCCTTGCCGTAAATCTGGAACCATCCGTATTCGTTGTCAGCCAGAGCAGCTTGAGCCGCGCCAACGCGAGAACCGAAACCAGACGCGCCCGGCGCGGTGGTCGTGGTAGACGCCATAGCGAAGTCAAAGCCAGTAGCCTCAACGCAGAGGTAACCAGCGCCAGTGACCGCGCCAGCAGCGCGGCCATAGACGAACTCCTGATAACCGTTGGTCGGATCGTCATACCCGCCAACAGTCCCCAACCGGAAGGCCGGGGTGCCAGTCGATGCAACAACCTGAGCCGCGCTCAGGCCGATAGTGGCTTGTGCCATTTTGAAACTCCTTCAAAAATCCGAACAAAAAACCCCGAGGGCAGGGTCAACCGCCTCGGGGAAGGGTTGACCCACCACAGGCCCACCGAAATCAAGCCTGCAGACGGCCCTGGAACTGAGCGCCATTGCAGGTCAAGTTGCCTGCCCACGCCAGAATCTGGACTTCCGCGTCCTGATTGATGGCATAGCGACGGTTGGGCGACAGCGGAACCATGTTGCGCTGTGCGTGCGGGCGCCACTTCATGTACTTGGTGTTCAAGAAGAAGCCGGTAGAAGCGGGGCAATAGCCGCCAATACCACCGTCCAGCACCACATCAGCGTCCATGAACTTCAGCGACGGGAAACCGAGGTTTCCGGTGTCGGGAGAAGTGAAACGCTGCTGGGCCTGCAGGCTGGACATGTAGATGCCCCAATAAATCGTGTCGAGCACGATCAGGTCAGGACGGTCATTGCCACGGGTGCAAGAAGCCCACAGCGTATTCATGGCCGTCTGCATCTGGGCGCCGGTAGGCGTGCCAGCGATGCTGTTGGCGCTGAAGTCATACAACTGGTTGCGCCAGAAGGTCCAAGTGCCACGATCAATGCCACCATAGGTGCCAGAGGTCGGAGCAGCAGCCACAGCAGCGTCCAGGCCCGTGATTTCCTTGCCACCGCTGCCGGTGCCGTTGGAGTACACAGACTGAGCCAGCTTGTTAGCCATCGTGGCTTCAGCCACGTTAAGGCGAGACTCCATCAGGTCGATGAAGGCCTCTTTGCCACTGTTCTGCAACATCTCCAAGCCGCTCATAACGACAGGGACAGCAAACTGCTTGATGTTGTACTCAGCAGCAGAGATGACGTCCTGAGCCGCCACAGGCAGCAGGTCATATCCGCTGTAGAAACCGGCGTTGCCGTTTTCGGCAAAGCTCAGTTCTTCAAGGATGACATTACCGCCAGAGATGGTCTTGACGTTGCCACGCTGCTGCAGACGCGCCAGAAGGGCGTTGTTCTTCGTGACGTTATCAGCGATGGTGCGCGAACGATTCTGAATCGTCGTCGCAATGATGTCGGTAACCGACGAATTTGCAAAAGCCATGATTTGGGCTCCACAGAAAGATGAACTGACCGCTTGCGCGGCGCCAAATTTGTGTGGCCTCTAGCGAACCGGGTTCAGTCCGTTAAGGCGCGGGTGGGTCTTGAAGACTCCCGCGAGCGCGGTGGCTGCTGGTGCTTGTAGGCACACTTGCAAGTGTGGCGCGAACGCCACACCGCAATGCGATTAGAACATCACCTAGACGTCATTGCAATCGCAGCCTCAATTGCGCTACGAATGTCTGTCGGCGCCTGCTTCGGAGCCATGCCAGGACCGCTGGACGGCACACTGACTGCAGCCGCCCTCGCCCTCTGGGCAACTCCGGTTTGGTTTTGTGCCTGTCGGGTCTTCTGACGCGCCTGCAAGGCAGCACGCACCTGCGGATTCATCAGGCAGGCCTGCCTATACGCATCTTGCATAGATAGCTGCTGACCGCGCCTAGAGGCCACTTCCATTAGGTCAGCCATCTCGTTGCGCACATCGTTTCCGAACTCTGCGCGAGAAATAAACTGCTCAACT
>Ga0315903_10006755_pt1 | contig 14541 bp, 23 predicted proteins | sample LakEriMetagenome_7_FD_203524 | JGI IMG/M metagenome (GOLD analysis project Ga0315903, IMG submission 203524) | Freshwater fungal communities from buoy surface, Lake Erie, Ohio, United States - Buoy 2 MA119 | ecosystem: Environmental > Aquatic > Freshwater > Lake | place: USA: Lake Erie, Ohio...
GCATTGAATGCTATTCAGACAGACATTGAAATCAGCAAATATCACCTAAGCACAATCACAAACGGAATGTTTGCTTCAAAGATGATTAGCTTCTTTGAGGGCATACCAAGTGAGGAGGAGAAAAGAGAAATAGAGAAAGGGTTTAAGAGCAAGTTTACAGGTAGTGAGAATGCTGGTAACATCGTTTTGAACTTCGGTAAAGATCCTGCCAAGCGTCCGCAATTAGATGACCTTAGCAGTACTGAATTAGATAAGCATTTTGACATATTAGCTAAAAGCATTCAGCAGGAGCTTTTTGCAGGTCATCAAATCGTAAGTCCTATGCTATTCGGTGTTCGTGTTGAGGGTCAATTAGGGGGACGTAGTGAGATTCGTGAGGCTTATGAGATATTCAAGGCTACCTATGCAAATGATAAACAGCAGGCCTTAGAATTGCTTTTTAAAGAGATCACAGGTGTTGACGCAAAGATCATTCCTGTTGAGCCTATTGGTTTTGAATTTAGCGAGCAGACTTTGCTTCAGATCGCACCTAAAAAGTGGTTACTTGAGAAAATCGGGATCGATCCTAATCAATATCCTGAAAGCCTGCCATCAGAGGCTGTTCCTTCGCAGGCATCTGCTGAAGTAAATGCGGTTAATGAGAATTTAAAGAACCTAACAGGCCGGCAATGGCAAAGCCTGACAAGGATTATCCGTAAATTCGAGAAAGGTGAGATCAGTCAGGATCAGGCTAAATTGCTTTTAAAAAGTAGTTTAGGTCTGTCAGATGATGAGATTAATGTCATGCTTTCTATTGACAATGAACCTATGGAATTTAGCGCACAGGAAAAGGATGAACTTTTGTTAGCTGAATTTGCTTCCTGTGGTGTTGCTAAGTCTGACTATGTTATTTTAAAGACTTTGCCTGCTATGTTCACATCTCAGGAGTTTAACGAGGTCAATCAACTTGAGGCAAACATTTTAGACCTACTTAGAAAAGATAAAAGGATCACTCCTGAAATAATTGCTGAGACATTAGACATCGAGGTTGAAAGCGCAAAGGCAATAATTGAGAGATTGACAAACGAAGGAAGGATAAAGGCTAAGATTGTGAGGGTAGGAATTGACGAAGTGGTTGAAAGAACGCTCACCGAACCACTTGCAAAGCAGACTGATAAGACTCCAGAGACTTTGAACTTTAAGATATTCTATTCATACGAAGGCCCACAGGATGACAGAAACAGGGCATTTTGTGCTCGTTTGCTTGAGTTAGATAAACTATGGTCAAGGGCAGAAATCGAAACTATGAGCCGCAGAATGGGTTACAGCGTATGGGAGAGAAAAGGAGGCTGGTGGACAAAGCCAAACGGTGACCATTCACCTTCCTGCCGGCACAAATGGGTGAAAAATATTGTAATGCGTAAAAAGTAAAAAATGAGAGATATTCTTTTTATCAGTCCTGAAAATATTTATGAGCGCTCACCTGTTCATAAAAATATCGACAGCAAAATGATCGTTTCAGAGATCAAAACTGTTCAGGAGATGCAGTTGCTTCCTGTTTTGGGTACAGCTCTTTATGAGCGTCTTCAGGATGGCATTGATGATGATGACCTGACAGCGGACGAAGAGACATTGCTTAAAGATTATATCAGGGATGCAATGATCCATTACACTATCTCAGAACTTGCAGATGGCCTGTCTTATCAGATCTGGAATAAAGGACTGACAAGGAAAACAACAGAAAACAGCGAGGCTGTAAGTGCTTCAGAGATTGATGACTACAAAGCAAAGTATAAAAATCGGGCAGAATGGTACTTGGAAAGACTGATTAACTATCTAATTCAGGAAGCAGGGACAGGAACGAAGTTTCAAGAGTATATCAATCCTGGAAGCAGGGTGGATACTTTTGTTCCTAAGCGTTCTGCTTATGAAATAGGTATTTATCTTGGTAAGACTGAAAGACCAAAAGAAGACGTACCTAAATGGTATCGTTATGAATTCTTATCCTGTTGCCAATGAGTTATACAAAGAAAACTGAAAAGCTTTTAAAAGCATACCTTAAAAAACATGAGTCAAACGCTCAATCAAATAATAAAAAAGCTGGTAACAATCGCAGCGGCTCACAAGCAAGTGCGAACAGCAAAGCACGTAAAGGCTGAAGACTTTGTAGTTTTTGACTATAAAGATGTCGACTATCCTGCTGTATGGTATACTTTGAATACAAGTGCTATTAGTGGAAAGGAAAAGACTTACAGCATCATTGTGACCATTGCTGATATTCACCATGTAGAGAACATGGATGAATTAGAGATGCAAAGCGATTGTGAACAGATAGGCCACGATCTTTTAGCACAGATAGGATGGGATAAGCAGGAATGGGTAATGCAGCGGTCTGCAAACTTTGAGTATTTCAGACAGGGCCAGGAGGATGTGCTTGCCGGTGTCACTTTTCAGATTGATTTGAAAGTGCCTATGATCTATGATGCCTGTCAAGCGCCTTCAGATTATGAGCTGCCGAATGGTAATTTCGTATATATTAACACAAACAGATTTATGACAGTTGCAGATTTCATAGTGGGTAGCGGTCAGCCGATGGAGCAGGGGGATACTGAATACCAAAATAATCAGTTGACTATAGCTCCTTTTGTGTTTATCGATGGCATTTTGCAGACCTATGTGGTGCGCTCTGATCGGAGGTATATTTCACACAATGCAACAACAAAAACAATAACAATAAACGGAGGTGTCAATGAAGGCGAAAATATTAGGATTCTTTTGTAGTTTGATCCTGTTATCTGCATCGGTAAAGGGTCAGGCTGTGGATGGTGTGCTGTACACTAATTTTAATAACTATTACAAATGGAGGGGCGGTGCTTTTGACTCTACTTTATTGCTTCCTACTATTGCTGCTTCGATTGGTCGCAGGCCGGGAGCGTTACGTTACAATACGGCAGATAGTTCGGTTTATTCCTGGACAGGTACGCAATGGCGCAAAGTGGGTGAGTCGACTGCGAGCGATACTGCAACGGTGGTCAAAGCGTATGTAACCAATGCAGAGGCTGTTACGATCACAAAAGGTGAAGTTGTGTATATTTTTGGTGCGCAGGGTGACAGGGCAAGTGTAAAATTAGCAAAGAATACATCAGATACATTTAGCTCAAAGACATTGGGTATAGTAAGAGCGGATATTGCAGCAGGTCAGGCTGGATGGATTACTACGCAGGGTCAAGTTAGCGGTATTAATTTAGGTGCATATACAGCAGGCGATATATTGTGGTTAGATAGTATTCCTGGAGGTTTTACAAAGACTAAGCCTCAAGCACCTTACCATGCTGTTTTTGTTGGCGTTGTGGAGCGTGCGAACGCAGGCAATGGCTTAATTTATGTTAAGCCTCAAAACGGGGTGGAATTGGATGAACTTCACGATGTCAGGATTACAAGCGTAGCCAATAACGAAATTATAAGATACAATTCATCATTAGGCTATTGGGAGAATAAAAGTATTATAACTACGTTAGGATATACTCCTTTAAATGTTACCGATACTACAGCAATGCTTTCACCTTATTTAAGGTCAAATGTAGCAAATGCTACTTATCAGCTTCAGCTTGATACCGTTCCTATCGCTGTCTTTGGTGCTGGTAGTGGTGCGGCAGGGGATACAGCGGCTTTCAGTACATCGGCTGTTTACGGTAGCTTTTACAATGCAGGAAGCGATACTTTGATAATTACACAGATGAGGGCAGGGGTGTTAGGTACTTCGCCAAGCATTACTGCAGAGGTTTACTGGAATGATTCTTTAAATGTAATTGGTGCAGGTTCTACATTGCTTGTAACAGGCGGCACATCGGTTACAAGTACGATAGGCGCTACAAACGTGACATCGTTTACAAATAATAAGATTCCGCCGAATGTATGGGTATTTGTTAGGACATCGGCGGTAGCTACAAAGCCAACATATTTTACTTTAACTTTGTTAGGGTATAAAAAGAGAATATGAGATTTACTTTTGTAATATTACTTTTCTGTTGTTTAGGTGCGGATGCGCAAATGATTATAAAGGCGCACGCTAATTACAGACCATTTGTAGCTGCTGCTCCAGGTGCTAATCTTTTATTAGATGACTATCCCAATGCGGCGGCTGCTTATTCTTTAAGGAAGTTAGATAAGGATTATACAGGTAGTGCTATAAGGGTAAGGAGGTCGAATGATAATGCAGAAACTAATATTGGGTTTACTTCATCTGGTGATTTAGATACTACTGCGCTTAAAAGTTTTTGCTCAACTTTTAATGGATTTATTACAATTTGGTACGATCAGTCGGGGAATGGAAGGAATGCGATACAGAATACAGCGGCGAATCAGCCGAGGGTAGTAAATGCAGGAACGGTGGAGCGTAGGAATGATGATGTTTCAATATTTTTAGACGGAAGTAATGATAACTTACAATCAAATTACTCATTTAATTCTGCCGTTAGTATTTTCGGAGTTGTTAATGTTGTTGGTACAAGTTCATCTAATAGAATAGGACTTTATCATAATTCAGCTTTTAATATCGGTATGCAATCTCTAAATGATTGGGGAATACAAGTTGTTTCAGATTTAGCGGCTGTTATTACAACATCAGCCGGAATTCAACAATTTACTACTGGCATTTTACCATTAACAACAGATGCAAGTTATCTTATTTATGGTAATTGGAACGGGAATAATACAGTTGTTAAATATGGAAGAAACGGAACGAATGCTACAAATAGTGGAACAACAGCCTCAAATTTAAGAACAGGCAATACAAGCCCTGTATTTTATACAGGATACACATCAGAATTCATAATTTATCCATCCGACCAATCCTCCAACCGCACCGGAATCGAAAACAACATAAACGATTACTACAACATCTATTGGAACGGTGATTTCACAGGCATATTAGATGACTACCCAAGTTCAGCAGCTGCTTACTCTTTGCGCAATTTAGATAAAGATTATTTAGGACCATTGATAAGAGTACGCAGAAGCAATGATAATGCGGAGCAGGATATTTACGGAGACTATTACGGTAATTTAGATACGGTAGGGTTGAAGAACTTTGTAGGCGCTAACAGTGGCTTCGTGACTACCTGGTATGACCAGTCGGGGAATGCGAGGAACGCAACGCAGAGTACAGCAACAAGCCAGCCAAGAATAATTAATTCAGGAACTGTGGAACGTAATTTCAATAAACCTACAGTTCGTTTTGATGGTTCTAATGATAATTTTGCTATATCATCAATATCAATAACAACTTATTCTTTATTTTTTGCATATTCAAGACCGTCAGCCGGAATTGGTCAGGCATTACTATCAACAACATCTGCGACACAATGGTTTATTCAATCAGGAGGTGAAAATAAAATTCAAGACGTTACTATTGGGGTAAGTGAAACCATTAATATATTTACAACAAATGGGCAATTAATTAGTCTTTTTAAAGAAGGAGGCGTATTAGGAGGCTCTATATTTAGGAATTCATCAAGTTTAGCATTAACTAATCCAACAGTAGGCACAACCTACACTATAAATAGATTAGGAGTAAGAGATGAAGGAGCATTTTTTTTAAATGGCACTATTTCTGAAACAATTATATATACTTCCAACCAATCCTCAAACCGAACAGGCATCGAAACAAATATAAATACTTACTATTCAATATATTAATTATGGGATATATTAAAGTTTTACCACAAGCAGGATTAACATCCGAACAGAGAGCAGAAGCTATCTCTTATGAACTATGGGCGATTAGCAGACCGCCTGCAATACGTAACCCGAATGATGTAACTACCTATCTTTTTGGATGGGTGAAGCATCCTACTCAAGATCCTGCTTATCAGGAAATAGTAGATACTGCATTAGATGTAGAATTAGACTATAACATCATTGTGCATCCCGAAAACAATCTGACTAACCTTATCGCTTTGTTTCCTGAGTTATCACAAGCAGAAAAGGATGCTTTGGCAGGGTTTATCGAATCACAGCAGAGCTTTCAATTTCAGTATATCATCCCACAGGGAACAACAGTATTTACTTACGAACAAATGAAAGACTCAGGATGGTTTCCTGAGCCTAATTTCGGAGGGTTAGTATGAGAGGGTTTATTTTACTATTAATTGCTTTGTGTCTATCGGTAGTTTTGCTTCCGATAGGCTTTGCATTTCAGTTAATAGTGACTTCATCCCGCTCACTTAACAGCTACCTTTTCACTATCGCAAAGTCAATAGATCAATTAGGCAATGTGATCTGTGCAGAGTTTTTCAACTACATTTTAATTAAAAGAAACGGATATAAGTTTGGTCATGAAGATGTGACCATTAGTCACGTTTTAGGGGTAAATAAAGGATTTAACAATCTTACTTATACCGGCAAAGCATTAGCATGGTTATTAAATACAATAGAAAAAGATCACGTTGAAAAGGCGATAGAATATGAGCGCAAAGATTGAGATATTAACAGTATGGATTTTGAGTATTATAGGCTTTTTAGCAAAGCATGATTTTTTATTTTTAATATCTATTACGGTGCAAATAATGATAGGTATAAAAAACCTACCCGGAGCTTGTAAAGTAATCAAATCAATAATCAATAAAAAGAAGTAGTATGCCAGAATGGTTAAAAAGACTTACAAAGACAGACATCCGCAACAGCCTTGCAATTATCATTGTATTGGGTTGTTTTGGCTTAGTGTACCTTTTACAGGTAAAGGCTATTCCTCAAGAGAATCATGACATAGTTAACATCGTTGCAGGCTTCATCTATGGTGGTGCGCTTGCCGGTGTGGTTGGATTCTATTTCGGTAGCACTAAGCAGGATAAAAATCATAAGAATGATGAATCGTAATTTGTTTAAATACGTCATTTTCGGGGTATTTTGCATCATGTTAGAGTCCTGTCTGCTTCCTAAGAAGCTTGACAAATTCTTTGACAAAAAGCCTGTATTAGCGGCCCAAAAGTGCGCTGAGAAGTTTCCTATTAAAGAAACGATTGACACAGTTATAGTGGTGGATTCGAGCACTTTACAGGCTTATGAGATGGAGTTCGTTTACCTTTATTCAATGCTCGACTCTTTGTTAGGGCATCAGGTATCGGATTCCGTAAAGCGTGAAATAGTTACTATATTTCAGGAGAAGAAAGTGCCTGTCATTAAATACAAGTACATAACCAGGACTGTTGAGAATACAGCCAAAATTCAGGTTATAAAGGATTCTTTGACTGCTCAAATCAATGATCTGAATGATAATTACTCAAAGATCACAGATGAATACTTCAAGGAAAAAGAAAGAGCAGAAAAGTATAAAAAGCATTTGAAAATCCATTATTGGTGGACACTCTTATTACTTGTATTTATTTTCAGAAAGCCTATTATTCAGATATTAGGTAAACTGATAAAAAGATAATGCCAATAGTAAACATAAAATACGATATATCTGATAGGGATGATCGTATGTCTTTTCAGCGGGCCATGTACTCATTAGACATGGCTTCATTCATTTTTGAGGTGATCTGCAATGGCAGAAAGAACTGTGAGGCTATCTATGGCGAAGATGCCACAATAGAACAAATATGGGAATACCTTTATAAACAGCTCGAAAACCATAACATAAACGTAGACAACATCATCGAATGAAAGCACAAATAGCACGGGAATACCGTAAAAAGCATGGCATGGATATGCCTACCAAACAGCTTGCCAGGATCATGTACGAAGAGAATAAGTCTGCTTTTACAGATGTGGAAGATGCAAGGGGATCGTTAAGATATATTGAGGGCAAGCAGGGATCATCCAAAAAATACAAGTCTGTAAGGTCAAGCGAATTCTTTAAAGAAAATGACCGGCCAATGAATCCGTGGAAACTGCCAGAGTCAGAGGAAAGCAAATATCTGCCATTTGTGATAAAGGCTAAGCGGTTGGCGGTGCTGTCTGACATTCATGTGCCTTACCATTCAATAGAGGCACTTACAGCGGCTTTTGACATGATCAGCAAAGAGAAGCCTGATGCAATCCTTTTAAACGGCGATACGATCGATTTCTACGGTCTTTCTCGGTTTATGAAAGACCCGCGCAAAAGATCAGTTGCGCACGAACTACAGGCCTGTAATGAGTTATTAGACGTATTGTCGCAATTCGGGGCTAAGATTTACTATAAGTTGGGAAATCATGATGAACGCTACGAACACTACCTTATGCACAAAGCTCCTGAACTTTTAGGCATTCCCGAATTTAAGTTTGAGAATCTGCTGAAAGCAAAGGAGAGGGGAATGGAGGTGATCGGTGAAAAGCGGATAATAAAGGCAAATAAACTAAACATCATTCACGGTCACGAATATCCTTCCGTCTTCAGTCCTGTAAACATTGCGAGGGGTCTTTATATGAAGGGAAAGGTATCTGCCATGCAGGGCCATAATCACCAGACAAGTTCCCACACAGAATCTGACATGAACGGGGAGATAGTCACTACGTGGAGTTTAGGATGCCTCTGCGAACTTAATCCAGCATATATGCCATTAAATAAATGGTCGCATGGGTTTGCTATGGTCGATTTACCAGAAAATGGTAAAGAGTTTCATGTCAGAAATTACCGAATCTATAAAGGCAAAATCCTATGAGTGAAGAAATACAGATACCTGAATTTCCTGAATATACAGGCTTTGAATTGCTCGACATCATCAGCAATCAGTTAGAGGTTATTGCTACCCTTGCCGAACTTAGCGACTCTGAATATAAGACTTATGATGAAGAGATAGACGATATTAACACAGTAAAGCGCAATACATACAGGATCGTATTTGCAGCGCAAAGGAAACTACTTAAGCACGTTAAAGACTATGAACCTAAAAAAGATCAGCCATGAACTTAAATAAATTAGAGCATATTCTACCGAATAATGTTTATGATGCGCTTGTAAAAAATAATAGAAATATTACTAACAATTTTAGGTTAGCGCATTTTCTTAGTCAGGTAGGACATGAGTCAGGTAACTTTAAAGTGCTTTATGAGAATTTGAACTATTCCGCTGCCGGTCTGCTTAAAGTATTTCCCAGGTATTTCAATCCAACAACTGCAAAGCAATTTGAAAGAAAGCCACAATTAATAGCAAATAAGGTATATGCAAACAGGATCGGTAATGGCAATGAGGCAAGCGGTGATGGGTGGAACTACAGAGGAAGGGGTTATTTACAGGTTACAGGTAGAGCAAATTACAAAGCATTTAGCGAATACATAGGTGAAGACTGCGAAAAGAATCCTGATCTTATAGCTACAAAGTATCCTTTGGATTCTGCTTTATGGTTTTTCGATAGGAATAAACTCTGGAGTTTATGTGACAAAGGCGAGGAAAATGTGCCTATAGTTAGCAAGAGGGTGAATGGAGGAACAAACGGACTTCAGGACAGGCTTAACAAATTCCGAAGTTTTATTAAATATTTAAACAGCTAACTTCATTTTGTAGTCAATCGGTTACAAAATATAACCGGATACATCTTACGGGATGTGATCCGGTCTTTTGCCTCTATCTTCATTTTTCGATAACTAATCTTACGGTTAAAATTAATTAAGGAGGCAAAGTCTTCAGAGGGTTTTACTTTATTCAAAGTCAGAATCTTCAATATTAGAATCAGACTCCCATGCATTAGAAAAAGATTTATTTTGAAATAATGATGCAAGTCCGGTTATTTGTTTCATCCTTAATAATTCATCTTTACTCATACCTACATGTTTACAAATCCAGGCATCACCTTTACCCATTTCAACCAATTCAGAAACAATTGTACTCATTAATTCTATATTATGAGAACCTCTTGCTCTATTATGTCTTATAGTTGATGCCATTCGATCTGATCTTCCCTGTTTCCATTGATTAATATTAACTACAGGCAATCTCCCATAAACTCTTTGCTTAACTTCCTGTATTTCCTTTCCTACTCTGTTCCTGTGAAAACCATCAATTACAGTAATTTGAGATTCTTCTTTGAAAGAAACTATAGGTTGAGTATATCCATCTTCTAAAATAGACTGTTTTAACAATTCCATTTCTGGAGGAGCTACACTATTAGGGTTATAATCATTAGCTTTTACATTTTCATTTTTTACCCATATAACACAATCTACAGGTTCGTTTCTCATTGGAGAGATTTCGTGCAAAGCAATTTTGAATTCATTAATAATATCAATTTTTTCATCAATACTTAATAATTCAAAATCAGGAATTAAAGATAAAATTTTCTCTTTCATAATTGTTTAGTTTTTATTTTTAAATATAATTTCCTTCTTTATCATGACTTTCGTCACCTCTTAATGGAGGGTTAAATACACTAATTAAAATTACATCTGTTATGGCTGTAAATTCATGTGGTTGGTGTTTATCTATTATATATGTTATTCCTTCGTAAATTTCATATACATCATCAGTTGTAAGATCTCTTAATAATCCATAACCTGAAACACAATAACATGCTTCTTGATGATTTTTATAATGCCATTTATATGGGCCTCCTTTATCTATAACAGTTTTCATTAAAGCAAAACCTATTTCATCTTTTTTTAATACGCTTCTATAGCTTTTACCTCCATGAAATTTTATTCCATTAATATTTTTTATATCAATTATTTTCATATTTTACTGTATTTATTTTTTATAAATTTCATTCTTTCTATTTGTTCTTTAGTTGGAGCAAGTCCTAAATACTTGCATGTATGATCATTTTTTAATATAGTAATGACGAATCTTTTCCAACTTGCCACATCTGAATTATGAGAATCAAGCATGTCTAAATGATCCGGCAAAGATTGAATTATTACTCTTAACTTATCTTTATTTCCATGAGAAGTATTACCATTCAATTTAAAATCTATTCTATTTTTAATTAAATCATTTATAACTTTATCGGGCAATCCGCGCCCTATTCTGCCCCAATACTTGATAGATTGAATAAAGCGCTGCTTAAAATTTATAGATGATTTTTTTGGCAATGTACTTAATAAGAATTTAGCAAAAGATTTCCATGTATGCCCTGTAGGAAGTTTAAATGAATGATAATTTAATTGTTTACCGTATGTTGCTACGAAATTAGCACCATTTACCCTTGCGCATAAAGTCGCCCATACGTGAGGATCTATTACCCTGTATAAGTTCAAAGAGCTTTTACTTTCACTCATAAAAGGTGAAGCTACCCTCATTTTATGAATTGATAATCCTGCTTTCCAAAAAATATCATATAATTTATTATAATCCCAATCAAATTTAGCATTTGATATCCATATATCTTCTGTTCTCCAATCATATATAGGATAACAATTATAAGTATGTTTTGTATTTTTTTTAGTCCATAAATGACCTCCATGAGTTTGTTTATTCTCGTTAACTATTGCTCTCCATCTATTTAAACTTTCATGTGTTCTAATTCCTATTAAACATGCACAATCTTCTCCTTGAGAATACCATTCACCAAATTCATCCCAAAATTCTTGATATCCCATGTTTTCTTTAAAAAATGGAAATTTATGATTATTTATATTAACTATATAATCTTCTTTTGGCATTTCACGTATCCATCTATGTTGATCATTTACCCCCCAGCATTGCCAATCTATCTCATAAGAAGAAACAGTACATGGCAAAGTTATAGGAAGACAGCACCAATAAATATCTAAAACATCTTTATTTTTTTGCATCATCCTATGCATAAATTCAAGAGATAAAGTATAATTTGCTTCATTATCTAAAATCATTATACCTATTTTTCTTCCTGGGTAATTAGATCTTAATTCATCAATCATTAAATTAAGCATTACTCCAGAGTCTTTACCTCCACTGAAACTAACATATACCTTTTTAAAATTATCTAAGATATACTTTATTCTTAATTTAGATTCATCGTACACATTATTTTTTAAATATTTTATCATAATTCAAGTTTTAGTTGTTTACATTTTTGTCTGTTTTCTATTTCTATTTTTTTGTATGCATCATAATATTTTGATTTTTTTGGAGTAAATCCTAAAGATTTTAATGAATAATCATTTTTTAATATAGCAAAACATATTTTTCTATATGATGGTACTTTATTTCTTATTTCAAGTTCATGCGGACCTTCGTCAGGTATTCCATCAAAATAGCATCTCTCCTCCCAAATCTTTATATATTCCAAAATTTGTTCTTTCATATTCTAATATTATTTTATCTGCTACATTATTGGCTTTTTCTTGTACATCTTTATTTAATAAATTCCATGCAATTCTTGTCAAGTATTCAGGTGTATTATGAACAAACATACAAGCTGCAGCGCCAAGCCATGCTTTTCTGTTTTGATTTTTATTGCTTAGGTTTACATCTACGCTAACTTTCCATAAATTTAGTAATTTTTTCATTGAATCATAAAATTCTATTTGATTTGATAAAAGATTTATAGCTCCTATAACTTTTTTATCTTTATCTATAACATCATTTAAATTATACATTCCAGATTTGTAGTCTTCCCATTTTTCGTAATGTTCATAAATTTGTTTCATAATTATTCATTTTACTAAGTTATAGAAATGTACAGCCTTGCACCAATTAAATCGGTCATCAGGGCAGTATTTCAAGCTCTTATCCCACATGGCCTGCTTATCATTTGCAGGAAGATTCTCTAATCTGTTTTCAGCCTCCAGGATATTGTACCCTAACCTGTAAGCCTCCCGATGAGCGTAGTATCTGCCAATAAATACTTCAGGATTAAGTCCTGCATTTTCTGACTCCTTTAGAATCTTAATCAAAGGAACTAAGAGCGTGTCTGTGAGGCTAACTTGCATTTTTAAAGTATTGAGTTGGTGAATATATGAATTCTACCTGATTTGTCTGTAGTTCTTTAAATACATCTATAACAATCCTTCTCTGTGCATCCTGCACCTTTTCGATATCTATTTGCGCCTTCTCTTCGTGGTAGTAGTAGTTTTTGTAAGTGTTAATCCTAAAATATCCATCTAAAAGAAGTCTGCTGTAAATGGCTGTGTTGATCTGGTTGGTATTAAGTTCACCGTTACAATACTTAAAATAAGCCTTATTCGTTTCCATGTACCAATTAACCGGCATGAATTCAGGAACAGAGGTAGGCACAAGCGGACTGTTAAGATGTATCTTCAGACTCATTTCAGGACTGTTTTTAAAGTCCCAAAACCATTTGCAGATAGTTTTGTAGTCTAAGTACTTAAAGTCCGAAGAAAGGCCGTTTCTGATCGCCTGATTCAAATATTGAACTGTGAGCCAGCTAAACTTAGTTTTGATGTCATCCATCAGGAAGCGCAGTATAGCTCCTTTCTGTTCATCATTCAGGTTTCTACCTGCAATCATTTCCGCTTCGTTTAATGCCATTTTTATAGCGGTTTCTGCTTCGTGTGGCATGAGTCTACATAAAGTCTTCATTTCCTAACGCTTTTTGTTGGTCAATGTATGCTGTTAATGTCATTACTTTTTCTTTAGGAGCTTGCTTCCTGTTTTCATCTTTGAACCAGACTCCTCGCATTTTCTGCTTCCAATTCTTAACAGGCTTGCCGGTGCTATCCTTCCAATCTGCATCGTTATAGTAGTTCCAGGCTTTGTCACCGTTTGCATAACCATTCTCTTCAAAGAATAGTTTAACTTCTTCTATCTGTGGAGCTATAAATACATTTCCTTTATTTACTTTATTTTCTTTCTTTCCTTTATTTCCTTTCCTTTCCTTTGCATTAGGGTCGCTAATAGGGAGGCTATTAGGGAGGCTATCTGGTTGACTTGTATGCCATCTCTTTGAAGCTCCTGCTTTACCTTTGTCGCTAAGGTGTTTCCTGATCTGAAGATGCGCATTTAAACGAGTGCTAAAGAATTGATCTTCAATAAGTTCGAATAGTTCGTAGTTCTTTACAACTGCGTTAAGTTTTGTCTCCTGCGTTTGACTTTGCATAGCAAGAACAGGTATGATCTTCAGAGGTAGAAAACCTCCTGCCTGTGCTAATTGCTCAAGCACAAACCAATAGATTCCGTAACCTTCCATACCTAACTGTTGGCGAAGGAATAGAACTTTGCTGTCAGATGCAGCATTGTAATCGTGTTGAAAGTAAAATGATTTCTGCATAAATTAAAAATGCCCTCCAGAATAAAGGAGGTCGCAGTCTCCTAAATCCCTTCGGGCAATAAGTTGAAAAGTGATGCTGCGACTCATCGTTTACAAAATTAATAAACTTTCTCTTTGTTTTGGCTTTCCTGAAGATATTTTTTCAGTTTTTTTATACCGGCTGCATTGAGCTTTGTATTCATCAATCGGTATTCAAACCAACAGCAATAAGTTCCGTACTTCGTTTTGCCTTCCAGCTTTGTTCTTGTAAGGTATAAGCCGAAAGGTCGCTCAATTAATCTTGCAACTTCTCTGCTTATGTTACTGATTCCGAAGTCTTTGTAAGCTGTTTTAATGCTTACAGGTTTACCTGATAACAGGTGTGTGGCGAGTGCCTGTGTTCGTGTCATGTTATTGGTTTTGAATGGTGAATAATTCTATTGCTTTAAATATCTGAAAA
>Ga0315903_10006762_pt1 | contig 14535 bp, 13 predicted proteins | sample LakEriMetagenome_7_FD_203524 | JGI IMG/M metagenome (GOLD analysis project Ga0315903, IMG submission 203524) | Freshwater fungal communities from buoy surface, Lake Erie, Ohio, United States - Buoy 2 MA119 | ecosystem: Environmental > Aquatic > Freshwater > Lake | place: USA: Lake Erie, Ohio...
GATGAATTCATCTTCTATGATCCCACAGAGAAATTTAGACTGATATTGGCACTTTATTCTATAACCTATTACCAAGGATAATAAATAATACTATGCCCAAACTAGGACCAAGACCCCATATGTGGCTAGCAGGTGAAGACCCCATAGACCACAGACTGTATAATGACTGCCAAAGAGCCAGAGCACAGGCATGGTATCGTGGAGAGGAATGGCTGATCACTGAACAGGAATACATCAAACTGTGGCGTGAAGATGATCGCTATCTCAAGAAAGGTCGCACTAGGGAATCTGTCTGTTTGGTAAAGATTGACAAGGATCTTGACTGGACCTTGGACAATGTGCATTTTATCACTAGATTAGAACATTTTAGAACCTGTAGCCTAAACAAAGGTCGCGGCAAACCACAGAGAAAACAAAAACATGATAGATCCAAACTTTGACCCATTACAGGCATTAACCAATCTAGATCAAAATGTCAGAGCATTGATCAAAGCCCATAATGCTCTAGCAGACAAAGTGCAAGAACATGAACAGACCATAGATGTATTGATCAAAGGGCTCAACGCTGCCAATGCAGCCAATATGCGATTGATGGAACAGGGACTTCAGAATCTGTCTAATCAGTTTACTTCAACAGGACAACACTAAAATGCCAAAACCCTCAGTGACACTTAGAAACACCAAAGGTTCTGCTCTTTCATACACAGAACTGGACACTAATTTTACCAACCTCAAAGACGCCACTGTGAGCCTAACTGCTGGTTCTGGTGGCACTGAAGTCACAGCAGATCTCAATGGCAATATCACACTGATAGCAGGTTCAAATGTTACTATCACAGGCAATAACTCTACTAAACAGATAACCATTGCCAGCACAGGTGGAGGCAGTAGTCTTAACACTGATACTATCACTGTGGGAGAAACAGACACAGATACAGTGACCATAACTGCACAGACCAGCCAAGATAAGGCCATAATATTAAAAGCGGCTTATCCCAGTTCACCTGCATTGGCCAATTATATCAAGATCAATTCTCCAGGTGCAATAGAACTAAGAAGTGCTGGAACCACAATAGGCAATGGCACAGGCAACAGCGGTATCAATTTCACAGACAATAATTGGAATGTGGGTTCTGTGGTAGTCAAATCATCAGGACAATTGGCGTTACAGGATAGTTCAAGTAATTTCACTAATCTCACATTAACGGCCAATGAAGTATCAGTTAAAGGCCCGTTTAAACTAGAACAATACACTACCACACAGCGTAATGCACTCACAGCAGCCAATGGTCATATGATCTACAATACCACAGTCAACAAGTTCCAAGGCTATGCCAATGGTGTGTGGGTTGACCTACATTGACATTTTTACTGGTTTTTTTAGGTTTTTTTAAGTTTCCTGTTAAATAAGTTCAGTGGTAGATTCCACAACAGACAACACCATGAGTTGTCTGTAGACAACTCATATTTTTCAAGGAGACAACAATGAGCGCAGCCTCAAATTATCTAGAGAATAAAATTCTAGACCATGTATTAACCGCATCAGCATTCACACAACCAAGTCGTTACATCGCTTTGTTCACTCAATCACCAGGTGAATCAGGTAGTTTCACTTACGAAATTTCTACTTCTGGCACAGCCTATGCTCGCCAAGCAGTGACTTTCGCGGCAGCATCCAGTGGATCTAGTGCTACCAACGCAACTGTAACATTCCCAACTGCAACTGCAAACTGGGGCACAATCACTCATGTGGCAGTGGTAGACGGTGATACAGAAGGTGCTGGTAATGTGCTATTTTATGGCGCAGTAACTACATCTAAGACCATTGAAACTGGAGATACTTTTCAGATTTCCAGCGGTAACTTGACAATTAGCCTAGACTAATAGGCATTGCATAGCCAAAGGAGGGTTCGCCCTCCTTTCAGGCTGAATACACCCAGTATTGAAGACTTGGACTCCTTCAATATTGTAGAACAATAACAAGTGGAGCAAGTCACATGGCAACAATTTACACAAGAGCAGGCAAAGGCAGTGCTTTGTCCTGGACAGAAGGTGATGCTAATATCACCAACCTTAACAATGAACTAGTCACAAAAGTAGCCAGTGTTAGTGCTGGCACAGGTATTTCAGTTGGAGGCACCAGCACAGCACCTTCAGTGGAATTGGCCAATACTGCTGTGACAGCAGGCTCATATACTAACCCTTCATCAATTACAGTAGATGCACAGGGCAGATTAACTTCTGCAACTTCTGGCTCTACTCCTATGATTTCATTTAATGTTGTGGGCGATACTGGCACACAAACTATTTTAAATGGTCAAACATTAACCATTTCAGGTGGCACTGGTCTAAGTTCAGTAGCATCATTAACAGATACAGTTACTGTTAATCTAGACAACACCGCAGTCACAGCAGGCTCATATACCAATGCGTCAATTACAGTAGATGCACAAGGTCGTTTAACTGCTGCCAGTTCAGGCACAGCACTAGTGACATCTGTAAGTGGTGGCACAGGCATTTCAGTTACTGGAACTACAACACCTTCAGTGGCATTGGCCAATACTGCTGTTACACCAGGGTCATATACTTTAGCAAGCATTACTGTAGATGCACAGGGTCGCATTACCAGTGCTAGTAATGGCACATCAAGTGGTGTTACTTCAGTTTCAGGCACATCAGGAAGAATAACATCCAGTGGCGGCGCAACACCAACAATAGATCTAGCCAGTGGTGTTATTACACCTGGCACTTTTGCAGGTCGTGTGACCATTGACACCTATGGTCGTGTTACGGCAGCAGATGCCACAGTTGATGGAACCAATGAAGTAGGATTTAGAGTTATCCCTTCAGCAGGTTCAGAAAAGACTTCAAGTTATACACTCAGCGTCAATGACAGGGGTGAATATGTGCAGGTAGGTAGTGGTGGATCAATTACAGTTCCAAACTCAACATTTGCCGCAGGCGATGTTGTAGTCATCTACAACAATCACACAGCCGCTATCACAATTACGCTGTCAACTACCAATGCCTACATAGCAGGCACAAACACCAACAAGACTTCAGTGAGTTTGGCCACTAGAGGTGTTTGCAATGTATTGTTTATATCAGCGACAGTGGCAATCTTAACAGGGAATATTACATAATGGCAGGCGTTTTATGTTCAATGCTAGGTGCTGTGCCTCCAAGCCCAGTTGGCGGAACCAGTATCTATTTTGATGGCAGCGGCGATTACATTTCTGCTAGAGGAATGGGAGCCCATACTGGTTATCCAATGACCATTGAAATGTGGATATATCCTGCATCAACTACAATTAATGGACTTTTTGACAGTGCTCCAAACACCGCAGGTGGTATTAGAAATTGGGGAGCCAATGTTGCGGCAGTTCAAGGCCAAGAAGGCACAGGTGCCACTTTTACTGTTTCTGCCAATGTTTGGCAACACATTGCCTTTGTTTATGATGATGGCAGTATTAAGGTCTATGTAAATGGAACACTTAACGCATCAGGAACTTTTTCAACTGCTGGATTTAGTTGGGCATATTTTGGACATGAAGCAACCAATAATGGAACTATGAATTTTGGCACAATTAACAATGGATTAACATCCTATAATGGTTATATGGATGAAATTCGTGTTTCTAATGTTGTTAGATACAGCAGTAATTTTACAGCCCCTACTACTAGATTTACAGATGATGCTAATACAGTGGTATTGATACACGGCACTGGCACAAATGGATCTACTACATTTACAGATGATAAAACTGCTTCAAGAACAGCCAGTTGGATGGCTGCCGCAGGCAATGCACAAATTTCTACTGCACAATCAAAATTTGGAGGTTCCAGTGCTTTGTTTGATGGGACCAGAGATAGTATATTTGTTGCATCTAATGTAGGACCCAGTGGCGTTCCTATTGCCTTAGGCACAGGACAATTTACCATTGAATGTTGGGTTAGATTTAATACTTTGGCAGGAACTAACCAGTTCAGTGGTGGTATTATACACAGTCTTAATTATTGGACACTTTATGTCTATAATAATAAATTTTACTTTGGTAGACCAGGTGTTGCTAATGATTTAATACAAAGCACAAGCATAGTTACAAATACTTGGTATCATGTGGCTGTTACAAGAAACAGTTCAAATACTATTAATCTTTGGGTTGATGGAGTCAGTCGCGCCAGTGCAAGTAATTTTACTAGTAATTTTTTAGCAGACCTGCAGTTTATAGGTTTCACGCATTCAGTTTATACTGTTATGAATGGTTATATAGATGAATTGCGTATTAGTAAAACTGCTAGATATACAGCAGGCTTTACACCTAGTGCCAGTGCATTTACTTCAGATGCCAATACTTTATTGTTGTGTCATTTTGATGGTAGCAATGGCAGTAAATCAATCGTTGATGATGCAAGACCTGCTAATACAAAAACCTGTGTGGCCGTAGGCAATGTGGCAATTTCTGATGCACAGTCCAAATTTACAAGTAGTCCAAGAACAGCAAAAACTATTACTGCTTCTGGCAATGCACAGGTATCTACTGCACAATCAAAATTTGGTGGAGCCAGTGCTTTGTTTGATGGCAATGGGGATCTAATCTCCACAGTTACATCTAGTGATTTTTCTTTTGGCACTGGTGATTTTACTATTGAATTATGGGTATATGCCACTGCATCTCCAGCAACTGGTTGGACCCCAATAATTACCTTAGGTTCTAGTGGTGGAGGTAAAGAAATTAGAATAGGTCAAAATATGGCAGGCTCTGGGTATGGGTTTTTAATGCCTAATGCTACTAATACCAGTGATTTATCCTATGCTGTAGGAACATTAAGTTTAAATAGTTGGCAACATTTAGCATTAGTTAGAGATGGATCTAATTTAAAATTATATAATAATGGCACACAGGTTCAGTCACAGGGATGTGGATTTAATTTTACAGATACTGGTGGTATTAAAATAGCATATGGAGTTTATTCAGGAGATGGATATTATACTGGATATGTTGATGAAGTCCGTGTCTCAAACAAAGCCCGTTATACTACTAATTTTACAGCACCAACAGCGGCATTTACCAATGATGCAAATACCTTGATGTTGTTGCATTGCGATGGTGCCAATGCCTCAACAACATTCACTGATGATACAGCATAAGGAGCGGCAATGACAAGACAAGTGACTGATCAACTGTATATTGAAATAGGATATCATACTCCTGAAGAGTATTATGTCTATAATGCCAATGCTGAACTAGCAGTTGCCAGTGCAGGCACTTTGAGTTGTAATGCTGGCAAAGTCATAGATGCACAGTCTGCATTAACTGTGACAGTGACAGAAACTGCGGCTGTGACCAAAGTAATAGAATTTGCCTGTGACTTTGGTGCATTGTTTGCACCTTCAATGACTGCAGAAGCATTAAAGAATCATACTGCGGTATTAGACACAGTGGTTTCTATGTCTGTAAATGCTGTGGCTAATAAGTCTGCAACCATCACACTTGATAATATCATAAACCAAAGCAGTCAGGCTGTAAAAACCACAGATGTTACATCAACTCAAAGTGCAACCTTAACACAGACCACAACGGCAACATCTTTAAAACTTACAGAATCAAATCTTTCTAGTTCACTTACAATTAGTGTTACTGGAGTTAGAGTAAAAACTGCACCAGCATCTTTATCCACTGTTTCTACAATCTCTGCAAGAGGATTTAAATCTTACGAGTTTCCTTGGTTGTTAAAAACTACCAATGGTAGTTTAAATTTAAACACTACTACAAAACAATTTGGTCTAGCCAGTTTAGATGGCGCCAGTGTAGGCGGAGCAAGTTTAATTTATTCAGCCACAGATGATATTCCTAATGATCAAGGATTTGCTGTGGATTTTTGGTATAGACAACCTTCCAGCACAGGCAACAATCTTGCTCAATTAATTGTTTCAAATGAAACTGGATCCCCGCCTACCAATCAATTTAGTATGGGTGTTTCTGGTTCAAGTGCGTTTTTCAATTATAGATTAAGCAACGGCACTGATAGAAGTATCACCAGTGCTACTAATAGCATAGTGTTTGGCAATTGGTATTACCTAGCATTTGTCTATGACAGTTCATTAGATCAAGCAGAAATATGGATTAATGGAACTAGAGTTATTACAGACACTAATCGTATTTTTGCAGCCACCTCAGGTAAAAAACAATTTAGCATTGGCATAGGACCAAATGCACTGATAGATGAAGTTCGTGTTTCATATGGTGCACCTAGTAGCATAGGTTCATTTAGTTCTGTGCCTAGCAGTGCTTACCCTTACAATACTGAAACTACTAGATTCCTAGCACATTTTGATAATAATTTTAATGCAGATTTTACAGTATTAGCAACTACACAGGCCGCATTGTCTGCAGTCAATCAGATCAATATTTCAGCAGTTAAATCTACAGGAATATCAGCATCGTTGTCCAGTGCATTTACACAGACCACAGCAGTAACTTCTGTAATAGATGCTGTCAGCAATCAGCAATCAACAGTTACTCAAAACACTGACATTGATAGAATTAGATATGGTCTCAGTGATCTTTCTGTGGCAGCCACAGAATCAGTAATCATAGGCACTGTCAAACAGTTCAGCGTGGCAGTCAGTGGAGCATTACAATCTACAGTAGATGCTGATGCAACTCTAAGACCATTGGTCTATTTAGAATCACAGGCAGTAATTTCAGTGACTGCAGAAAAGATCACAGATGTTGTTTCTGCACACACAGTGGTCAGCACACAGACAGCCAGCATACTTTATACTGCCAATGCTCAAAGTTCACAGACTGTGGCAGTATCACAGACTGTTGATAACAGTCGTGTTAGATATGCACTAGCAGATTTCAATGCCACTGCCGCAGTGGCCGCAACAGGCAACAAGATACCTCCATTCAGTAGCAACATGACTGTGACTGCTGGTATCACTGCAGAAGCCACTAAATTCAAACGCACAGACAGTCAGTTATCTGTGACTGTGACTGCGAATATAGATGCTGTGAAGACTGTGTCTGTGAGATCAGCATTGGCCACAGCCAGCACACAGAGCACAGAATCAATCAGAGTAAGATTTGCCAATAGTCAATTAACTTCAGCATTTGCACAAACTACTGCGGCAGTCAAGTCCGTGTCCACAGGTATGTCACAATCTGTGACTGTAGAACAGACTGCTCTAGCAGTGAAAACTGTAGATGCAGACATAGACAACCTAGTGGCATTTGGATCCAGCATAGATGCTGATCTAACTGCTCGCCCATTGGTCTACTTGGAAACACAGGCTGTGTTGACTGCCATAATTGGATCTATCAAAGATACCAGAGTTGGTCCAGATATCAAGGGCATTGAATTCAACAACAGCAGCCAAACAGGCAGTGAAGACCTAGGTGATAATTGGCTGTATATTAGAGATCAGAAATTTGTTCTTGACACAGCCAGCACAGACACATTCTTGATAGCATTCTGGGCCAAAGATCCATTAGGTGTAATTTTAACCACAGGTATAGATTTTTCTCAGAATGGCGGTTATTTCAAATTCACTGCCAACAGTTTGATATTTGAAGGACTGAGAGGCACAGGTTTTGGGCAGACCAATGATAGGTATGCTCAGACTTGGTCAGGACTGACTACCACAGGTTGGCATCACTATGTGATCTATCAAACGGCCGCAATGTCTACTGCTAGATTATACATTGATGGTGAGGCACAGGCTGTGCCTTCTGTGATCAACACAGATGATGGAAATTCACCTACATTCTCAGCCACCAAAGCCATTGGCCTATACAGACCCAATAACCCCTCAGGACAATTTGTATTAAGATGGTGCCTAGGAGAAAGAATTATCAATTGGTATGATTCAGTTAATGATCTAACCAATGTATTCAAATCATCAGAAAGTTTCCAAGGCAGCGTCTATCAATTTGTGGCTTATTTTGATTCAGGCACACCTAATGGTCTAGATCAGCGTGTGATCAATAAGATCTATAGCCCTGTGACTAGAAACCTTGGCACATCAGGCACTGACACAGGACTAGCACAGCCAAGACTATATCTAAGACTCTTAGACTACACTGACATAGAAAACCGTGGCAGTTTAACATTAGAAAACACAGTAACTAATATTCCAGATTGGTATACAATCACTGATCTAGATGTCTTAGACAATCTCAATCAAAGTTATATACAGGCCAGTGACTACACAGAATCTATAGCCAACAATGCCAGTGATCTAGAACCTGGACTGCTGATAGAAAGTGATTTGGTAGCCTCCTTTATAGGTGTGTTCTTATTTGCTGTGAATTTATCCACTGTGTCTGCACAAACTGTGTCTGTGCAAAGACTCAGAGGCACCCTAGTAGATTTGCCAATCACTGCGACAATGACCACAGCAGTGACAGTGACTGCAGGTGCAGTTGTGGATCAATCTGTGACTGTGACAATGAGCACCACAGTGAGCAAATTCACAGGCTACGCCTCCACACAGGCTGTGCAGTTTACACAGGCCACAATAATTGGTCTGCTTGAACAAGGCCAAATTGCTTTATCAGATCAATTTGATTTTGTCTGTGACTTTAATGCACTAGCACCAATTCGTGCAGAAGCAGATCTCAGTGTCACTGCTCAATTGGTCTGTGATCCTAGCAGTTTCACTGACATGATCAGTTTACAGGTCAGTGCTGCCTCATTGACTGCGGCAGTCACAGTAATACCTCCAATTAGAACCAGTGCTAATCTCACAGCCACAGCCACAATGTCTGTGACCATAGGCAGTATTGAACAGTTTGCAGTATTGACACAGAGCATGGGCACTATGACTGTGCAGCCAGTGTTTACTGCAAGACCACAGAGTCAATTGACCAGCACAGCCACAGTGGCATCTACAGCAACAAAACGCACAGGTATTGTGGCCAATTTAACAGTAAGTGGCTTTCAATTAACACAGGGTGATGTCATTAACATAGATCCGTTCTTGACATTGGTAATACCAAGAGAAACTGGCATACTAAAAGTCAAGTCAGAAACAAGGATCTTAGAAATCACAGAAGAAACCAGATCATTAATCGTAGAAGGATGGGAATAATATGTCAACAATAACAGGATACAAACAGGACACACAGGGTGCTTGGATACCCAAAGACCCTGAAGCAAGATTGGTCTATACCATGGACTGGTCAGAATGGCTAGCCATTGGTCAGACCATTACAGCAGTCACTTACACGCACAACTCCAGAGCCAATGATGCTGATCCAATCATCATACACAGTTCAGGCATAAGTGCAGGCAACATGACCTATGCAGAGATCAGTGGCGGCACAGAGGGCAAGACCTATGTAATCACAGCAGCCATAACCACTGACAATGCCAAATTAGATCGCAGATCATTTAAGATACAGGTCCAAAAACGCTACGCATCAGTGTAATTTGGATTGGTAAAAAGAACATTGACAAACCCTCTCTGTGATGCTATTATAACAACATAGCAACCACACACAAGGGATTCAAAATGACAACCAAATTAAGCAAATATGTCCAATCTAAATTGGATGAAGACCAAATTACCTACATCATGGCAGGTGAACGCAAGAGTCATGAACTATCAACAATGGTCAGCGAAGGTATAGGCATTGGTAAGCATATCAAAGTTCAAGCCAAAAGACAAATACTAATTGAAGGTCCTCCAGGTGTTGGTAAAAGTCATACTACCAGACAGACCTGTATCCAAAATGGTATTCAACCAGTAGAAATTGGCACGGGTGCAACAGCAAGTTATATCGCTGGTAAACTTGCCTATGCTGAATATTGGACTCCACCAGGTCAAGAAATTGTCTGCATTTATGACGATGCTGATGATGTGGTTTTTGATAAAACTTCAATTAATTCAAGCAAACTGATGTTTACAGATGAATCAATGGAACCTCGTTTTATTCACAATGTTAATTTGACCAAAGAACTTAAAAGTCTTGAAAATTCAGGAAAAGTTCGTATTGTAGAAGCAATGAAATCTTTTATGGGTGAAGACGAAACAGGTATCAATATTCCATTAGATCGATTCCGCTTTATTGTGCTAACCAATGAAGACTGGGAAAGAAAAGCAGAAAGAGAAAGATACAAGTATCTAGCACCTGTTGTTGATCGTTTTAACTACAATAGACTTGATTATAATTGGACCACAGCCTGGGGATGGTTAAGTCATGTGTTGCTTAACAGTCAACCTTTCGCTAACAAAGGCTTTGATCTCACAGAAGAACAAAAAGTTGAAATCATCAATTGGTTATACACACGCTGGGATAAAATGGGTAATAAACAGACCTATAGAACAGTTCGTGAAATGGCTGAATACATTATCAATGAACCTGACAATTATCTAAATCGTTGGAAGAAATTTATTAGGACTGAAAATGCCAAATAAACTCATTGACATTGAAAATGAATTTGAAGATATCCAAGACTTCTTTGATGAGAAAGCCATTGCAACTAGAACAGCAGTTAAAAATAGAGATTATAAGACTTGGTATGCTGCCAATTCAGAAAGATTAAATGATCTTGAGTATGTTAAAAAATTATCTGAATCTATTTCAACTTTTTATAAAGATAATCCTAATTTTCAGAAAGAAAAAGTAAATTCTAAAAAATGGAAAGAAGCACATAAAGAAGGTGTTAAAAACTATATCAATGGTCCAGACTATGTTCATCCTAAAGGAATGTTAGGTAAAATTCGATCAGAAGAATCTAAAAAGAAAGCATCTGAAAAACTTAAAGGTCAAGTAAAACCCTTAGAAGGTAATAAAAAAATCAGTGAACAACGATTAGGTAAAAAGCCAAAACATGAAAGCATTGAAAAAATGCGACAAAAACTTTTAGGTAGAGAAACTGGAAGAAGTCGCCAAGTGCAAACACCATCAGGAGTCTTTAACAAATTAAAAGATGCCGCAGATCACTATGGTGTTTCTACTGGTTCTATTAAAAATTTTATTGCAGGTCAAAATGTTAAAGAATGGTTTAAACCTCATTTAGAATCTAAGGGCGTTATGTTTAATGATTTAAAACCACTAGGATTTAGTTGGTTAGGAGATGTTCAAAAAGAATTAGGAGCAAAAAAAGTTCAAACTCCTGATGGTATATTTGACAATGTTGTCCTAGCCAGTATATTTTATAAAATTACTCCAACGGCTATTAGGTTTAGAATTAAAGCACAACCTAACAAATACTTTTACATACAATAACTCATAAAGCCCCAAATAAACTGGGGCTTTTTCTTATCCTGCTTAAATATAAGCATGGAAGACCAAACTAATATTCCCTCCTCTGAAGAACCAAATCTACCCTCAGAACAGCCAGAACAAGATCTAGACAAATACCCTCGTTGGGAATACCCAGAACGCAGGGATCCTAAATGGGGTGAAGTCACTAAAAAAGGTCTGATTATAGGCCGTGGTGCTAGACAAAAAATAGTGCCCCCAGATGAAGTCTACAAATTAGCCACTATGGGCTGTCCTGATCGTGAGATTGCAGAGTGGTTTGATGTATCAGAAAGCACACTTCGCTACAATTTTAGTTCCTATCTTACAAAAGCCAGAGCACAACTAAAACAGCGTTTAAGACAAGCACAGTTAAGAGTGGCCTTTGAAGGCAATCCTACTATGCTAATTTGGATGGGTCGTCAAATATTGGGCCAAAGTGATCAGCCTATGAACAATGATGATGACAAGCCCTTACCGTGGAGTGATAATGCTACTGCATCCCAATCAGCAGAAGATCAGTGATGATCCACATCGTTGGCGTGTGTTGGTAGCAGGTCGTAGATTTGGCAAATCATTTCTAGCCATGAATGAAGTGGCTAAAATTGCTAGACACCCCAACAAGCGTATATTCTTGATCTATCCTACTTATAGACAGGCCAAACAGGTCATATGGGATGAGTTTAGAACAAGACTCTATGAAAAGCGTTGGTTAAAAAAGGTCAATGAAACTGATCTAACTTTTGTCTTAAAGAACAACACCAAGATCAGTCTTAGAGGTGCTGACAATGAAGACAGCCTTCGTGGTATCAGTCTTGATTATGCAGTATTTGATGAATTTGCCATGATATCAGAATCAGCATGGACTGATGTTATTCGTCCTGCACTCAGTGATCGCCAGGGTGGCGCATTGTTTATTACCACTCCTATGGGTCAAAGCAACTGGGCCTATGATCTGTATCAGCGTGGTCAGGACCCTACAGAAACACAATGGCAGAGTTGGCAGATGCGAACCATAGATGGTGGCCGTGTAACAGAAGAAGAAATAGCACAGGCCCAGCGTGATCTTGATGCTAGAAGTTATGAGCAAGAATACCTAGCCACATTTGTAACTTACTCAAATCGTGTGCATTATTCATTTGATCGTGAACACAATATCAAAGTCTATCAAGGAGAGATCCCCAATCTACTCTATGTGGGTCTTGATTTTAATGTGGGAATGATGAGTGCCACTGTGTTTGTTAGACAAGGAGACATAATCCATGCCATTGACGAAATCGCCCTTTACAGTTCCAATACTTTTGAAGTCTGCGATGAACTTAAAAGTAGATACCCAGATAAAAGAATCTGGGTCTACCCTGACCCATCAGGTGCGGCTCGCCGCTCTTCTGCAGCCACAGGTCAAACAGATCACACCATCCTCAGAAACGCAGGGTTCATAGTAAAGGCTCCAAATTCGCATAATCCAATACGGGATGGAATCAATGCTGTAAATAGTAAGTTGTGCTCAGCGTCAGGATCTAGAACCATGTTCTTTGATCCCAAATGCAAAAAGAGCATTGAGTCAATGGAAAAACATACCTATAAAATGAATAGCAGTATACCAGATAAGGAAACAGGATTTGATCACTTTTCAGATGCTATCCGTTATTTTGTAGACTATGAATTCCCAGTCACCAGAGAAAGAACACCTGATCCTTATGCGCCTAAACGCTGGCAGCATAAGATCGCCGCATAAGGAACATAAAAATGAATCAAACATTATTAGAACAATACATGGCAGTGGTTTCAACCAACAACCTCTACCAACGCAATCAAGCACAGTGGGAATACCTGCTAGAATCATATATGGGTGGCATTGAATACAAGAGAACAGGCTATCTAACCAGATATGTCAATGAAACTGCCAATGAATACACAGCCAGAGTTACCAGCACACACTTAGAGAATCACTGCAAGTCAGTGGTTTCTACTTATGTTTCATTCCTATTCCGTGAAGAACCAGACAGAGACTTTGCGTCAATTGAATATGATCCCATGCTCAAAGACTTTCTAGAAGATGCAGACATGGATGGTAGAAGTTTTGATAACTTTATGAAAGAAGTTTCTGTATGGAATTCAGTGTTTGGCTTGGTATGGGTCATGGTAGTCAAGCCTAACATGGGTGCAGTCACTCTAGGTGAAGAACAGCAAATGGGTGCTAGACCCTATGTGAGTCTATTGACACCCCTGGCAGTTATGGATTGGCGTTGGCAGCGTGAGCCTAATGGCAGATACAAATTAGAATATTTGAAGTATGCTGAAGAAGCCAATGATTCATTCTCCACCATAAAAGAGTGGACTGAAGTAGACATCAAAACCACAGTGGTCAATCATAAAAATAAAGAAGTCACTGAACAAATGATAGAAGTCAACGGCTTAGGCAAGATCCCTGCTGTTATGGCCTATAATCATAGAAGCCCTGTTAGAGGTCTAGGTGTTAGTGATATTGCGGACATTGCTGATGCACAGAAGTTTATCTACAACATGACTTCAGAAGTAGAACAATCAGTGCGTATCAATGGACATCCTGCATTGGTTAAAACTGCAGGCACTGAAGCATCAGCAGGAGCAGGTGCTATCATACAGATGGAAGACAATCTAGATCCAGGACTAAAACCATTTGTATTGTCAGTGAGCACAGATACTAATTCAATCTATGCTGCCATGAAACATACTGCAGAAGCCATAGATAAAATGGCCAACACAGGTTCTATTAGAAGCACAGAAGCGGCTCGTATGAGTGGTGTTGCACAGGAACAGGAGTTCCAGTTATTGAATGCCAAACTCAGTGAAAAAGCAGACAACCTAGAACTAGCAGAAGAACACATCTGGGAATTGTTTGCAGAGTATCAAGGCAAGGTATGGGATGGTGAAATTGAATATCCAGGATCATTCAACATTCGTGATACTTCAATGGAGATTGATCGCTTGGTCAAAGCACGTCAAGCAGCCACTGATCCTAGAGTCCTGCAGGTTATTGATCATGAACTACTAGAGTTATTGGGTGAAGATGCTGACATGATCCGTGAAGAAGTCAATCCAGCATTGGTGCCAGCACAGCCACCCTTTGACATTCATGTTATGGTCAATCCAGAAACAGGTGAAGAATTCTATGCCCGCACTGAAGCAGAACACCTACGCTATGCTGAAATGGGCTATGTTCACAAGGATGAAGATTGAAACTAAAGTCTAGTGAGATCAAGACATATAGATCCCAGCAATTGGGTCTACAGTT
>Ga0315903_10006768_pt1 | contig 14527 bp, 13 predicted proteins | sample LakEriMetagenome_7_FD_203524 | JGI IMG/M metagenome (GOLD analysis project Ga0315903, IMG submission 203524) | Freshwater fungal communities from buoy surface, Lake Erie, Ohio, United States - Buoy 2 MA119 | ecosystem: Environmental > Aquatic > Freshwater > Lake | place: USA: Lake Erie, Ohio...
CTTATTACCCACTCACCAATCACAAAAGCCACCAGCCTGTCATTGCTTTGGCTGAAAAATTGTTGTCCATGGCGCCGGCCCCCATGTCCAAAATATGGTTTGCTAGCACGGGATCAGAAGCGATCGACTGTGCGGCTCGACTGTGTTGGTATTACTGGAACGCTGTAGGCCAACCCGAAAAAAAGAAATTCATGTCGCATTTGTTGGCTTACCACGGCAACACCATTGCCGCCGCAAGCCTCACTGGGGCCAGCTACGCGCACGAAAAATTCAATTTACCGCTGCCAGGCTTTATCCATCTCACCACGCCTCACTTCACCAAAAACGGGCAACCAGGAGAAACAGAAGAGGCATTTTGTGATCGGCTCATTGCTAACATTGAGCAGCGCATCTTGGCCGAGGGCGCCCACACCATTGCTGCATTTTTTGTAGAGCCGGTCATGGCTGCAGGGGGCATCATCGTGCCGCCCGCGGCTTATTACGAAAAATTGCAGCGGCTTTTGAAGAAGTACGAGATTTTGTTGGTTTGCGACGAAGTGGTCACAGCTTTTGGCCGAACGGGTGAAATGTTTGGGTCGACCACCATGAAGCTTCAGCCCGATCTTTTGGTGTGTGCCAAAGCCTTGTCCAGTGCGTACATCCCCATTTCCGCGCTCATGATTTCGCCACAAGTCTACGAACCTGTTGCCAGACAGAGTGGCGAGCTGGGCATGTTTGGCCTGACCATGACATATTCAGGACATCCTGTGGCTTCTGCGGTGGCCTTGGAAACACTGAACATTTACGAAGAGCTCCACATTGTGGAACACGTTCGACAAGTGGGCCCAAGCCTTGTCAATGGCCTGAAGCAATTGCAAAGCCACCCATTGGTCAAAGAAGTTCGTGGTATCGGACTGCTGGCGGGCGTTGAGCTTTTACCCAACCATGGCCGCGAATGCGCCCGGCTCGCAGAAGAAGAGGGGCTGATTGTGCGTGCCATTGGCGACACCATTGCCTTTTGTCCACCATTGATTATTTCTGAGGCTGAAATTCAAGAGTTGTTGGTGCGATTTACAAAAGCCCTTAACCGACTTTGACAGATTGACTTAAGTTGGCTCCCATAGCCAAAGTGTTACATTGAACTCTTCATCCTCTAACTTTGCTGACATGAAAGAAACGACTCTTCGCGCAAAGCTGCGCCAACGCCTGCAACAACCTGGGCTGGTTGTGGCCCCTGGCGTTTTTGACATGGTGTCACTCCGCTTGGCCGATTCATTTGGGTTTGATGCTTTGTACATGACGGGCTACGGCACTGTGGCTTCGCACATGGGCTTGCCCGATGCGGGGCTGGCCACTTACAGCGACATGGTAGGCAGAGTGACCGCCATGGCTGGCATGGCCAAATCGCCGCTCATTGCAGATGCCGACACGGGCTATGGCGGCCTTCTCAATATGCGTCACACCATTCGTGGCTATGAGGCTGCCGGCGCCGCAGCCATTCAATTGGAAGACCAAGAGTTTCCCAAAAAGTGCGGCCACACACCAGGGCGAAGAGTGATCGCTATGGAAGACATGGTGCGCAAAATCAAGGTGGCAGTTGATGCGCGCACCGACCCCAACTTTCTCATCATTGCCCGCACCGATGCTCGCACCACGCTGGGCTTGGATGAGGCCTTGCGCCGCGCAGAAGCCTACGCGCGCGCAGGCGCTGACATTCTGTTTCTAGAGTCGCCCGAATCAGAAGAAGAGATGCGGCAAATTGGCCGATCGTTTGATGTGCCTTTGCTGGCCAACATGGTGGAGCGCGGCCGCACACCTGTTTTGTCGCGCGCAGAGCTCGAATCGATTGGCTACAAGCTGGCCATCTTTCCAGTCACGGCTTTGTTGGCGGGCGTTCATGCCATGCAGCGCGTCTATCAAGAGTTTCAGGCCCAAGGCTCCTCTAGCAAAGGCACCACAGAGCTCTATGATTTTGCCGATCTCACAAAGCTAATGGGCTTTGAAGACATCTGGGAATTTGAGAAAAGATACGCTGAGCCCCAATAAATTTAAATCAAACAGGAGACAAAATGATGAACAAAATTTTTCGCAGACATTGGTTGCAAGCCGCCTTGTTGGGCGCTTCCCTCACTTTAGTGGGAGCGGCTATTGCACAAACCTATCCCAGCAAGCCCATCCGTTTGGTCGTGCCCTTCACCCCTGGTGGCGTAACCGACACCAGCGGTCGCTTAATTGCAGAGCAATTGTCAAAACGCTTGGGCCAACAAGTGGTTGTTGACAACAAGCCCGGCGCTTCTGGCAACATTGGCACACAGCAAGTGGCTGCTGCTGAAGGCGATGGCTACACTTTGCTGTTGGGTTTTGATGGCACCTTGGTTATTAACCCACATGTGTTTCCCAAAACAGGTTTTGACACGCTCAAAGATTTTGCGCCCATCGGCAAAATTGGCGATGCTGTTTTAATTTTGGTGGCCAACCCCAGCTTTCCTGCCAAGAACCTCAAAGACCTCATTGCCCTGTCTAAAACCCAAGCGGGTGGCTTGTCTTATGGCACCTCCGGTACGGGCGGCACACCGCACATTGCAGGCGAGTTGTTGCGCCAAAGAACTGGCGCCAATTTGGTTCATGTGCCTTACAAAGGCGGTGGTCAAGCTTTGACCGATGTGTTGGGCGGCAACATTCCTTTGGTCTACACCGCCATTGCGGGTGCCATTCCCCATGTGAAGTCTGGCAAGTTGTTGCCCATTGCAGTGTCAAGCAGCAAGCGCGCCAGCTCCATGCCCGATGTAGCCACCTTCATTGAAAACGGTGTGACCGATTTTGAAGCCAGCTCTTGGGTGGGTTTATTGGCGCCAGCCAAAACACCTCGCGCCATCATTGCCCGACTCAACACCGAGCTAAACGCAGTGTTAAACGATCCTGAAGTGAAGGAGCGCCTTAACGGCATGGGCATTACCGCAGCACCAGGAACGGCCGAAAGTTTTGGCGCAGAATTAAGCCGCGACCTTGCAAAGTATGGCCCCGTGGTCAAGGCTGCAGGAATTAAAGCAGAGTAATTGCCACATTTTTGGAAAACATAGTATGTCATTCACACCCAGATTTTTAAAGTCCTTGTCACTTTGGATGCCCGCGGCATTCATGGCTGCCTCACTCACGCAGTGGCCTGTTGCTCAGGCACAAAACAGCGCCGCCAATTATCCTCAAAAGCCCGTCAAAATCATGGTGGGCTTTTCGCCGGGTGGTGTGCCTGACATTGTGGCGCGGGTGTTGGCACCCCGATTCACAGAAACTTGGAAGCAGCCCGCCATTGTTGAAAACCGATTGGGTGCGGGCAGCAACGTCGCGGCACAAGCCGTGGCTACTTCTGCGCCAGACGGCTATACCTTGCTTTCTATTTCTTCAGCGCATGCCATCTCACCAGCCATTTACAACAAGCTGGCCTACGATGCTTCTAAGGATTTTTCAGGGATCACGCTTACCGCAACGGGTCCTGCACTGGTCATTGTGTCGCCAGAGCTCAATGTGAACAACATGAAAGAGTTCATTGCATTGGCCAAGAGCAAGCCCGGGCAACTGAACTACTCATCAGCTGGGGTTGGCAGTGGCTCTCAGTTTGCCGCCGAACTTTTAAAGTCGCAAGCTGGCATTGATTTGGCTCACATCCCCTTCAAGGGCATTCCAGAAGCGCTGACCGACACCATGGCCGGTCGTACACATTTGTTTATATCGCCCTATGCAAGTGCAATCAATTTGGTGCGAGAAGGCAAAGCCAAAGCCATTGCAGTCACCAGCACCAGCCGCGTTGCAGACTTACCTAATATGCCAACCGTGGCTGAGTCGGGTGTGCCTGGTTACAAGTGGATTTTTTGGTATGGCCTGCTAGCACCTGCCAACACACCGCGGGACATTGTTCAAAAAGTACAGGCCGAAGTGGTGGCCGCATTGAAGCAGCCACAAGTTACGCAACGCTTTAGCTCTCTGGGAATTGAAGCTGTTACCAGCACGCCAGAATCTTTTGATCAACTCATCAAAGATGAAGTGCAGTTGTTTAAAAAATTGGCGACGGCCTCTGGCATCAAGGCGGATTAATCGCATGGCTTTTGTTCATGTCAACGGCATCGATGTGCACTACACCATCGATGGCTCGCAAGGGCCATGGATCACTTTATCGCATTCTTTGGCCTGCAATTTGTCAGCTTGGGATGCCCAAGTTGAACTGCTAAAAAACAATTTCAGAGTGCTGCGATTTGACACGCGAGGTCATGGTCTGTCTAGTGCACCAGAAGGCCCCTACACCCTAGAGCAATTGGCAGATGATGTGCACGGACTGTTCATGCACCTGGGCATCACGCAAACGCACTGGATGGGAATTTCAATGGGCGGCATGATTGGTCAAACTTATGCTTTGGCGCGCCCTGATGTTTTCCAATCGCTTATCTTGGCCGATTCCACCAGCCGCAGACCACCCCAAGCTGCTAGCATGTGGGGCGAGAGAATTCGCATTGCGCAAACCGAGGGCATGCAAGGTTTGCTTGAGAGCACTTTGTCGCGCTGGTTTACCCAAGACTTTCGCGAAAAACAACCCGAAGCAGTCGCGCGAATTGGCAAAGGTATTTTGGAAACGCCAGTGAATGGTTTTTGTGGCTGCTGCGATGCCATCTCTAAAATTGATTTGCTTGACAGGCTTCATGAAATTAAATGCCCAAGTCTCATCATGGTTGGCGAACACGATCACGGCACACCGCCAGAAATGTCGCGTCAAATGCATCAAAATATGGCTGGCTCTAAATTTATTGTCATTCCCAATGCAGCACACATTGCCAGCATTGAGCAAGAGGCATTTTTCAATTCAGAAATCTTTACATTTTTGACTTCGATTCCAAAAGTCAAAGTCTAAAACCACTCACAATTTCAACACACAAGGAAAACCAAATGTTCAGTCACGTCATGCTTGGGGTCAATGACCTCGAAGTTTCAAAAAAGTTTTACGATGCCTTGTTGGGCACCCTGGGTTATGGCCCTGGCGTGGCCAACAAGAACCGTTACTTTTATCGCAGCCCCACAGGCACATTTGCCATTTCCACACCCATCAATGGTGAGCCCGCCAACCACGGCAACGGCAGCACCATTGGTTTTACCGTGAAGTCGCCAGAACAAGGCGATGCCTTCCATGCGGCGGGCATTGCCAACGGCGGCACCACCTGCGAAGACCCCCCAGGATTTCGCGAAGGCCCAGCCGGCAAGCTTTATCTGGCTTACTTGCGCGATCCAGACGGCAACAAGATTTGCGCTTTGCACCGCCCTAGCACGACATGAAATCTCCCATCAGCATTGTTGACGTTGATCGCCCAGAAAGCTGGACCAGCTACAAGGCGGGCATGTGCGACACCTGCGCGGCCAACTGTTGCACCATGCCGGTGGAGGTCAAAATGCCCGATCTGATTCGGCTCAACTTGGTCAGTTCGTTTGAGGCAGAGCACGAAGAGCCCAAGCAAATTGCCAAGCGCCTGAGCAAGGCGGGCCTGATTGACCATTTCAATTTCAAGAACAGCATCTTCACGCTGGCTCGGCGCAGCAGCGGCGACTGTCATTTTTTAGATGCCAAGGGCCGGCATTGCACGGTGTATGCCAATCGGCCCACTACTTGCCGCACTCACCCTCAGATAGGGCCCAAGCCTGGTTTTTGTCCTTATGGTGCGTTGGCGCAAAGCCGCCCCAGTTGAATAAGGCGCCTAGGCAGAATAAGTGCTTAGGCTATTTGATGTGATTCAAGGCTTCGACTTTGGCGCTTGTGCTTTAGCTTGCGACTGCGACTGCGACAGCGCCAAGGGCACAGGCACCACCACCACGTCAGACGACAACTTCAAACGTGCAATGGTATTTTTGGCACGTTCTTTTGATTTGAAATGCCCTGTAACCACCACAAAGCGAGCATCTTCTTGCCCTTCTAGGTACACAGGTGTAATGCGTGCATTCACCAACCATTCTTTGCCCTTCAGGTAGCTTTGCGCGTCCTTCAATCTTGTGAAGCTTTGATGCTCCAACACAAAACTGTCTTCTGGCAGCGTCTTGAGCCAAGCCCTGCCTTGGACTGCCACATCGGGCAGTTCAGTGATGATCTTTTCTACCGCCACCTCTTTGGGCGGAGGCACCTCTTGAACTGGCGGGGCCGCTGGCGCTGGGTTCAACACAATCTCGGGCTCTAACCTGTCTTTGTTGTTGACTTGGTTGGCATCCTGGGGGCCCGGCGGTTTATCTTGGGCCACCTCTAACTTCGCTTGGGGCTCGGGTGGGGGTGTGAGTTTTTTGGATGCCCCTTGAAAGTCCATGAGCGCAGAGACCTCATTGATGACTTGATCAGTCATTTCTGGATGCAATTTGGCCACAACGCCCAATGAAATCAAAAGCATACTGCTCAGCCCTAAAGCCCAAGGCCAAACTTTGGCAGTGGGCGTTTTGCGGGGCTTGGCGGCACTGGGGCTGCTTTGCGCCGAAACAGCAGAGGCCACTTTGGCAGATGAGGTGGCTGAAGTCTTTTTGACAGCCGCTTTGGTCAGGCGATTGAAAAATTCAAGAGCCTGTTCTTCTTGGCCATTTTTTCGAGCTTGCTGAACCGCACTTAGCTTTTGCTCAGCAGTTGGCAACTCAAGTACCCAAGATACAAACTGCTTGTGTTGGTTTGCAAAATCTTCGCGTGACGTTGGCTGAGTTTGGAACATCAACACAACGCTCACACCCGCACCTGGAAACTGCTGTATCAAGCGCGTTAAAAGTTGTAGCTCGTGCGCGCCCATGGCATTGGCATCATGGACCACCCATACTTTTTCGGGGGCACGACCAATTCGAGATTTGGTTGCAACGTCTAAAGACAATGTGTTCAACAACTGGTTGAACCGCTCCAGCATTGCTTCGGTGTCTCGAGGTAAAAAAACCTCGATCAAGGTGGTGTTGAGTTTTTGCCGAATGCGCCTGACAAATGCAGTGCCAAAGTGATCGATCAACTCATTGGATTCACTGGAGATGACCACGCTTTTGCTGTCTTGCACCAGTGCCGTGAGGCAACTTTCCATTTGGAGTCGATCGGTCACCCTGAAAAAAAATTCAGAGCTAGTCTCTTGGCCGCGAACTCCGAACTCACTCATAACTTGCAAACAGTCTCATGGGATTTGTGTCTGGCGTATCACAATGATACTCAAAATTGGCCCATTGTAGGCTGGCTGGCAAGCAGCTCAGAAATTGAGGCTTAGCTGGTGTTTTTGGTGGACTGGGCGCTTTGGATGGCTGCTTGTGCGCCCGAGGCCGAAGCCGATTCGTCTAGCGCTTTGTTTTGAAGGATAAGCCCAGACAGCTTGGCACCGTGCTCTACGGCAATGGAGCCATAGGAAATATCGCCTTGAACCCAAGAGTCTTTTTGAAATTCAACCCGATCGACTGCATGAATGTGCCCAAAGACTTTGCCCGCCACCATCACCCGGTGCGCTTTGATGTCACCCGTCACTTCACCCGTGGGGCCAATGGCCACCGCAATTTTGCAGTCTGGCGCCGACTCAATGTTGCCAACCACTCGGCCATCAATGCGCACGCTGTCCAACAGCATCAAGTTACCTTGAATGGTGGTGGTTCGGCCAACGATGGTGTCAAATTTTTCAGAACTGGCGGCCATTGACTGGCGGTTGAATTTTTCGAACATGGTGCCTGTTAAGTGGAGTGGTTGGGTGAACGTCTGATTGAGTCAAGCGTTCAGCGGGATGTGGCCGGCAAAACGGTGAGCGGGTTGAGAACTCGGCCGTTTTGAAAAATTTCGTAATGCAAGTGAGGGCCCGTTGATCTGCCGGTGTTGCCCACATTGCCAATGAGTGCGCCGCCTTGCACCGTTGCATTGACTGCCACCAAGCGTTTGCTGAGGTGTGCATAACGGGTGATGAAATTTTCTGCGTGTCTAATTTCAATCACATTGCCATAGGTGGGGTCCCATTCCGATCGAACCACTTGCCCTTGGGCCGGCGCCACAACGGGGGTACCAACTTCGGCCGCAAAATCAATGCCTTCGTGCATGGCCAAACTGCCTGTGAACGGATCGTTTCGCACGCTATAGCCACTGGTCAATTTAAATTCCCCATGTATGGGCAAAGCAATGGGCAAAGCCTCAAGCCAAGTCAAATGGTTTTGCCAATCTTGTTGTTGCAGTGCCAGCAATTGATTGACGGATTGAACGTGCTCAGCCGTTTGTTGCAATTCGGTTTGTAGGGGCTGCTTGAATAGTTGACCCATCCAATTTTGCGTCGGGTTGGGCAGCACAAAGGGGCCCCCTTTGGCGTTTTGCAAAGCCGGGGCTTTGTCCTTCAGACCCGCCGGCGTGGCCAAGTTCATGAATCTGTTTTTGAGGGCCTCCAGTTTTTTCACATCTTGAACCGTTTGATCCAAGGATGATTGGAGTTGCCTCAGGTTTTGCCTGTAAACAGATTCCATTCGCAATTGCTCAGCCTCTGTGGTCACGCCGCCCAAACTGCGCGCTAGGTCTGGGTTGTATTCAACCGCCACCCGCAAGCCAACCCAGTTGAGAGCAAAACCCAAAAGCAGAATGGCCATGGCCAAAGCACCTGCCGCGATCAAAATATTGCGCGCGGTGATAGAGACAGATTTAACCTGGCCGGTGGGGCCAGAGAGCCACATGAGTTGCATAGGATAAGAAAGCTGGGGAAGCGGATTCTAGGCAGTCAAAACCAAGCCGTCTAGCGCGCCAGCTCAGGTGTTGCTTGCAAAAAAAATGCTAACTTGCTGATTTATATGTTAATCATTAGAATTCCAGATTGGAAAATATTTAAACCCACCCTTGGCAGGCCCCATGAACAAGCCCCAATGGACCCATGAGCACGGTGTTCTGTTAGAAAGTTTGCGCCAGCGTGCGGGGATGGACCGCGCCACCTTGGCTCGTCGCAACATGCTTTCAGTGTTGCAGGTGGAGCAACTGGAAACCGGTGGCGACTCTGGGTTTTACAACGCCGACATTAAGTTTTCCACGGGCAAAAAACTTTTGCATTTTTTTGGGCACACGCTTCAAGTTGAAATTGAAGTTGCAGGCAGCGTTCCAATCACGCCTTCGCCGCCCTTAGAAGTTCCGCACCCACAAGCTGCTGCCGCAAAGCCTGCCTTCAAAATTTCGGGGCTGGGTGGTGCACTGATGGTGATGGCCGTTTTGATGGGTGTTTTTTTTCTGGTGCAGCAATCTTCCAATTCTGTCAGCAAGCCTTCCACTGAAACCGCCATTCAAGCGACTCAGCCAGAGCCCAAACAAGAAGCGGGGCTGGCCACACCCTCGCCAGCACCTGTGGCCGACGCAGACAAACAGCCTTTGCCCGCGCTTCCCGAGATTGAGAAAAAAGAAGCCCCTTCAAAACCACAAGTCCTCAATGCAGCATGCGTATGGGAGCCCGCTGACACTGAAATTCAACCCACCTCTGCGCGCAAAAAAGGCGAGTATGTGCATGTGGTGGCTTCAGACAATGTCAACCTTTGCATCATGGATGGCAACCAACGCGTGGCCAGCTTGTCATTGACGACGGGTCAGGAAAGAAGCATTTATGGGCCGGGGCCGTTCAAGGTTTACAGCCAGCAACTGCCTTTGGTGAAAATCTATTTCCAAGGTCAAGCCATCAAATTGCCGAGCCCAGAAATTCGGCAAATCACACTCAAACCAGTGGCGCTGCCTTAACGCGCTTACATGCTGCGAAACAACTGAGCGGCGCTTCGACTCACCTGCAGTTTTTCAGATCGACCTTTCACAAGCACCTCCTGCCGACCTCGCTCATCTCGCAGCACGCCGGCTATGGCCCGCACATTGACCAAGGTGCTTCTGTGAATTTGCCAAAAAATAGAAGGGTCTAGCGCTTCCACCAATTCTTTGATGGGCTTGCGTATCAAAAACTCTTGCTTGGCTGTTTGCACGCGCGTGTATTTATCATCGCTCACACAATAAAGCACCTCCTCCACGGGCACCAACTGAAGGGTTTGACCCACCGAGGCTTGCAGCCACGACAAATACTGAGCCGGACGCCCTGACACTTGCGCCGACAGCACATGCAGCAATTGCTGAACTGAATGAGCTCCAAGGCCACTCTCTTTCTGAGGGCCATCAAATTCATGCGTGCGCTGCATCAACCGTGTCTTCAAGCGTTCTGTCGTCAGCCTCAGCCTTTCGGGCTCTGCAGGTTTTAAAACATAGTCCACCACGCCTTGCTCAAACGCATCAATGGCATATTGATCGTAGGCTGTGATGAAAACCATTTCTGGCAACAAGGCATCGTCGCTGAACTCAAGTTGCGCAATTTCCTTGGCCGCTTCAATGCCAGTGAGGCCTGGCATGCGAATGTCCAAAAAAATCACATCGGGTTGGTGCTCTTGAACGGCTTGAACGGCTTCGATTCCGTTCTTGGCTTCGGCCACGATTTCCAACTCGGGCCACACTTGATGCAGCCTGGCACGAAGCTGTTCGCGCATGAGTCGCTCATCGTCGGCAATCACAGCGCGGGGGTTCTTTGACATGTTGAGGTTCATGGTCAAAAGAGTTTCAAAGCTTGGCAGTGGCCTCGATGGGCGCAATCTTGTAGGGAAAGGACAAAATGGCCAAGGTGCCAGAGCCTTCATAGGGTTCTAAAGCACGGATGCTGAAGCTGGCTTGGTCGCCATAAATGAGCGCCAGTCTGTCGCGAATATTTTTCAAACCAAAACCACCACCAACACCCCCACCGCCCTCCACACCTTGCGGGCTGACAGCTTGTGCATTGGCGCTCATGTGGGCATCTGCTGGGAAATAGCCCACGCCAGAATCTTTCACAGTGACCACCAATTTGCCGTGGGAAACTTCAACACGCAAGACCAATGTGCCACCTTCAGCCTTGGGCTCTAGGCCATGTTTGAAGGCGTTTTCAACCAGGCTGAGCATCATCATGGGGGGCATCTCAGCAGAATGAAGACCCTCTGGAATATCCCATTGAATTTGCAGGCGATCTTCCATGCGCATTTTTTGAATATCGAGGTAAGGGCGAATGACGCTCAACTCTTGGCCCAAGTACCTGACCTTATTGGGCGTTTGCTCGCGCATATTGGGCAATGTGGCACGCAACAAAGCGATCAAACTTTTTTGCATCAAACTGGCGCGCGGCGGATCGGTTTCAATCAGGTGATCAATGGAGGCCAAGGTGTTGAACAGGAAGTGCGGTTCTACTTGCGCTTGCATGGCGGCCATGCGCGCCTCCACCAACTGACGCTTGAGTTGCTCGGCTTCTGCCAAGTAGGTGGCAGCAGAAGCTTTTGCTTCGGCTTGAATTTGTTGCTTGAAAATGGCCTTGATCACCATCGAAATGAGGATGATCACGACGCCCAGTTGCGGCACCGTGAGAACGCCGAAGACCGTCAGCACAACAATGGACAAACCAAAAAACAGCATCCAACTGATGCCGATCAGCCACGTGGCATAGACATGGAATGCGTCTTTGGCGGCTTGCCAATTGGCAGACTTGAGAGGAGAAGATGGTGTTGTCATAAGGCCTCGTTGTTTAGAAAGGGCCTAATGTAGACAGCTGTCTTTGGGAATGCATTCGATTTGCGACGAACTGTCGAAACCGTGGATTGAACGGTAAAAATCAAGCGCCAGCGCGCTTGCCCTTGGTGAGGTCAACGCCCAATTGCTTCAATTTGCGATACAGGTGAGTGCGCTCCAAACCTGTTTTGTCGGCCACGCGGGTCATAGAGCCCCCTTCATTGGCCAAGTGAAATTCAAAGTAGGCTTTTTCAAACGCATCACGGGCGTCGCGCAGTGGCAAGTCAAGGTCAAAGGTTTGAGACACTTGAAGCACATGGTCTTGGCTGCTGGCAACACCCAAGGGAGCGGGTACCGCATTGCCTGCAGGGGCTTGAGAGGCTTGATAAGCCGCAGCCGCTTGGCGCACTTGCTCGCGCGCCAAACCTTGCTCAACGGTTTTCAAAAGTTTTTGCAGTGTGATGGGTTTTTCTAGAAATGCCTGCGCGCCAATTCGAATGGCGTCGACTGCGGTGTCGATGGTGGCGTGGCCACTCATCATGATGACCGGCATGTTCAAAAGACCGCCGGTAGACCATTCTTTGAGCAAGGTCACACCATCGGTGTCGGGCATCCAAATGTCGAGCAACACCAAATCGGGCCGCATGCGAAGACGTATCTCTCGCGCTTGCGCGGCGTTCTCGGCTAGCTCTACGTTGTGTCCTTCATCGTTGAGGATTTCGGAGAGCAAATCGCGAATGCCCAACTCGTCATCGACCACCAATATATTTGCCATGTTGCGCTTAGTTGCCTCTAATATGCATCGACTGTGCTGCTTCATTGGACACTTGAAGTCCTTCTCAAAACTGACGCAAGCTTTAAATCTGCGCCAGCTTCTCGACCGTGAATGATAACGACACTTGGGCACCTTTGACCACCCCATCTTCAACTCGGTTGGCAATATCCAATCGGGCCCCGTGCTCATCGGCAATTTTCTTCACCACCGCCAGCCCCAAACCGGTGCCTTTGGCTTTGGTGGTGACGTAGGGCTCGAAGGCCCGCTGCAAGATATTGGGGGAAAAACCAGGGCCCTCGTCGAGAACGGTGAATTTGACGCGCTTGCGCGCAGGGCTCCAACGGGTGACCACGCTCACGTGCGATTGAGGATCGCTGGCATCCTGTGCATTTTGAATCAGGTTGTGAACCACCTGCCTGAGTTGCTGTGCATCGCCCTCTATGAGTGGCAAGGTGGGGTCAAGGTCAGCCTTGACCTGGGGCCGTGATGCGCTTTCGAGTGACTCAGGCGCATACAGGGCCATCACATCGGTAATCAAGCTGTTGAGATCGAGTGGTTTGAGGTCGGCCGAGGGCAGACGGGCATAGTCTCGAAACTCGTCCACCAAACGTTTCATGGCGGCCACTTGATCGACGATGGTTTTCACCGACTTGGACAAAACCGTCTGGTCTGTTTCCTCTAACTTGCCATCGAGTTTGCGCTCTAAGCGCTCGGCTGACAATTGAATGGGCGTCAGGGGGTTCTTGATTTCGTGGGCCAAGCGGCGGGCCACCTCGCCCCAAGCCTGAGAACGCTGGGCCGACACAATTTCAGAAATATCGTCAAACACCAACAGCCGCATACCGTCGGGCAAGATCGCGCCGCGAGCCACCAGTGTCACGGAGGTGGCCTCCAAGCCTTGGCCCGACGCATGAATTTCAAAGGACTTTTGCCAGTGGTCAAGCTCATGCCGGTCCTTGTCGGAAGACAACAGTTCAAACTGTTCTTGCACGCCGGCCGCAAAGTTTTGCAAATTGGGCAAACTCAAAAAAGACGCCTTTTGATGCGCCGCCAAAGGCACTTTCAAAATGCGCGTTGCACCCGGGTTGGAAGATTGAATCACACCTCGTGCGTTGAACACAATGACGCCGGCGGTCAGGTTGTCCAAAATGGTTTGCAAGTTGCCTCGGGCGGCATCGAGTTGCATCAAGCTGCGCTCGACGGCGCTTCTGGCATCCGACAATTGCTGGGTCATTTCGGCGAAGGAGCGGGTTAAGCCTCCCAGCTCGTCTTTGCCTTGCAGAGCGTATTTGGGGGTCAGGTCACCCGCAGCAACCTGGCGCATACCGAGCGCCAACAACAGCAAAGGCCGGGCAATTTGGTTGCCCAATACAACCGCCAGCAGCACCGCGGCCAACACGGCCATGATCAGGCTCAGTGTGAGCGTGCCGATGTACATTTTGCGAAGCCCGTCTCGCGCCAGAGCTCGCTCTTGGTATTCCCGATTGGCCAGCTGAACATCCAGGGCATTGGCAACCAAGGTGGTGGGGAGCTCCTGAGAAATTTGCAAAACCCATGGATCGTCACGCAAGCTGAGGCTGTTTTGTGGCACCAGCGTGAGCACTTTGATGCGCCCGCTTGGTGCACCGGCCGCTTCGTCCAGCCCTTCTACAATTTCTAAGCTGAGTTTGCTGCGCACTTGTTTGAACTGGGCTGCTGTCGGCCGCTCTGGCCGAATGGCAAAACGCGACTGCCCTGCAGAAGCAATGAGCCGGCCATCGAGCGACCACAGCACCGCGTCGTTGGCATCCATTTGCCTGCGAACTCGGTCTAGCGTGAGTGCTGCAGTGGCCTCTTGCACATCCACCAATTGTTGGGCCGCTACTCGAGATTGCTTGGCCAAATCGCCCGACAAGGTGTCCAAGGTGGCACGGCCTAAATTCAAGCCCGCCACCAAGGCGCCCTCCACCTTCACATCAAACCAGCTCTCAATAGAACGCGACACAAACTGATAAGACACCACATAAATTAAAACGCCAGGTATCACGCCCACAAGGGCAAAAATAGCGGCCAGCTTGACCAACAGGCGAGATCCAAATTGCCCCTGTCGCAGGCGAATGATCAGCCGCGTCAGGCCCCACAGCAATCCAGCCAACAACAGCAAGGCGACGGCGGTATTGATCCAGTAAAGGCGATCGTAGTTGCGGTCATACAGCGCGCGGTTGCTGGTGGCTTGTGTCAGAAGTATCAACAGC
>Ga0315903_10006770_pt1 | contig 14523 bp, 14 predicted proteins | sample LakEriMetagenome_7_FD_203524 | JGI IMG/M metagenome (GOLD analysis project Ga0315903, IMG submission 203524) | Freshwater fungal communities from buoy surface, Lake Erie, Ohio, United States - Buoy 2 MA119 | ecosystem: Environmental > Aquatic > Freshwater > Lake | place: USA: Lake Erie, Ohio...
TGGACCACCCGGGGGACGTGGTTCTCGTGCGTCGCGTAGAAGAGGAAGAAGGGCTTGTCCTTGACCGACTCGATCCACCGGACCGCCTGCTCGGCGAAGACATCGCCCATCGTGGTGTCGTCCCAGACTGCCGCCTTGCCCCCGCGCATCCAGCCGATGCGCCCGACGCCGTTGACCAGGGCCATGTTGTGCCCGTGCGACCAGTCCTGGCGGAGGGTCCGGCGAATCGCCTCCGACTTGAGGTCGGGGTCGCCCGGGAAGGGCCCCTTGTAACTGACCTCGATCGGGTCCTTGGGGTCGAGCCCGACCACCGAGCCGTCGCGCACGTAGACGGTCGGCACCCGGTCGCCGGTGGCGGCCATGATGAAGCTGAACTGGAAGCCGACCTCGCGGGGACCGGGGGCGATCGGCTTGTTCCAGTCAAGGGAGCCGGCATCCCCCCCCTTGCGCGCGCCCAGACCGAGGTGCCACTTGCCCACGACAGCCGTGGCGTAGCCGGCATCCCTCAGCGCGGTCGCCACGGTGGGGCGAGAGGTGGGGATGACCAGCGCGGCGTCTCCCGGAAGGACATTGGTCCCCTTGCGGCGCCAGGCATACTCGCCGGTCAGCAGGGAATACCGGGAAGGCGTGCACGTCGCCGAGGTGCAGTAACCCGAGGTGAAGCGGGCGCCCTGGGCCGCCAGGCGATCGATGTTCGGGGTGGGGATGACCTTGGCGCCGTAGCAGCCCAGGTCGCCCCAGCCGATGTCGTCCGCGTAGATCAACACGATGTTGGGGCGCTCGGACGCGCCCAGGGCAAGAGCGGCCAACAGGCAGAGGGAGGCGGCGAATCGCATGGGGCAAGCCAATGAACACCCCCGGGGGCTGGCGAGTTCCAAGGCGAAGGCGCCGGGACTTGCCAGCCGCGGCGCCGAGGGACACCTTGAACCCATGCGTTTCGCGAAGTACCACGCCCTGGGCAACGACTACCTGGTCCTCGAGCCGGCCGACTGCCCCGAGCTGCCCTCCCCCCTCGCGACGCGCAAGATCTGCCACCGGCACTACGGCCTGGGCTCGGACGGCATCCTCTACGGCCCCCTGCCCCGCGCCGACGGCGCCTTCGGCCTCCGCATCCTCAACCCCGACGGCTCCGAGGCGGAGAAGTCCGGCAACGGCATCCGCATCTTCTGCCGCCACCTGGTCGAGACCGGACGCGCGCGCGAGGGAGAGCCGTTCCGCATCCACACCCCCGGGGGCCTGGTCGAGTGCGTCGTGCGCGACGGCGGGGCCCGCATCCGCGTCGAGATGGGCCGGGTCTCCTTCCGGGCTCCCGAGATCCCGGTGACGGGCGCCGACCGCGAGGTCATCCTGGAGACCCTCGAGGTCGGGGGCCGGACCTTCACGTTCTGCGCCGCCACCGTGGGCAACCCCCATTGCGTCATCCCGGTCGACCAGGCCACGGCCGAGCTGGCCAAGACCTACGGCCCCCTCCTCGAGACCCACCCCCTCTTCCCCAACCGGACCAACGTCCAGTTCCTCCAGGTCCTCGACCCGGCCAACATCCGAATCGAGATCTGGGAACGGGGGGCCGGCTACACCCTGGCCTCGGGATCGAGCAGCTCGGCCTCGGCCGCGGTGGCGCGACGCCTGGGGCTGGTCGGCCCCGAGGTGACCGTCCATATGCCAGGGGGGAAGATTGGGATTGGCATCGGGCCTGATTACGCCATCGTCATGACTGGTCCGACCACCCCCGTGGGCACCTATCAGATGCATCCCGGGGTACTGGCCCAGGATGTCGCCCTCTGAGGCGTCTCTCCCCCAAAAACTTAACAGCAAACGCGCGCGGCGCCCCGACGGGGTGTCCGCGACAAGCCACATGGCAACCACCAGCCGCCCCCTGCCCCGACTGTCCGAGGAGGAGCTCATTGAGCTCGCCGGAGGCGTGACGGTGCGCAGCGCCAAGGAACTCGTCCTCAAGGGGGCGGTGAAGCGGGCGGCCTGGAAGCACCCCTTGGTCACGGCCGAGGTCAACGACGGCCAGCAGGGAACCCGGGAGGTCGAGCTCGACCTCCAGTCGACCACCTTCTTCCGCAACAGCTGCGGATGCGAGGTCGCGCGCCGCCGCAAGCTCTGCATCCACGCCGTCGCCGCCTACCTCCAGAACGCCATCCAGGAGGGGCTCATGCCCAAGCCCTCGACCGCCGCCGACGCCAGGCCGCAGCCCAAGGCGAGCCCCGCCGCCGCGACCGCCGACGCCAAGGCTCCCCTGGCCGCCGACAGCGGCGCGGGGCCCCGGCTCAAGTCCCTCGTCCTTTCCTCGGCCAAGGGCACGCCGATCGAGGTCCGCTTCCTCATCCCGCCCAACCTCGCCGCGGCCGCGCCCCGCGACCAGATCATCGCCCGCCTCGAGCTGCGGGTCGACGACCGCCCCGTCGCGCCCGAGAACCTCGACCGCGGCAAGGCCTGGAACCTCGACACCCCGACCACGATCTTCCTCGCGATTGTCGAGAACCTCTGCGGCGGGAAGCTCCAAGGGATCCTCCCCCTGACCCGCCGCCACCTGCGCCAACTCCTGTCCGTGGGCAGGGACCTGCCCATCTTCCGCATGGCCAACGCGCCGGACGCCCCGCTGGCCTGGTCGGGCGACGCGCTGGAGCGCGTCTCCGAGCACCTCGAGGGCGAGGCCCCGGCGCCCGTCGCGGCCGGCGCCCAGGGCGGCGAGGACGACGAGGACGACGACGACGGGCCCGGGCGGCCCTCCGAGGACCGGGGCGACGAGGGCCGGCCGTGGATCGACGGCTCCGTGAAATGGCTCTGCGTCCGCCTGCCCCAGCAGGCCACCGGGCCGACGGCCGAGCTGCGCGAGCTCCTCCAGCGCAGCGGCTTCATGCTCGACACCGTCTCGCGCGAGTGGCGCCTGCGCGGCACGCTGAGCGTCCTGAACTTCTTCTCCCGCAACTGGAAGGTCCTGCGCGACCAGCAGAACGCCTACTTCACCCACAACCTCGCGCACTCGCTCCGCAACGTGGCGTTCGCTCGGGCCAAGTGCGACGCGCGCGAGGAGGGCGACGGCTTCCGCTTCGCCATCGGCATCGACCCGGAGGGCGCCTCGCCCAAGGTCGTGGCGGAGGCGGTCTCGGGCGGCCGGATGTTCTTCTACACCCCCCGCGGCCCGCGGCTGATCTCGCCCGAGCTGCTCGACTCCATCAAGCGCGCCCAGGGTCGCATCCTCGGCGACGCCCGGCATGCCAGCCGCAAGGAGGTCGACCTCGAGATGGACCTCAAGGTCGGCTACGCCGAGCTGGCCAGCGCCGACGCCATCGCCGAGGAGATCCAGGCCGCCTTCGCCCCGCCCGAGACCTGGACCAAGCGCTCCTCGGCCATCCGCAACCTGTCCAAGCTCCGGCCCGCGCCGATCGAGCCGGAGCTCGACGGCAAGCTGCGCGACTACCAGCGGCTCGGCGTCGCCTGGCTCTGGCACCTGCACCGCAACAGCCTCGGCGGACTCCTCGCCGACGAGATGGGCCTCGGCAAGACCGTCCAGGCCCTCGCCTTCCTCCAGGCCGTCCGGCGCGAGCTGCCCGACGACGGGCCCTGCCTCGTCGTCTGCCCCGCCTCGCTCGTCGAGAACTGGCGCCGCGAGGCGCGCCGCTTCACCCCCGGCCTCCGCACCCTCGCCCACCACGGCCAGAACCGCCGCAGCGAGCCCGAGGCGGTCAAGGCCCACGACCTGGTCGTGACCTCCTACGGCACCCTGGCGAGGGACATCGGGGCGCTCGGCTCCATCCCCTGGGGCGTCGTCATCTGCGACGAGGGCCAGAACATCAAGAACCCCCGGGCCCAGGCCGCCAAGGCGGTCAAGCAGCTCCGCGCCAAGGGGCGCTTCATCCTCACCGGCACGCCGGTCGAGAACTCCCTCGAGGACCTCCGCTCCCTCTTCGGCTTCCTCATGCCCGGCTACCTGCCCAAGCCCGAGGACCGCGGCGCGGAGGAGGCCAAGTGGCACGACGAGCGCCTGCTCGCCATGGCCGCCCCCTACATCCTGCGCCGCTCCAAGGCCGTGGTGGCCAAGGAGCTCCCGGAGAAGATCGAGCAGGTCCTCTACTGCGACTTCGAGGACCGGCAGGACGAGCTCTACCGCGAGGTGCAGGAAAGCACCCGCAAGGCCATCTTCGAGATGGAGATGGGCGGGGCCAGCGAGGCCAGCATCCGCATGGCCGCCTTCAACCAGCTGCTCCGGCTCCGGCAGGTCTGCGCCGACCCGCGGATCCTCCAGCCCAAGATGGAGGAGGCCGACTCGGCCAAGCTCCAGGCCTTCCTCGAGCTGCTCGAGGAGTCGCGCGACGCCGGCCACCGCATGCTGGTCTTCTCGACCTTCGTCTCGGCCCTCACCCTCATCCGCAAGGCGCTCGAGGACCGCGGCGTCCGCTACGCCTACCTCGACGGGTCGACCCGCGACCGCCAGGGCGTCTGCGACACCTTCAACGGCGACGCCGGCATCCCCGTCCTCCTGATGTCGCTCAAGGCGGGCGGGACGGGCCTCAACCTCACCGGGGCCGACACGGTCGTCCATTACGACCCCTGGTGGAACCCCGCGGCCGAGGCCCAGGCCACCGACCGCGCCCACCGCATCGGCCAGACCCGCAAGGTGACCAGCATCAAGCTCATCGCCTCCGGCACCATCGAGGAGCGCGTGATGGAGCTCCAGCGCTCGAAGTCCGAGATGCTGCGCAAGCTCCTCAGCGAGTCCGACGCCGCCTCGGCCAAGATCTCGCTCGCCGAGCTCAAGGCCCTCCTCGAGGACTGACCCATGCTCGCCGACCTCCTCCGCCGCAAGCGCCCCCGCTCCGAGATGACCTTCCTCGAGCACATCGAGGACCTGCGCGTCTCGGTCATGCGCGTGGCCGTCGTCTTCGCCCTCGGCTTCTTCGCCGCCCTCGTCTTCTACCGGGAGATGCCCGAGTTCCTGCGCCTCCCGCTCGAGTGGGCCAAGGCCAAGAGCCCGGGGATGGCCACCTTCGGGGAGCTCCGCGAGTTCACCTTCATGGGCGTCTGGTCCGTCCTGATGTACACCGCCGCCTCGGTGGGCATCGCGCTCGCCTCGCCCGTCCTGATCTACGAGGTGGCGCGCTTCATCGGGCCGGCCCTGACCGACCGGGAGAAGCGCGGCCTGATCCCGTTCTGCCTCGGGGCCCTCGTGCTCTTCGCCTGCGGCGCCGTGCTGGCCTTCACCTTCCTCACCCCGATGTCGATCATCGTGTGGCACGACTTCGCCACCGGCATGGGCCTGCAGACCGACTGGCAGGCCTCCGACTACTACGGGTTCGTGGTCATGATGTCGCTGCTGACCGGCGTGGCCCTCCAGTTCCCCCTCGCGCTGATCATCCTGATGTGGCTCGAGCTCGTCCGGCCGCGCACCCTGCTCCGGTCCTGGCGCGGCATGCTCTTCGGCATCGTCGTCCTGGCCGCGGTGGTGACGCCGATCGGCGACCCCATCACGCTGAGCATCCTGTCCGGCCTGCTGTTCGTCCTCTACCTCGCCGCGGTGGGCGTCGGCGGCGCGCTCGTCCGGCGCAAGCGGCTGGCGCGGGGCGACACGGCCGACCCCGAGGAGGAGGAGCGCCGCGAGGCCAAGGCAAGGCGGGAGACCGACGACGCGGACGACGACGACCTGGGCGACAGCCCCGACCGCTCGCCCGGCGACGACCCGGCCCCCGAGCAGCCCGGGCGCGACCTCAGGCCCCTCGACTGACGGCTAGGGGCGGAACGTGACCTCGAGCCCCACCTCGCGCCTGCCCCGGTCGCATCCGCCGGGACACGGATCCCTCGCGTCCTGGATCTTGCCCGGGATCTTTCTCCGAAGGTAGCCCACGCCGCCGCAGGAGCGGCAATCCCGCTCCTGGACCACCACCGCCCGGAGCGGCTTGCCCGCCGACACCGCCTCCTGGAAGGCTTGCCGATTCCGCTCATCATCCTCCAAGGGCGCGGTCTCGACGAATGCCTGCCGGCGGACGCGGACGCGCCGCCCCTCGGCCGGAGGGATGGCGGCGACAAAGCTGGCCTCGACCAGGCCGATGCGAAGGGCCGCAACCTCCCGCCGCTCGCCCGGGCGCCCCGTGGCGTCGAGCACCACGACCACCTGCCCGGAGTTCGGACCCTGCCGGCACCAGGTGAGCGCGCCGGGGTTGGTCCAGGCGGCGTCGGCCAGCCAGCGACCCTCGCCCAGGTCCTGCCGCAAGGTGAGGGAGAGCGGGAGGGGCGCCCCGGGCAGGCGCTCGAAGGCGCCGTCGACCCGCGCGTGCTGCTCGCGGAAGGCCTTCCACGCCTGGCGGAAGAGCGCCGAGGTCTCGGGCGACAGCGGCTTGTCGATGCGCGACAGGCGGAAGTCCATCCGGGTCTCGACCGGGAGGTCCTTCTCCGCCACGGCCAGCTCGATCGGGCGAATCCGAACCCGCCCGTCCTCCGCCGGCTCCTCCTTCTCCTTCCACGACTCCGACTCCCCGCCCGACTCCCTGGGCTTGGCCGGGGAGAAGGGGTCGTCCGGCTCCTCCCGCGCGGGCCTGCCCTTCCCCTCCTCCGCCTGGGCGCCGGATTCGCCGCGCGAAGGCTCCTCGACAACGCGCAGCCGCCGACCAAAAAGCCCGCCTCCGGCCCAGGCTTCGGCGCAGACCAATCCCGCGAGACAGGCGACCAGCAGGTGACGGGTCATGACCTTGAGGATGGCGAAAATCCGCCGCAGGGGAAGCCTTGTGTCTCGCGGCTTGCGCGCGACCTCGGTCGGGACAACCTTTCCCCATGGCCCGCGCCCCGGAGTTCCCCGAGCTGGCGCCGCATCGCGCGGCGCTGCGGGCGTTCATGGACCGTCAGGTCGAGGCCTTCGAGCCCGAGGTGCGCCCGATGGTCCGCGAGGCGCTCGCCCATCCCGGAAAGCTCCTGCGCCCCACCCTGCTCTTCGCCACCGCCCACGACGGCGCCCCGCCCTCCCCCGAGGTTGTCCGCGGCGCAGCCGTGGTCGAGCTGGTCCACCTCGCCACGCTGGTCCATGACGACGTCCTCGACGGGGCGGACACCCGCCACGGCTCCGACACGCCCAATCGCACCCACGGCGCCCACGCGGCCATCCTCTTCGGCGACGCCCTCTTCGCCCACGCCCTCGTGCTGGCCGCGGAGCTTCCCTCGCCCGTGCTCTGCCGCCTCGTGGCCACCGGCGCGCGCGAGGTCTGCTCCGGCGAGGTCTGCCAAACCTTCTCCCGCGGCAAGGCCGACCTCAGCCTCGAGGACTACCGGCGTCACATCCGGCTCAAGACCGCCGAGCTCTTCGCCGCCTCCTGCCGCGCCGGCGCCCACCTCTCCGGCCGGCCCGCGGGCGACCCGGTCCACGCCGCCGCCGCCGAGTTCGGGCTGCGCCTGGGCATCGCCTACCAGATCTACGACGACCTGGCCGACATCCTCCTGACCAGCGACCGGGCCGGCAAGACGCTCGGCACCGACGTCGCCTCGGGCAAGCTCACCCTGCCCCTCCTGCTCGAGCGCGACGCCGTCGGCGCCTCCGCGGTGGAGCGCGCGCTCGGGGGCGAGGATCTCCGCGCCGTGGTCGCTCCCGCCCGCTGGGCGGCCAGCTTCGGCGCGCTCGACGCCGAGATCGCCGCCGCCGAGGCCGCCCTCGCCCCGCTCGGCGCCGCCCCCGGAGCCCAGCTGCTCCTCCGCCTCACCGCCTACCTCAGGGCCGCCGCCGCCGAGATCCGCCGGCTCTCCCCGCCATGAGCCTCGGCGCCACGACGCGTGGCGAGCGAACCGCCCTCGCCTGGCTCCTGCTCGCGCTCGCGCTCGGCGCCGCCATCGGCCTCGCTTGGCGCGCCGACTGGGTCAGATCCCCAGGCGTGTCGGGTTGAACCCGCGCGCCCGGAGCGCGTTGACCACGCTGTAGAGGTCGAGCTTCGCTCCCGGACGGATGCCCGCCTCGGCGAACCAGCCGCGGCGCATCTCCAGGGCGAACTTGACCTTGTCCGACTCGGAGACCGTCGCCTCGGTGTCCAGGGCCCGCATCTGGCTGATCTGCAGGATGCGCCCCTCGCGGTCGAGGAAGGCGATGTCGAGGTCGGACGGCGTGTCCTTCATCCAAAAACGACCGCGGGCCGGCAAGGGGTAGACGAAGAGCATGCCCCGGTCCTCCTGCGGGCTCACGCCGGTGAATCCCTGCGTGCGCTCGGTCTCCGTCACCGCCAGCTGCGCCAGCAGGACCTTGCCGTCGAGCCTCAGCTCATGGACGCTCGCAAACGGCAGGCCGCCCGACGCCGCCTCGACGACCGGAGTCGCCGGCTTGCAGGCCGCCAAGGCCAGGCAGGCTAGGATTGCCAGGAACCTCATGGCCGAGATGCTAGCCGACGCCCCTGGGCAAACAAGCCTAACCAACTGATTTTCATGGATGCCGAGGCCCATTGGAGGGATGTCCGCACCGCGATTCATTACGCCCGGGCAGCCGTTTCCGTCGGCCTATGGGAGTCCGAGCGACGGCTTTGCCGCGACCACCTCGAGCCGGGCGAGCCCCTGCTGGAGCTCGGCTGCGGCGGTGGGCGCATCGCGCTGGGACTCTGGCGCGAGGGCTGGTCGCAGGTGACGCCGACCGACCTCTCCCCCGCCATGGTCGAGCTGGCCGACGCCGTCTTCGCCGAGGCCGGCTGCCCGTTCCGCGCCGCCCTGGCGGACGCCCGCCGGCTACCCTACCCCGACGGCGCCTTCGCCGGCGCCCTCTTCGGCTTCAACGGCCTGATGTGCATCCGCGGCGCCGCCGCCCGACGCCAGGCCCTCGCCGAGATCCGGCGGGTCGTGCGACCGGGCAGCCGCCTGCTCCTCACCGCCCACGACCGCGAGCGCGGCGAGAACCGCCACCGGTGGGCGCGGGAAAGCGCGCCGCCCGAGGGCGAGCTCGGCGACCGCTGGCACGGGAGCGAGTCCGGCCCGGTCTTCCTCCACGCGGGCACCGAGGCGGAGACCCGCGCCGAGCTCGAGGCCGCGGGTTGGAAGGTCGTGCTCACCGCCATGCGCTCCGAGCTCGCCGAGGAATCCCCGGCGGTCCGGGAATTCTCGGACGACACCCGCTGGTTCGTGGCGGAGGCCCCGGCAGGCGCTTAGCTGCGGCGCTGCAGGAAAAGCCGGATGACGTAGAACAGCAGCGTGACGAAGGCGGCGAAGAGGGCGAAGCCCGCCTCGAGGTGCTGCCCCGTGCCGAACTGCGTCCGAACCTGCCAGGTCTGGTAGAGGACCGCCGTGGCCATCAGCGCGATCATCGCCAGGGAGAACCAGGTGCCGAGGGAGGTGCCGGCGACGGCGGCGACGACAACGACGCCCAGCGCCGCGAAGCTGCCGACCACGATGACCGTGCGCAGGAAGGAGAAATCCGCCCTCGTCACGAAGGCCGCGACCGTCAGGCCGAGCACCAGCGCCCCGGTCACGCCGCAGGCCGGAAGCAGGATCTCAGCCGGCCGACCCTCGGTCTTGGCCAGCACCATCCAGATGAGGGGGATGAAGATCGCCACCTGGAGAAGGATGTAGCCGAGGAAGCCGGCGAGCTTCGCCGGGCGGGAGGCGGAGGCGTAGACCGCCGACTGGGCCACCGAGGTGCCCAGCCAGAAGAGGCCGAGCACCACCAGCGTGGCCCAGCCCCCCAGCGAGTCGTAGAGCGAGACGACCGCCTTGGCGTAATGGAAGGCGAGCGGGGCGCCGCCCAGGGGCACGGTGAAGGAGGCGAAAAGGAGGAGCGCGAAGGCGGCGAAGGCGCCGGCGACCGTCAGGTAGGCGCGGCGGTAGAAGTCGGCGCGCTCGGAGGGGGCGGCCTGGTCGATGACGAACGGGTTGTCGGAGGACATGACCCCAGCGTGCGGCCCGGCGCCCTGGGGTCAACGCGGGATGCGCGGCATCTGGGCAAAAGACCCCAGCGGGGCGACATTGCCAGCCCGCGGGCAAAGGCAAAATGGGAACCACCCCCGCGTATGAGAAACCCCAACACCGCCCGCACCCCCCGCAACGCAACCCCCCGAGCCGAGCCCGGCGCCGCGCTCATCCTCGAGGACCACCGCACCCTCCGCGAGCTGCTCTGCGAGCTGTTCCGCGAGCGCCTCGGCCTCCGCACCCTCGAGGCGGGCGACGTGCCCGAGGCCCTCACCATCGCCCGTCGACACCATCCGCGCCTGGCGGTGGTCGACATCGGCCTCCCGGGCTCCAACGGCCTCGAGTTCCTCCGCCGCGCCCGCCGGGAGCTCCCGAACACCCGCCTGCTCGTCCTCTCCTCCATCCAGAACCTGCAGGTGGTCCGCGGCATCATCCAGTCCGGCGCCCACGGCTATGTCGACAAGGGGTCCTCCCTCGCCTCCATCCGCCAGGCCGCGGCGGCCGTGCTGGCCGGCCGGACCTGGTTCGACGACCGCTTCAACGCCCTGCTCCGCCAGGCCCTCGGTCAGCCCAGCCCCGACGCCCAGCTCGGGCTCCTGACGCCGCGCGAGCACGAGGTGCTGCTGCTCGTCGCCCAGAGCCACAGCAGCAAGGAGGTGTCGGTCAAGCTGGGCGTCAGCGTGAAGACCGCCGAGAACCACCGCACCAACCTCATGCGCAAGCTGGGCATCCACGACACCGCGGCGCTCGTGCGCTTCGCCATCCGTCACGAGCTGGTCGACAGCGACCTCGTCTGATCAAAGGCGCACCCGGCCCAGGCCGCGGTCACCCGGTCCCCCGGAAGCCCCTCCCATCACCTCGGAGAAGGCCGGCGGGACCGGGGCATGCGCGACGAACCGCACCTTGGCTCCCCCGAGGTCCACGGCCATCTCCAGCGACTCGGCGTGGAGGAACAGCCGGCGGAAACCCCGCTCGGCCCCGAGCGCGCGGTTCAACTCGAAGTCGCCATAGGTGCGGTCGCCGAGGATCGGGAAGCCGCGGAGCGCGCACTGGACGCGCAGCTGGTGGGTCCGCCCGGTCTTCGGCTCGAGGTGGAAGGTCGCCAGCCCAAGCCCACCCGGGGCGACGGACCCGACCTTGAAAAGGGTGAGCGCCCTGACGGCTGGGCCGCGCGGCACGGACCCAGGCCGAACCGGCTCGGACCTGACCCCCTCCTCCCCACCCCCGCGCTTGGCGAGCAAGTCGTTCCAAGTCCCCCTTTGGCCGGTGACGGCCCCTCGGCCGGCGCAGACGGCTACATAGCGCTTGGTCACGGCGGCGCGCGCGAACTCCCGCCGGGCCGCGTCAGCCGCGGCGAGGTTCGTCGCCAGCAGGATCACGCCGCTGGTCGGCCCGTCGAGGCGGTTGGCCAGCCAGACCCGGCGCACCCCGCCGGCGCCGTCCCGCACGTGGTAGGCCTCCTCCTCCAGCGAGTAATTGGCGGTGAGGAGCGAACGGGCGTTGTCCTCGGACCGGTTGGGGTGCGCAAGGACGCCCTCCGGCTTGTCCAAGGCGACCAAGCCGCAGGGGTGCTCCGCCAGGACGCGCACCCCCTCGTGCAACGGGACGCCGGCGAGGATCGAGCTCATCGGTAATGGAAGGTGATGGTCACCGTCTCCTCCTCGCCAAGCAAGGCGACCATCTCGGGTCGCCAGGCGTCGTAGGGGGCCGGGAGCTGGACCGCGTCCTTGCAGGCCAGCGCGGCGAGGAGGGGCACGGTGGAGGACACGATCTCCGCCTCGGGCACGGTGCCGTCCCTCGCCAGTCGGAACCGCACCACCACGCTGCCCGCCGCGAAGTCGTCCAGGCGGGTCCGGCTGAGGATGCCCCACCAGCTCGCCTGCACCGCCTCGAGCATGCGCTGGGCATAGTCCCCGTAGGCCGAGAAACGCGCGTCGAGCGCCAGGGAGCCCGCGCGCCCGACGTCGACCGGGTTGCGGAGGAGCAGGCCGGAGGTGCCGGCAGCCTGCGAAGGCGGCGCCAAAAGGGGGTTGACCCTGCGCGGATTGGACGAGGACGCCGCCACCCGGGGCGTGCCCGCCTCCGGCAAGGGCGGTGACGGGGGCGCGACCGCCGGCTCGGGGGGCCGGGGAACCGCCTGGGCGAGCCGAAGCGAGTCCGCCGCCTCGCCTTCCGAGCGCGGCAAGGGGGAAACGGCGCCGGGACGCGGCGAGGGCTGGGCCGCCGATTGGTTGCGGGCCGCCACGAAGGGGGCGGCGGCCGGGGCCTCGCGATTGCCGGCGGGCGAGGGCTCGGCAAGGCGGAGCGAGGGAGGCAGCTTGGCGGGGGGGATGGGGGCGGCGGCGCGGACAACCGCGGGGCGCGCCGCGGGAGGGGGGATGTCGAACGGGATGGAAAGCCAGGCGAAGGCCCCGGCATGCAGCGCCGCCGTCAGGGCCAGCGCGAGGAGCGCGGGTCGCATGTCGTCCGCTCGGTGGCGCGCGGCCTGCATGCGCGAAGGCTTGCCGAGCCGCCCGACAAGACAACCGGAATCAGCGACGGCGCGGGCCGGCGAGACCGAGCTCGGCCAGACGGGCGGCCACGAGCTCGACCGGCAGGCCCATGATGACGGAGATGGGCTCGTCGTGGCGCTCGATGATGATGTCCTTGCCCTGCTGGATGCCGTAGGCGCCGGCCTTGTCGAGCGGGTTGACCCGCGCGAGGTAGCGGTCGATGTCGTCCTCCGACAGGCTGCGGAACAGCACGCGCGCCGTGACGCAGCGCGACTCCTCCAGGCCGGTCGGTCGGTGGATCAGGCAGATGCCGGTGTGCACGGTGTGCTCGCGGCCGGAGAGCATCCGGAGCATGGCGCGGGCCTCGGCGAGGTCGGCCGGCTTGTTCAGGACGCGGTCGCCGAGGGCCACGGTCGTGTCGGCGCCGAGGACGACGGCGTCGGGCTCGCGCTCCGCCACGGCCCGCGCCTTCAGGCGGGCGTTGTGCAGGACCATCTCGCGGGGATCGGACGCGGGGTCCTCGTGCTCGGTGACATCGGCGACGACCACCCGGTGGGCGAGGCCCGCCTCGCGAAGCAGCTCGGTCCGCCGCGGCGAGGCCGAGGCCAGCACAAGCTCGGCTCGGGATGCGCTCACTTGTGCGACGGCTGCCAGCGGGCGACGCGGTCGGCCAAGTACCTCACGTAGACCTGCTGGTCGTTGAGGCAGGGGATCTGCTCGAACGACTCGCCCCCGGCCTCCATGAACTCCTCCTTACCCTCCTCGCTGATCTCCTCGATGGTCTCGAGGCAGTCGACGGTGAAGGCGGGGCACATGACAAGCAGGCGCTTGGCGCCCTCGCCCGGCAGGGCCTCGAGGCGCTTGTCGGTGTAGGGAGTGAGCCATTGCTCCGGACCGAAGCGCGACTGGAAGGCGAGCTCCACCTGGTCCTTGCGCAACCCGGCCGCCTGGCGGAAGAGCTCGGTCGTGCGCACGCACTGGTGCCGGTAGCAGTTGGCGTGGCTCGGGTTGGCCACCTCGCAGCAGTTGGGGACCTTGGTGCAGTGGGCCTTGGAGGCGTCGCCCTTGCGCAGGTGCCGCTCGGGGACGCCATGGTAGGAGAACAGGACCTTGTCGAAGGGCTTGTCGAGCCAGGGCCGGGCCGACTCGACCAAGGCGGCGATGTACGCGGGGTCGTCGAAATAGGGCTGGAGCATCTGCCAGCGCATCGCGGGCGCGCGCCGGAGGAGCTCCTCCTGGAACTTGACCACCACGGTCTCGTAGCTCGACATCGCGTAGTGGGGATACTGCGGGAGGACGAAGACCTCCTCGACCCCGAGCTCGACCAGGCGCCCGACCGCCTGGGCGCACGAGGGCTCGCCGTAGCGCATGCCCGTGATGACCGGAAGCCCGCAGGCGGCCTCGAGCTTGGCCCGGAGCTTCTCCGTGGTCACGAGCAAGGGGGCGCCCTCGGGGGTCCAGACGGTGCGGTAGGCCTCGGCCGTCTTGCGGGGCCGGGTGCGGAGGATGATGCCCTCGAGCAGGGCGAAGCGGAAGGCCGCGGGGTAGTCGATGACGCGCTCGTCGCCGAGGAACTCGCGCAGGTAGACCCGGACATCGCCGACGGAGGTGCTCTTCGGCGAGCCTAGGTTGAGGAGGACGACGGCGCGCTTGGGCATGGGGAAGGAGGGAGGGGGAATGGCGGGGGAGTCAATCGCCCGAGCCGACGACGGCCCCGACCACGGCGGCGACGGTCTCGATGCGCGCGTCCGGGGTGATGCCGTGGCCGAGGTTGAAGATGTGCCCGGGGTCGCCGGCGTTGTCCGCCAGCACGGCGCGAGCCGCCTCGGCGGCGGCCTCGGGCTCGCGGGTCATCCATTCCGGGTCGAGGTTGCCCTGCAGGCAGAGGGGGCGGCCGGCGAGGGCGCGGACCTTGGAGAGGGGCAATTCCCAGTCGACGCCGAGCACCGCGGCGCCGGTGCCGGCAAGCGCGCGGGCCTCGGGGGACTTGCCCTTCGCGTAGAGGATGACGGGGGCGCCGGGGGGAAGGCGATCGAGCACCGCGCGAATCCAGCGAAGCGACAGCGCCTCGTACTCCGCGCCGGCGAGCAACCCGGCCCAGCTGTCGAACACCTGGACGGCGTCGGCCCCGGCCGCGAGCTGGCGGCGCAGGTACTCGGCGACG
>Ga0315903_10006771_pt1 | contig 14523 bp, 3 predicted proteins | sample LakEriMetagenome_7_FD_203524 | JGI IMG/M metagenome (GOLD analysis project Ga0315903, IMG submission 203524) | Freshwater fungal communities from buoy surface, Lake Erie, Ohio, United States - Buoy 2 MA119 | ecosystem: Environmental > Aquatic > Freshwater > Lake | place: USA: Lake Erie, Ohio...
AGTAACGGTCGATTTTAATTTAAGCGATTATGCTTTAGCTAGCCAAAATCCAACCACCATTAAAAGTTTTGCACAATTAAACGATTCGGCTAACAACTACGATTTTGAGTTTAACGCAATACTTGTTTATTATGATGTGTATGATCCAGCAAATCCAAGCGACTCAGCTACAAATTTGTATGGAATATACTTTCTAAATAAGCCTGTTTCGAATGGTGCAACTGATTTTGTAATTCCATTCATAACCAAGGAGAAGCCAAACGCTATTACTAAGACAAACGGAAATGCTTTTGCGTTTAAAGTTAATCTAAAATTTGATACATCCATCGAAGACGTAACCGTTGAAAAATCGGTCAATGATTATTCAACCTTTAGTCTTGATCTATTCCTGGATGTACTCACAGAATTTAGAACTCTTCAAACCAAATACAATGATAAGATCGCCGAACTTAACGCATTAGCTCTTGACGTGAACGCTGCTAAACAGGCACTAACTAATACTAGTGCATTAAACCAATTAGCAGCAAGAGTTTCTCAACTAGAAACAAGTGTTGCCGCATCAACTGAGGCATTCGCTGAGGCCAATGCGATTATGAATTTAATTAGTGATCTAAATGGACAGATCGACGATCTATATAATAATCGCACATCCTTAACGCTTGACTATAATCTCGCAGCTTTTAGACAAGGCTATGGAATTAATTTAGATCGACTTACCCCTGGTGCACTTACACTATCCTCAACCGCCCAAGCTTACTCAAGTGCAAATGTCGTTGATCTATCAGATTCTTCAATTAACGTATCAAACATCATAACTTTAAATCTTGGAGAAGCTGGGACCTACTATAAACACAGTAGACCAGGAACTGAATGGACTCTCAACGCGAATCAAGAAATACGGATTAGAGATTCCCAATTTAAGTGGAAAAAAGGCCAAGTTTTCAAGATTGTAATTGATTCAGCGATTGAGCCAGGCATTAATCAAATTACGATAAAAACTGACTCAACCAATCAAATTAATTCAACTGCAATTTACGGTAAGACTATCACAACTCTCACTCCTGCCGATTTTTTGTCAACTTTAGGTAGAGCAAAGCGTCCAATAATTGAAATAGTCTGCGTAGATCCAGTAAACCTTACGTTCGAGGTTGATAAAATATTAAGATAACATGGCAAGTAAATCAACATTATCCGATTATTTAGCAGAGCTAGGCGTTGACATTAATAATATGCAAGAGTTTTTGAATAAGCTCACGCAGATGCTTGTTACAAACTCCGATACAGTATCGATCAATCAAAAATTACAAGATGGATCAACTAAAGCCTTTAACGTTCCATCATTTGCATATCTAAGCAATAAAATAGAGGCGATTGACACTAAGTTCAATTCCCTCCTCACAGGGAACGCTAATCAAGTTGGAGTGGTTGATGAAAATGGTCAAGTTAGGCGCTTTGAACTTCAAGACATCTCGCAAATTGCTCAAGATCTTGACGCAATAGCCGGTAGAACTCTAAACGCACCTGTCAATTTTAACTATAAGACAAATTGGTTTTTTGAATCTTTTCTAAATCCATTAATTTATATTAATCTGCCAGTCGGCTCAATAACTTCATCAGAAATTGATAAATTTGAGGTGAAGCGTGTTATTATGACATCTCAAGCAATTGAGGATACTGCATACTTTGATGCAACGTATAAAGGTCAAAACAATATTGTTTATTCTACTCTAGTCGAAGACCTAGCAGTTAGAGGAATAAACCATTTTGAGGACACAAATGAGGCTTTTTTACCGCCCGGCCAAAATAAGTATTTTGGTTCATTTAACATACTAAATATACTAAGTGATGTTCAAGCTGAAGTTGTCGGTGGACAAAGTTTAACATTCACAGTAAATAAGTATGTACTAAACACTCTAAGATATGCGGAAAAAGATCCAGTTAATCCAAATAGGATAATTCAAAGAACTTTAAAGGTTGGAGATTACCTAATTTCAGCCGATAATTCCGAGTACCAGGTAACAGCCGTGAACGTTTCACAAAAATCAATATCTGTTACTCGGGTATTTGGAGTAGGCGAATTGAGAGTTGGCGCGAACCAGCTAACTATTAAACCAGAGCTACGTCAATCTACTAATTTATCAATCAATATCGGCTACAATGAACGCCAGGTAATATTTTTAAGACCGATTAGCACAAGGCTACGCGTATCAACTGAAAGCTTTTCGTTAGGCGTAGGTTTTTACACTAATGAATTAACCATTTCTTTAGGTAACGGCCGCAGTATGACATTTAATGATTTCTATAATCAGTTTGTGTCGGATTTTGGCCTATTATTCCTATCTTATGCAAAAGAAAGAAAATTACCATCTTCTCTTGGAGATATTCCAAATTCTCCTCAACTTGAGGTAGAGTCCTTTAAAGTTGTTCAAACTGATCAGCATATTCGAGAGGCTGACGATATTTTACAAGTTAAACAAAATATTTCATCGGTCGAGCAAGTTAAATCTCAAATTAAAGAAGTAGATCGCCAGATCAGCGATAAACGCTCTGAGCTAAATATCAATGCGGCCCTAAGTGAAGCTCAAAGAATTAAGCTTTCCAAGGATCTAACAACTCTATCTGATTCCAGAAAAACTTTAACTACTCAGCAATCCAGTAAACTAGCATCAATCACGACAGCTGTTAGAGCTGTTCCAACTCTTGCCGCGAATCCAACTTATTCAATTAAAGGATTTTGGCAAATACCTGAGGCTAAAATAACCGAACACGGTCCACAAAATGTGGTGCAATTCAAAATTGCATATAGAGTTTTAAGTAAAACCGGAACAAGCGAATCAGTTGAGCAAATAGCATTCACTGACCCAGCTGGAAATAAAGTAGTTGGCGCATTTTCTCCATGGAAGGAGATTATGTCAAAGCCTAGGACTAAAAAGATAAATCCTCAAACCGGTTTTTACGAATGGGAGCCTGAAAAAATCGCGGACCCCGATTCAGTAAATATGAATCAGGTCGAAATCCCAATCAGTAAAGGACAGGTTGTTGAAATAAGGGTAAAGAGTCTATCTGAAGCAGGCTATCCAGATAATGCAGTTGAATCAGATTGGTCTAATTCAATACAGATTGGATTTCCTGCAAATCTGCAAAGCGTTGAAGACATTTCAATAATTTCCCAGCAGGCTTTCGCTGAGGAGGTTAAGGTTAATTTCCAAGATGAACTTAATTCTAAAGGTCTTGATCTGCATCTCGGGACGTCATTCACAACCCGTGATAAGTACTTTGCTCACCAAGCTGAGGATATTGCAAGTGGGTTTAGAACATCAAATAGTGAAATTATTGATCTATATACTAAACTTAAATCAATATCCGACGATATTACTTCAATACAAACTGCTCTATCGAGCGGGCAGGGAGAATTAAAGGTAAGTATACTTGACCAAGCTGGAAATCAAACAGAGGTTTCAAACGGTCAAACTGTTAGCCTTTTCGCGGGATACTATAAAGATGACATTAAAAATGCTGCTGGAAAAACGACCCAATACGAGCACGGAAAAATAATGACAAAGCAGTATCAAATTCAAATTGAAAATACTTCACAAACTCCACTAGAGCTAATTTCAGCTATTGCTGGCGGAACTTTTGAAAAAGCAACAGACTCAACCGATAGTTTAGTAGACATCTATAATTCTTCTTTACGATACGATAAAGCGCCAATTGTTATAGCTAATCCAACTGAGGGAAAGATTAATCAATTTAGACAAGCCGATGGTCTACAGTCTTCACAAGTTAAAGGACAAATCTTGTATGCTCGTGCAAAATCCGTAGATTTATCACAATCGTTATATGCTGCTGAACCATCAGAAGCGGACGATAATCTAACAGACCTTCTTGATAACTATACTACTGGTACCGACTTTAATTATAGAACAGGTTTTCTTGCTAATACTAAAGCTGGGGCCACAACAACCGATTTTGCATATACAATACCGTATAACGCAGGTCATTATTTACCATACGATCCAACTCTCCAAAACTTAACCGTTTTAGTTAACGGAAAGGCCTACACCTTGCAAAAAAACGCAAGCGTTTGGAATGGACTTCTTTCTAGTAATAGAGCGCCTCTTTCTGGCGGACTTCTATCGGAATTCTGCATATCAGTAGACCATCCAGACATTAAGCGACAAGGTAGATACAATTCAACATGGAACAATTCTCTATATCGACCAGCTCCAGTTCTACCTGAAGCGACGTCCGGTATTTCAAGAGTTTTGTCAGGGTATACAGTTGATGCCGCAACGCTAAAAAAATTACCGTTTAGCCAAGCAGCCCACTTTGAAACTTCTCAAGCTGAATCCATTAATCCATTAGGTGCCAGAAATTTCCAACAGGCAGCTTATCGATTACCGACTGACCCCAATCCACCAGCCGATGCAGCAATCACGTCCTTCATAATGAAGGAGTCCGATTACCCAATTAAATGTTCGTTTGAACCAAATGATAAGTACTTAATTGGTAAATACACGTGTGGCGCATATATGTACATTGCACCAAAGTCATATCAGGATATAGGCGCAACATCAATTAGCCCAAATGGAGTAAAGAGAATTGTTCAGGTTGGTGCGAACAACGCAATAAAAATTCCTTTAATTTTTCAGTACCGTTGCTCTGACTATCTAAAATACGTAGGCGGTTTTAGAGTTGATAATCCAAGCGGTTTGAAAAATGTTGGTTACTTAAAGAAAATGGGTTTCGACATCGGGCTGAAAACTGAAACATTTTCGTTTGATATCGAAATATCTGCACAGTATGATAAGGAGACCGCATTGGTGAGCCCAACTACTGGAGTTACCCAAACAGCTACCGATATTTCTTAAAAAAATAGAAAAAAATTGCCAACCGTAAATTATACCAAGATAACTGATAGGAATGTGAGCTTCGGTTTGATCAGAACAAACCCAAAACTCACATCTAACCTAAAGATTAGTGTTGACGAGGATGGCGATATATGGATGAATTCGATTGATGCAAATGAGCAGCTTTCGAATCAAAAGTATAAGAGAGTTCCGATAGACCCAAATTCAAATCATGAAGCAAACGTTTTTAAGTTTTATGATAACGGTAAAACTCCCAGCAAAATAGCGTTTAGCATAGGTTCTTCGATTCGAACCGATGTTATGGCTCGAGATCTTAAGGATCAATACGACTTTGACCTTTATACAAGCGGTGCAAAATACCTTTCTTCTCAATACCCTGAGAAGTTTTGCTATTTTGCACCACTATATTTAGAGGCAACTATTCCAGAATACTTTGTTATATTGAGAATACCCGGAGCATCTAATTATTCTGCCGGCGAGTGGTCTCAAAAGTTGCAGGATCCAGCCTTTAACCAAGCTGAATTTGCAACCGATGTATTTAGAAATGCTAAAATCGTAAAAACAATTTCACTAAAAGAAGATTCGAACATCGGGAAATACATTCGTAGAATTAGACAAAACCCGATGTACATATCGAACCCATTGTACGTAAACTTTAAGCCGAACAGCTACTCGATGTATAGAGGAGTTTCAATTAGTTCAGGCACGTACGTTGAAATCCCAGAGCAGTTAAGCACGGTTTTGAAAAAATCAATGGGCCAACTCCAGCTAGAAAAATACATAATTGGAGGATTCGAGAGAAATAACGTAGTTCATCCAAAAATTCTAAATCTGGAATTTTTATTTTCCGATAGCACATCGGAAGATTATTCAATTAATCGATATTTTGGCTTTTATTGTAATGCAATCGATCTTATTAAGTTCGACTTGGATTTTAATAAAATGTATGAAAATGACTCTGACAACGAAACCCCCTTTTCAAGAGTATACTCTAAATTTGAAGACTTATCGTTAACTCTTCGTAACCCAAACGGAGTTGTTCTTAGAGGAGTTGGGGTACAAGAAGATATTCGTTTTTTAACAAATGCTTTAACCGATAGTAAAACACTATTTTTTCCATACATTAAGTCTAAAGACGACTCGCTACATTTTATCAAATCCAAAGATGGTTCTGCTAACACTGTACCATTTTCTCAAACTCTCACGTCCATACATTTTTCAATCGATGATACCGAATTTGATATAGGCAAGATGTTTGGGCCAAATAACCTAATTTCTCAAGAGCAGGCCAGCGAAATAGTACAAGATACTCGATCAACCGTTCTTTTTCAAGTATCGGAAATGCCCGAGCATTTAGATACTCTACGAATTTACCATCAAAACGGCTCAACATCAGACCCTTTTGACACTAACGGAAAATATGATGACCTAATTTTCGTTAAGAATTATTTTTCAGATAGTGTATCGTATTCGATTGATTATCTTAACCTAAATAAAATCGAATTTCGAATACCAATTAATCCTAATTTAGAGTCGGCTAGGTTTTTTCCAAATACTCCTGAAGTTGAAAATGTACAATACATTTCAAACGAAGATGGCTCTTTATGGCGGTGGAACGGCACTCAGTACATTCTCGAAGAGATTGTTTCACCGACCTTTGATCCAATTTATTTTTACATGGAAGGCACCGGCAATCCAAATAGCGCAGATCAAGTATTTTTTCCAGAAATTGAAGCAAATTCAACCAGTTCAGTCCAAATCGATAAAGCAACGCTTTCATTTATTGTGGATGACCTTTCAATCTTTTCAGTCAATGATCGGGTTAAACTTATGCCCGACCAAACTAGATACATGATAGGCCAAATAACTGCAATTGATACAATTACCTCACAAATAACAGTTAATGTAACCGATAAAAAAGGTGGCGGCACATACTCTAATTGGAGAGTTCAAAAGCAAATATTGGGAGCGCAATTCGTTTCAACCGCAAATGGCTCACTATGGCAGACCAATGGAAAAAACTTTAATCAAATAAATGCATCTTCTCGAATATACATTAATGCCGACGGTAATGATCACGCCGTTTTAATTAAGCGTCTTGAACAAGCGTTAGCAGCTTTGCAGTTTTCCCATATTGTAACAGAGAGCTTTGAAAATAGTATATTCATACAATCTAGAGCGTTTGGCGATACATATAGATCACTTGGTATTCAAAATAGAACAGCCTCCGACGTTTTCCTAATCAACGGAAAATTTACAGCCGATCTTGTTTGGGCTGATGGCGGGCAAATAGGACGGCAGACCATCGTTCCGGCCGGTAACATCCAAAGGCTTAATTCGAGAACCGAAGAACTCATTATTAAAACATATCAAGACTGGTCTCATATTTATAGAGTTTGCCACTCTTCTGCTTTTATTAATAACGGATACGGTGCAATAGACCGATCTCAAATTCGCCGATATTTGTCAAATGCCACAATAATGCTAGCGGAAAAGGAAAGATCTCTCGTTGACTACAATAAAGTTGAGATTCGGGATGTCTTTACACCCAGTATAGGACTCTTGTCAATATTTGAAATTAAGGATATTGATTTCAATACCTATTCTTCAAGCTATTCCAAAACGCCAGAGGTCGATCTATATCAGTATTATTTTATACCGCCAAATACTAAAATTTTGGATTTCCAAAAATACGCCTATAAGATTTTAGGAAACGGCTCAATTGAAATAAACGGGATAACTTATTCAACCGATGCTGAAACTGATTTAATTTGGCAACCGTTAACCGGGCTAACGTCGTATTCGGTTTTAAGTGGTGACCCGGTTGTAACCTATTCTGAAAAACAGCCCGGAAAAGATTACGATTTTATTATTGTACCGAGGGCAACATCGTATGGAGCAGAACTATGGAATTTTGAAGGAGGCCAAGATGATATTAGGCTTAGATTTACTAATGCATCTCAAACCAATTTAAGAGCAGATTTAATTGCTGCTCAAGCCGGTTACTATAGCTATACTCAAGACTCGCAAGGAGCACCTATTCAAATTAATTTATCAAGCGCAACGGTTGATGGAGAATTTATCCTTACTATAGGAACTGGGTTAAAATACGAGCCAGGACAAGAAGTCAAAATAATTGAGTCAACTGACGATGTACCTACACCTGGCACTGGCAAGTATTTCACAGGAGAGGTTATCGAATATTCTGAAGTGTCAGGTTCAATGAAAATTAGAATAACTGATCTCTCAGCATTATTAATTGATCCACCGATACTAACACCATTTGTCATAAGAACGGATGATCTTGATCTTTTTCCAAGATACCGGATCCTAATGCGAACAACCTCTTCCAGCTACATGGTAATTCGCACAAATTGGATAAATGTTTCGTCATCTCCAGGCAGTATAGTGTATAGCAGTTTTGCGGCAGTTTCTGTTTCGGGCCAGGATCCAGGAAACGGTCCATGGATTTTGTATAAAGTCGTACCAACTCTCGAATCATTGAGAAGCGATATAGGCGTTCAGGATCAAGATAACAATCTACAAAGTTTTACAGGATTCTTTGGGCTAGGAGCGGACCACAGCCAGCCTAGCGCAGCCTCTGCAACGTATGAGATACGCGATAAGTATTTGACATCATCGCTAAAAAGCGAATACGAAATCTACCTTGAGAACTATTCTAAAGAATTTGCTACAGATAATAGACTAGTCCCGTATATTTCAAAGTGGGGAGTAATCGATTCAACTGATTCTAGAGGTAATCCATATAGATTAAATACGGATATTGCTTTTGGAAAAGACAACTTTGGACCGTCTCATCGCGAGGTAATTCCAACTGCTGAAAAATTAACGCATGAATGGTTTTATATTGAGTCAGCCTTTAATTACAAATTTGATCCAGAACTATTAAGAAAGAACTATTACTATTTCGATCAGCCAATTGATGTTAATAAAGTAATTACAGATTCTGCCTATTTTGAAAAATATTTTACGTATTTGCCAATCTATGAAGGCGAAGAGATCGATAGGCCGCAGTTCAGATACTCTAAACTTCAAAGGAATCAATACACAAATCAATATGAAACCATATTTAATGGTGCGAAATTTGTTTTTTCAGAATTGAATGAGTTCGGGAATGTTGTTCCCATTACAAATAGATTTAATGACTATAACTTTAGCATTTTATTAAAGCCTGTACCTGAAAACATCGTAGATCCTCAAAAGCCTATTAATTATCGAATAATTGAAAACCTTGATGCCAAGTCGATATTAATATTAATTGAGGTAGCACTAAGCGGTCGCAACAAAATAGGCTATGAACTTCTATTCAACTCAGACACCTTGCCAAATGCGAGATTAAGCCAGTCCAATCTATTAAATGCCTTGTATTTTACTAGTATTGATCTATACTCTCCAAAAATAGATGTTTTATACACAACCTCAACCGATCCAGCTTATGCAAACGTTGCATTAGACGAATTCTATAAATTCTCGTTAGAGATACCTGATGCGGTCAGCGTAAACAACTTAACTGGGACAGCCATCGATTTAAGAACCAATCAAGAAATACCAAATTTCAAGATTCAGCCTGGGAAAACCATTCGTGTGGTTAAAGGCGGGACAACCGAAGAACTTATCATTGCGATGCCTGGCTCTGAGCTATTTGAGCTCAACAAAAGAGGCGACCTTGTTGATATATGCCAAGCGGCTATTGCAAATACTGGGCCGTCGGGTCCAACTTTTCCAACCTACATGGTCGATAACCAAAGAAGATTGGTGATTGATGGAATATCATATAACCCAATTCGAATTTTCAAAAAGGAGAATAATATTTTAGGGCCAATATTAATAAATGAATCTAATGAACTGCCAATTCGACTCATCATACCGACTTGGAAATCGATGTTCGGAGACTTTAGGCTCTCTTTTAATCAGGACCAAGTTAGTAATTTAAGCTACGCATTTTTATACGCGGTAAAGGATAAGAAGTTCAATGTCAATCAATCCGCTTTTTCAACCGTAAAACTTGCAAAGGGCGTAAGTCTCAGCCCGAATGGAACTTTTTCAAATCAGCAGTACGGGGAAGTTCAATATAAACTAGAATCGCAAACTTTAGCGGGCCTGCCTGAAAGAACGTTCTCACTCGACGCATTTATTAATCCGATAAGCGGCTCCTCAACTGACGGTGGCGCATTTGCTCCAATAATGGCAATTAATAGTTCTGGAAAGGCTACGCTTGTTTTAAGCACATCCGCTGAACTGTCATTAAATACTCTATCTCAGAATATTGTAGATCTGCAAAATCCAAAGATAACGAATCATGCCATTCGATCGGTATCTGCAAATGACCTGGTGCTATTAAAACCGAGCGAACCAATTGCGGACGTTTCTAACCTATACGAATTTCAATCCGGGCCATCCGGCCCAGTGATAGGCCCATCCGGCCCAGTTCTAGTCAATACATCAATTGATTATACTGGCCAAGATGTTTTTGCCAAATTTATGCCATCTGCTATTGCATCAGATTATGCACAAGATGATTTGATTTACATATACAATGGAGTAAGCCTGAGCCAAAACCCAAGGGTTGTGCTAAAAGGACGAATCACACAAATAAGTTCGTATTACCAGTCTAGCTCAGGCGTTATATTGAACCCAGCCGCAAAAATTCAAATTTTTGATCAAAGCAATTTAACACCAGCAAGCGGAGTAGGAACAATTGTAAATAATCAGTGGAAAACCGCCGTTGTTGAAAAGATTAAAGCTTTAGGCCTACGTGTCGTGTCAAGAAATTCTCTACCTGAGATCGTCATAAACAATGAAGATTTCCCTGTTTCCGGCACGTCAGATGCTCAATGGATTAATGGAACTCAGCAGTTTCAATTATTTGGAGGTAAAGATTATTTCACAAATTTATTTGAAAATTTGTCCTTTTCAAAATTTATCGAGCTAATTTCAGACTCATCTGAGATTGTTTCTTGGGAAACCTATCAAAATGGAATTAAGCAATTAAGGCCAAATCTTGAAAATAAGTTTTTTTCAATTGAGGTTGAACCCGCTGATCAGATTAAAAAAACAACAATCGTTAAACCGGTTGAGCAGGTAATTGAAACACCTAGCAAGATACTAGTGGGCGGATATGAACCTTCTGAGAAAGCCTCAAGCTCTTATGAAGTTTTTAGATACTCTGGAGAATATGAAGTTCTATTCAAACAGATTTCTGCCTTTAAATATTCTAATACCCTAGGTAATTTTGACCTGGCTGGGGCAAACATTCGACTAAACTCAAGTGTTTCAAACTTCTTTATTTTACCAGAGCTCTCATACGTGAAATACTCGGAAAAAACAATCCTTGACCTAGAAGCTTCTTCGAAATTTGATCCAAAGTATCCGTTAATTGGAGAATCTCCAATCGATTATGATAAATTCAATGCGTTATCAAGTAGTTGGGACTTAGGGTACCACTACGAATATTCAACAAAACGTGACAAAATTGCGGTTGCTGGAACAAAAAGAATAACCGAAGACTATTCATTTTTATCCAAGTTAATAAACTTGCCAACGGATATACTTGTCGAGCCTTCTCAATTTATTGAAATCCCACAAGCACTATTTGAAGAAAGCGATATATCATTTAGCGAAAGACCAGTCGATGCAGTCTATTCAGTTTATCAAAACGATATTAGGCTTAAGATTAATTTCTCAAGACTGCTGTCTAAAACAATTTTAGAAAAAGGATTAAGCTCTCAGTTTAATAACTTTTTTAAGGATCAAAACTCCAATATAATTCAAAATGATTCTCAGCTAATAGGAAACCTTACCCTCGAGCAATATAAAATACAATATTGCGAAAATAACCTAGTGAGACTTTTCCAATTAGACGCAGTTGAGTTTTTCTATTCACCCGATTACAGTTTAAGCGATAATACGGTTAGCTTTACCCAAATCGATTATGCCGAGTTACAAAGCTCAGGATATTCACAGGTCAGGTCGATCCAAATAAATAACCCAAAATCAAAGATTTTAACATTTTCGATTCCAAGAAACACTAGTTCCGGGATAAGTATAGTGCCAAAATTAAAAATTAAATACATTTAATGGTAACCCTCAACCTAAAGGAGATATTTCCGGTAGATTCCCAAAACGACATAGCCTCAAAGCTAAATTTTAATTTCAATCAACTGCTTGCTCTCGGCTTTGGGCAAACTGGTGCTCAAGGCCCTCCGGGTCCATCTGGCCCAGCTGGACCAATGGGACCGATTGGCGAAACCGGCATTGCTGGCTCTCAAATATTTTCTGACTCAACCGGCGAACCTTTAGACCTAGTTGAGGACCCGGTCGATGCAATAGTCGGAGACTATTACATATCAAGTAGCGCAATTTACAAAAAAACAAGTAATGTTTCCGGATTTGAATGGCAAACGGTTTCAAACTTTAATACCCTACTATCGAATATAACAGCAGGGTCAGGCACTTCAACTTGGAGACTTGGCACAACCGAGCCTTCCGCGACCTCAAAGGTTTTGGTTCCAACTCGGGGTTTTGCGGGGTATGATAGAATTGTGGAAGCCGGTTCATCTGGCTCGTTTTCAACAAATGACCCTAACTGGAGAAATTCATCTGAGAACTATACAAATTCACAAGTTACCCTCTTTAACTTTGATCCAAATACTACTAAAATATACGTTAACGGAACAAGCTCAGATCAAAATTCCTACAGCGTAAACATTAGTGAGCAGAGGCTAGGTTTTAACGGCACTCAGGGAACGGAAACAGCCTTTCCGTATTCAGCACTATTAAACATATACTCATTTTATCGAACTAACCTATCTTCAACTGAGGCCACTCAGTTTGATGCGATAAATGGGTCAGCCAATTCATATAGACACCAATTGGAATTAGGATCAGTTGATGAATTGTCAGAACCGATCGTTTCAACAAGCCCATCAGCCAATTACGTAGTCAGTCCAACCTGGCAGAATCTTAGAATCAGAAAGTACCGAGCCGCCTCGACCCTACCCGGAGGCGCAATCATTAACGCCGATTTTAACCTACACTCAAGTGATCAATCCGAAAGCCCAGCGCTTAATTCAAGATTTACTTGGAAAATTAATCGAAAGGCTGGCACAAGTTCCGGAACTGCAACCAACTTAATAATGTCATTAAGCCATAAGACAATAGAAGCGACTACGTCTGGTTTAACAGGTATAGCAGTAGACGGTCTTCACATGGCAGCTGGTACAAATGGAGCATATAAGTTAGCAATTGGGATTGATTCGGATAATGTCGGTACCAGTAAAAACGCGGTAATCGCATCGGACTCAAGTAATTCATTAGACACTCTTATTATTAGAGGAATGAACCTTAGACTAGCGTCAGCTACCTCAACGTCTTCGATTTCTTCAACTGGAATAACATCAAATCAAAGCATCGCTTTTCAAACAACTGGCTCAGCCAAGGATGTTACAATAAGCAACGGCTCAGTAGGCAGATCAGTTTTCATACTATCCCCTAGCAATAGCTCTCACATATATTTAGGAAATAGTACAAGTAATATCACAAGCAATATTTGGTCTACTTCAAGTGGGTATGCATTAAAAATAAACAGAAATAGGCTTGCCGCGGGAATACCTTTCCCAGTTTCAACCTCAGCTCTACCTCAATCGAGAAGTTTTGACCAAAATGTTTTAGACGAATATCAAGAGCAAGAATTTATTCCAACCATTTCGTGGGACGGTACTTTGCCGGTTGCGCCAACTACAACAATGCATTCCAGCACACCAACTATTGCCGACGAGCTAGGACGATTTGTTAAAATTGGAAGACTTGTTCATTTTAGCATAAGATTCAGTATCAGTAATTGGGGCGCAAAATTGCCCACGGTCAGACCAAATGGCGCCCCTAATCCGATTGGCAAAGCCTGGAATGATGTACAAATGCTAAACTACGGCAACCTATCAACCTCTAATGTCAATCCGTTCATAAATTTCTCATACGGAACGGAGCCGTATTGGTTAAGGATTAGGGATTTACCTGATCACTGGCCAGCAGTTGGCGGAGAAATCGGCGCAGGTTATTTGAATGTTGATGTCGAGGCATCGTTAGGCGAACCTGGCCTTAGAGGAAATCCTTTTGCCTGGTCCTTTGGGGGAAGCGGTACAAGCGGCGTGACTGGCTCAAGCGGCACAAGCGGAACAGCCTCAAGGCCATGGCCCGCACTAGACCCAGCAACGCTACATGCGAGTTTTACTGCATACCTAGCAAGCGGCGTTAGACGGCCTCAAATTCAGCTTTTCGGTAATCGCCGAATACCCTTAGGCGGCTCAACAAATTCAACAATTACACATGAGGTTAGTCCGGTAAAAAGCCGAGTATCGATTTACGATTTTCTTAAGCCAATCCCCGCTACAAAAAAGGTCTGGATAACAATATACGGAACGTTTATGGTTGATCATCTAACCACTGAACAAGGCGCACCAACTTTACCAGGTGATCCACAAGTAGCTGATCCGAACGGAGAAATTAATAACACAGGTTAATTTGAACGCAGTTTTAGCGGTATAGATCTCTGCTTTTCAAGCTGTCTGCTGAGGTCGAGCATCACATTCGCATCGAATCCATGACGATGGTTCATTATGCGATTTAGCAGAAC
>Ga0315903_10006772_pt1 | contig 14522 bp, 7 predicted proteins | sample LakEriMetagenome_7_FD_203524 | JGI IMG/M metagenome (GOLD analysis project Ga0315903, IMG submission 203524) | Freshwater fungal communities from buoy surface, Lake Erie, Ohio, United States - Buoy 2 MA119 | ecosystem: Environmental > Aquatic > Freshwater > Lake | place: USA: Lake Erie, Ohio...
AAAAGACGGTTTTCTATGGAAATAAGAAACCTCGCTATTTCAGTGATAGTAGTACATTGTGGAGGAGATCCCAAGCTGTTTTTTAAGACATAAAAAAATGGCCGAAATTTCTTCCGACCATTCGTGGGCCGAGGCCCCCTTTTTTGATTTACTTTACTACGTGCTTTATTAACCTTCGTTCGTAATTATCATCCATCAATTCGATCATATAAACTCCCGGTGCTAAATGTTCTTTGATGATAAAGAGGTTTGCGCCTAGACTCAATTCCACGGTTTCGTAATGCATCGTTTTTCCATTGATGTCACGAATTGTTATGGTTCCATCCCCACTCGTATTGAATTGTTTCCAGAAAATAGAGAAGGACTCATGACTAGGATTAGGGAACGATGTGATTTCATCGGTCGCCACATCACAGTCGGTATACAAGGTGCTAAGCAATTCTTCGCTACCGTCTTGATCCACCTGATATAATCTATAATAGCTGTTTGATCGATACTCAACATCCAGGTATTCATATCCATTGTTAACGCTACTGTTTCCAACCGCATCCACATATCCAAGGATGTCCCATGCACCGCCATCTGCTGATTTTTCAATTCTAAAATAGTCGTTGTTGTGTTCTGATTCCGTAGACCAACGAATAGAAATAGCTTCTTCCTCACATGTTGTTGTCATGCCGGCAAATTCAACCGGTAAGGCTTGCGAGTTAGGCGTTCCAATGTTAAACCAGCTAAATCCTTGTGTAGCAGTACTTGAAATCAAGAAGGATAAAGGACTCGCGCCGCCTGCGATTGCTGTATGCGTTCCACATGCTGACCACGCAACGTGATGCTGAGCAGCCGTATTGGATCCTGCGCTTTTAATGATTCTACATACTTGAGGCGTTTGCATTCCCGTAAGATTATTCGCAAACAAGGTTACATCATACGGAGAAGTATTAATCGTTGACGTATAATCGTTATTTGTTGGAATAACGTTCCAGTATCCATCGGCTGAATAGTTTTGCATTAATGAGCCAGAGGCCCAATGTGGAAGTCCGTTGTAAAGTATATTTCCACCAGAAAGCGGTGCGCCACTGGCATAGTTCACAGTCAGTGATTGGTCAAGGCCTGGTGAGCTTGCAAAACTAAACTCCGCATATCGATTATAGGTCGCTGTACCCACGGGGAACCTACCGGCTAACCCAGATACAGCCGCATTTGCAAAGAATCGTTTGAGTGGCCCGACAACCGTGCCGTTGGTATAAGCTAATTTACCAGGGGTTGCACTATTCAGTCCAAGGGTAAGCAGGTTGTTGGTTGTGGTGTAAATGTTCCCAAGAATCATGGTTAGTGAATCTGAAACTGTAACTGGAATTTGTAGCGTTAAGCTGGCTCCAGCCAATTTGTTTACACGCATTTTCGTTAATTGTACAGCCCCACTTCCGCTAATTGTAGCTGAGGTTGGGCCATAAAAGTTCATAAGTCCACCAGTTGAAATTAAGCTACCATTTTTTACAAAATTGGTATACAACAATAGGGTTCCTCCAGATTGCGTAAGTTGTGATCCGGTCTCCAATACTAAACTATTGATGATTATAGCCCCAGAGGATAAGGTGGGCTGGGTCAAAATACACCCCGTATTCGCAGGAATGATGGTGTTGGCGGTACTTCCTGGTAAGGTAGCTGCAGGAATTAAACTTGTTCCATTATAGGAATACCAATTGCTGAGTGTTCCCCAATCGCTTGAACTTTGGCCATTCCAAACGTATGAGCTTGCCGTTAAGGGTGTCAAGACATTCACATTGGCAGGGGAGAGGGTAACCACATTCGAAGGGGTAACACACGCTCCGTTTGTTACCATAGCACGTATGTATTTTGTTCCCGACATAATTCCAATGGCGTTGGCCGGTAAGGTAGCTGAGGTTTGACCAGCTATGTTCGTAAAGGTTGAATTGTTAGAACTTGTTTGCCATTGGATGGTTCCGCTGTAATTTGTCAAGGTAATTGCACTTGGCAGTAATCCAGGACATACCGTTTGGTTGCTACTTGCTGTACCACCCGTAATTACCGTTGCAGTAACTGCAGTTCGTGTTGCAGAAACACAGCCCGTAGTTGTATTTCTGACCGCTACATAATAGGTTGTTGTAGTTGAAATTACCGGTGTTGTATACGTTAATGTTCCTTGTGAAAGTAAGTTTCCACCGCTTGCTGCGTCATACCAATCTAATGTTAAACCAGCGGCTACTGTACCTGTGAACGTTGCGGAAGTTGAACCGCAAATGGTCACGTTTGGAACCACTGCACTGGAGGGATTATTGAAAGTAAAGGTGCCATTGCTATTAAAGGTGTGAATCGTGTAGCCACCCGATTGTGTTATTGTACCGCCTGTTCCTGAGGGTGAACCCAAATACCTAACGATTACAATTCCAGAACCTCCATTTTTTGCTACAGGAGTTGACTGTGAATTTCCGCTGCCACCGCCGCCACCGCCAGTGTTGGCTGCTCCAGATGTAGCTAAGGGAGATAAGGCTGTTCCTCCTGAACCACCACCTCCTTGACCTCCTTGACCACCACTCGTTCCAACTTGCCAACTTCCACCGCCACCGCCGCCGCCATAAAACGTTGCGCTTCCAGAAATTGAACTTGAAACGCCAATTCCACCATTTGAACCTGTTGCTGAGCCCCCTACACCGCCTGCGCCACCGCCACCGCCACCAACGATATTGTTAGCAGTACCGCCAGCGAAACCTCCAACAGCAGCTGTTCCTCCAACTCCTGGAGGATTACCGTTATTGAGGTGTCCGCCTCCACCACCGTTTCCTCCCGATAAACCATTAAGAGATAAACCCATTCCACCGCCACCGCCACCAATGGAGACAACTGGAGTAAGCAGTGATAAGGTGGTTGATCCTCCATTAGCAGCTGCCGTGCCTGCGCTTGTACCGCCTGAACCGCCGTTGCCTATGGTAACGGCAAATGACCCACTTAACAAGGATGCAGATCCTGTTTTTACTTGGCCACCGCCACCGCCACCTCCGCCTGTATCGCCGCCGCCGCCGCCGCCGCCAACAACCAAATAGTCAACAGAAGTACCTGTAATGCTTGCCGCTTGTGGCAAGGAATTTACTGTAGCTACTACTGCTGTTCTCGGTGAGGAGGTACAACCATTGTTGGTTACATCCGCATAATAGGTCGTCGTTGCAGCAATGCTTGGCGTAGTGTAACTCGTTCCTGTTCCCAATGAAGCGCCACCGGTTAAGGCTGCGTACCAATTGATGGTTCCTGCTGCTGTAGCTGCTTGAAGGGTTGCTGTGCCTGTACCGCAAATGGAAGCGCCTGTCGTAGAGCTGAAGGTTGGGATTGCGTTCACCGTTGCCACCACGGCTGTTCTGGGTGAGGATGTACAGCCATTATTGGTAACAGCGGCATAATAGGTCGTTGTAGCAGCGATGCTTGGTGTGTTGAAACTTGTTCCAGTACCCAAAGAAGCGCCACCAGTTAAGGCTGCGTACCAATTGATGGTTCCTGCTGCTGTAGCTGCTTGAAGGGTTACGGTTCCCGTTCCACAACGTGAAGCCCCTGTTGTTGACGTGAATGTAGGTAAAGGATTTATATTTATGGTTACTGTATTGCTGTATGAAGGGGCACAAACTGCACTGGTTGCATAGGCACGGTAATAGGTCGTTGCATTCAAGTTACCCATTTGTGCTGAACTTAAGGTAGCAGAGGTTGCACCGCCAATGTTTGTAAAGTTTACGTTGTCAGTAGACGATTGCCATTGGATGGTCGCGGCGGTTCCAGTTAGGGTAAGGTTCGCTGGGGATGTTCCGCTGCAAATGGTTTGGTTGCTACTGGCTGTAACCCCCAAAACAACGCTGCTCGAAGCAGATGCTGACTGACAACCTGATAACGTTGCCACCACAGAATACGTTCCACTCGTCGCAGCGGTAATTGTATTCGTAGTTTGGCCACCGGGAGACCACAAGTAGGTCGCTTGAGATGCTCCAAGTATGGAGGTTGAAGGTACTTGCCATGTAGATCCGTTGGTCAAGGTTCCGTTATATCCATTCCCTGTAGCATCAGCAGGACTCGTTCCGGCGGACTCATCGAGCTTGTAGTAGGCCCTTAGTCCTGTTGCATTCGTTGGAACGGTAGTATTCATTGACGCTTGGATTTGCGCTTGCGTGCGTGCAACGTTCCAAATACGAATTTCATCTATCACACCTCTGTAGAAATCATTACTATCCCATCGTTTTCCAATGTACCATGACTCAGAGCCAGTTGGTAAAGCGGCATTAGCGTTGAGCGTTGCGTCTAAATTTCCGTTGATGTATATTTTTATACTGGTTTGATCATAGGTAGCAGCGATGTGCATCCAAGTGTTGTATTGAATCGTTGAGGCACTTGTTACTACGGTCCATCCATTGTTGTAGAATCCAGCATTTATAGTGTTTCCTTGTTTGTGTATGCAAAAAGTAATTTTCCCATCACCTACAAAAGCTTCTCCAATGAGCATTGGAAAGCCTACGTTGTTTGGATCAAATTTGAACCAACCTTCTAAGGTTACATTATTCGTATTGAATACTGTGTTTAAAGATGGGGAAATGGTGACGTAACTTGAGCTGTTATATTGTCCAAAATCAAGTGCGTTTCCTCCGCCGTAATTTCCAAGGGATAGTACCCCACAACCTGATTGCGTAATGGTTGGCGTAGGAGGGGTGGAATTTACTGAGGCAACCACCGCTACCCTTGGGTTGGTAGTACAACCATTATTGGTCACCTCCGCATAATAGGTCGTCGTTGCAGCGATGCTTGGTGTGTTGAAACTTGTTCCAGTACCCAAAGAAGCGCCACCGGTTAAGGCTGCGTACCAATTGATGGTTCCTGCAGCGGTAGCCGCTTGTAGGGTTGCGGTGCCTGTGCTACAAAGCGAAGCCCCTGTCGTTGAGGTGAAACTTGTTGCGTTTACCGTTGCAGTAACAGCGGTTCTTGTTGCAGATACACAGCCAGCCGATACATTCCTTACCGCAACGTAATAGGTTGTTGTTGATGCCAACACTGGGGTCGTATAGGTGGATGTTCCTTGAGAAAGTAAGGTACCACCGCTTGAAGCGTTATACCAATCCAAGGTTAATCCAGCTGGTAACGTACTTGTGAAAGTCGCGGAAGTTGAACCGCACACGGTTACATTTGGAACGACTGCACTGGAGGAACCATTGTAAGCAAACGTTCCATTGCTATTAAAGGTATGAATCGTATAGCCACCCGATTGTGTGATTGTACCCCCTGTTCCTGCCGGGGAACCCAAATACCTAACGATCACAACGCCAGATCCTCCACTTCTTCCCGGATTTGACTGTGCTTCACCGGCGCCTCCGCCACCTCCACCTGTGTTTGGGGTTCCAACTACAGCTAAGGGAGAAAAGCCCACTCCTCCTCGGCCACCGCCTCCTAGACCTCCTAGGGCAGTTCCACTACTGCCGTATGTTCCGCCGCCGCCGCCGCCACCATAATAGGTTGCGCTTCCGGAGATTGAACTTAACACGCCATCGCCACCATTTCTTCCCGCACTTCCTGTAGCGCCTGCGGTTCCTGCGCCTCCGCCACCGCCACCTCCATCGCCATTGGCATTGCCACCTGCGAATCCTCCAGCTGCACCTGCGGCTCCAGCATAATTGCTATGTCCGCCTCCACCACCATTTCCGCCTGTTGCGCCATTTGCTCCTTTAGATCCACCGCCACCACCTCCAATTGAGACAATTGGGGTAGGAAATGATAAGGTAGTTGATCCACCATTACCCGCTTGGGCTCCAAAACTCGTAGCATTTGCTCCACCGTTACCTATGGTAACCGCATAACTGCCACTCGCTAAAGATAAAGTTCCCGTTTTCACTTGGCCGCCGCCGCCGCCGCCAGCGCCATCGAATCCGCCTCCGCCTCCGCCGCCTACGACCAAATAATCAACAGATCCTGAATTGGCCGCCGCTTGTGGTGCAGCGTTTACCGTAATGCCAGCACTTACATTGCTGGTTGTTGATCCTTGGTTGTTGGTGCAAATTACATAATAGTACACTGTGCCAGCGACATTGTTCGGTGGGGTGAAGCTTGAACTGGTAGCGCCTCCAATGGATGTTCCGCCTGCGTTTGAAGCACTTGCGTTGCTATACCATTGGTACGTAATTCCACTGCCATTGGGGCTGGTAGCGGAAACACTCAATGCATTGATTGCTGCATTTAAACAGACGGATTGAGCCGTTGTTGACGGTTGGGTATTGATCGTAGGTCCCGAAACAACAGCTACCATGGGTGCACGAACCAACAATTGAAAATAAGTCCCATTTGGGATTTCCCCTGCGCTAGTCTTAATTTGTTGCATGTTAAAGAATGGAATCCAGTGTATCCCATCTCCATTATTTCCTGCGTGAAAGAAGTTTGAGTGAAGACCATAAGCGGTCGTGTTTCCATAGTTGGTGAATTGGGTTGCAAGCGTATTGGTTCCGGTCCAGTTCGTACCGTTGTCTGTATTGTCAGCCGGTATTGCAAGTAGGGTTTGGTTGTTTACAATTCGGGTAATAATTCCAGGACGGGTGTTTTGAACATCCAATTGCCCATTGCTGGTAAGTAAACGGGTAACCGTTGCACTTCCAAGCTTGCTTAGCGCAGTTGGGGTAAGAATTCCACGAACTGTATTGTTTAGCGCATTGGATTGCGGAAGGTTACCTACACCTGCGTCAAAGTCAATGGCTACTTGCACCCATCCACCAACTCGAACATAGGTGCTAAAGCTCGTTCCGGACAAAGAGAAATAATACACCCCATCGCTAGCCACATTTTGGGCTTGGCCGAGCGAGGTAAAGGGTTGTGCAGCACTTCCGTTTTGTGCATTTGTAAGGGAAATAAAGCCAAATAACGAGACAAATAAGAAAAGACCGATTGAACGCATGATAAAGTTTTTGTCGAAAATACAATATCTGCCATGTGTTAGTTTTTACGAGTTGTGATTATAGTAATAATATGCGTAATTTAGTAACTTTTAAATAAATAATATTAATGAGTTTCCTTCTGTTAGTTCAGGTTTTATCTGCTTTCTTTTCGCTTCTAATTGTCGTTATAGTTTTACTTAATCTTAAGCGAAATCCATATTTGAATGTCTTTATTTTATTGATTTTTATTTCGAATTTGATTCGTATTCCATTTTCATTAACCTATGCCCTCGGATGGCAAACTCAATTTCCAGAAATCCCGAAACCTTTCAATACCTTATTGATTTGCAATTCGGTATTTTTCTATTGGTACATTCGATCCTTGTTGGTCAAAGGGAAGCCTACATTAAAGGGATTTTGGTTTGCTTTACTTGTTCCCATTCTACTCTTTGGTGTGAACCTATTATTTAGGGACTATCCAACGAATAAATTAATCTTAAAGGCTTTTAGTTTCCAGATTGTAATAATTTTCATTCTATACTTTTTATATCATTCGTTTAAATTAGTTTATCGCGCATTCTGGGTGGACGCACGTAAAATGTTACGATTTTCTAATTTTAAATTGATTAGGTTTTGGGTTTTTGTCCTAATTGGAATGTATACTTTCGGATCAATTCGTGTCATAGCTATATTTATATTTGAATTAATCTACAATAAAGAAGCAATTGCTGTTGGCTATCCCTATGCCAGTTCTATTTTTTACCTGGTCATGCTTGTTATTTTGTTTTTACATCCCGAGATTTTGTATGGGCTGCAGCGTGAACCCATTTCCATACCGATTCTCAATGTTACCTCAACGGAGAAACCTATGCTTCCAGCGTTTGTTTGGCTAACTCAACCTAAGGCAATACACAATAAATTAGATTTAGCCTTAGCTGAAAAATTCAATGAACGAATGGCTGAAATTACTCGCAAACTCGAATCTAAAGTAGCATTACAGGCCATTGTAAAAGATCCAAATATTAACGCCAATTTACTCGCTGAAAAGCTAGATGTTCCAAGAACTCACATTCACTTCCTTTTTAAATATCATTCTGACATCTCTTTTATTCAATATCGTTCAAAGATTCGTGTACATTATGCGATCGAAAAAATGAAAGATGATTACCTCTCAAAAAATACCATGGATGCCCTTGCGAGAGAATGTGGATTTTCTTCTTATAATCCGTTTTATTCAGCCTTTAAATCAGAAATGGGTATTGGACCAAGAGAGGTGCGGGCCGAATTAAAAAAAGGATTGAATCAGAACCAATAACTCCGACTCGAGCGATTGCCCATGGTCTTTTGCATACCATGCATGAAGTGACTCATGAAGAACCTTTAATTCAACTCCTTCTGCTTTCAATTCATTAAATAAGCGTTGCGCCGCCTCAGTGCGAGGACCCCAAACGAACATGTCGCTTCCGTGTTCATCGCGTACAATTAATTTGGGAATTCCTTTTCCGCCATTCGTTAAATAGTTATCGATTAAGGTGCCTTGGTCACGGAGTTCTAAGGTGTAGCTTGCGTGCGTTAGGTGCTCAATTAATTTTAAAATCAGGGGCACACTCTGTGCGGCATCCCCACACCAAGGTTCGGTAATAATAATCCAATGGGATTTCTTTTTTACATCGCTCGCAAGGTCAATAAACGCCTGTGATGGTGAAAAGGTCTTGGTTATTCGATTAAACCGCGTGAGGTTTAGCGATATATATGATGCATATTCATCCGGATAAATCCCTCCATTCAATGACTTTTCCCAATGTGATAAATAGTCTTTGAGTTGCATATACTTATAGTGTTGGGAAAGCGCCTGGATTGGCTTTCGACATCATCTCGTACACTTTTTCAACGATATCATCGATGCTTGGTTTAGAGAAATAATCACCGTCGCTACCATAGGCCGGACGATGGTCTTTCGCGCTTAGCGTTTGTGGTGCTTCATCCAAGTGGTAATATCCCCCTTGTTCAACTAATATTTTTTCAAGAATGTAAGCCGTTGCTCCAGCAGAAACATCCTCATCTACAATTAACAAGCGATTTGTCTTTTGTAGCGATTTCACGATGTCATGCGATAAGTCAAACGGAAGTAAGGTCTGCACATCAAGAAGTTCTACCGAAATCCCTAATTCTTCCAAGACAGGTAACGCTTGTATGCAAAGATTCAAGGTGGATCCATAAGAAACCAAGGTTAAATCGGAGCCTTCGCTTAAAGGCTCTACTTGACCAAGTGGAAGCTTAAACTCACCCAAATTAGTAGGCATTTTTTCTTTCGTTCGATATCCGTTTAGTGGTTCAATTACTAAAGCCGGTTCATCTGCTTCCATTAAGGTGTTGTAAAATCCTGCTGCTTTGGTCATGTTTCTTGGCACACACACATGCATTCCGCGCAATGAATTGATGATCATTCCCATAGGAGAACCGCTGTGCCATACCCCTTCTAAACGATGGCCTCGTGTACTAATAATAAGCGGTGCTTTTTGTCCTCCTTTGGTACGATACTGCACCGTAGCCAAGTCGTCAGATAAAATTTGAATCGCATACAACAAGTAATCCAAGTACTGAATCTCTGCAATCGGACGAAGTCCGCGCATGGCCATTCCAATGCCTTGACCAATGATCGTGCATTCACGAATACCCGTATCAAATACCCGTAAATCACCAAAGGTTTCTTGTAAGCCTTCTAGGGATTGATTAACACCTCCGATTTTACCTGCATCCTCACCAAACACCAACAAGTTCGGGTATTTCTCCAATAGCTTTCGATAATTTTCTCGTAAAATAATTCTACCATCCTCCATGGGTGCATCGGTATCGTACGTAGGTTCAATCGACGGGATGTTTCCAATTTGTTTGTTGGATTCACTGTATAAGTAGGAAGAATATCGGTCGTGACTTTCTTCTTTTTTCTTACTCAACCATTGGCTTAGCACCGTTTTGTTGGTAGATTCTGCTCCGCGCAGGCTTCTGAGTGCTCGTCGTGCTAATGAAAACACATCTTTTCGTTGCGGCTCGCGGTTTTTAATTAACGCATCTAATTCCGCTTGAAATGAACTGCTTAAGGTGCCCTCTTGAATTAATCCACTTAAAATTCCTTCCAAGGATAGGGAGTCTTGTTTGATGTCTTCTGTAAATAGTGCCCAAGCTTTGTTTTTGGATTCTTTAACCTCTTCTTTTGCTTGCTCGGATAACTGGTCAAGTTCTTCTATCGTTGCAAGTGCTGTTGGACCTTTGTCAAATGCAAGAATCCATTCCTTGAACTTGGCAATACAGTCATGGGTTTTTTCCCATTCCATGCGCTCGGTGCTTTTATATCGCTCATGTGATCCGGAAGTGGAGTGACCTTGAGGTTGATTAACTTCCTGTACATGAACCAACACAGGAACATGTTCCGTGCGCGCTAGATTAACCGCTTTTTCGTAGGTCTGGCACAAATGCGCGTAATCCCAACCCTTGGTGGTTAGTATTTCAAATCCAGGATTTTCGGCAGTGCGTTGAAATCCCGCTAAGGCTTCTGAAATGCTGTTTTTTGTTGTTTGAAGTTCTCTAGGAACAGAAATACCATACCCATCATCCCAAACGGACATAACCATTGGGACTTGTAACACTCCCGCAGCGTTTAAGGTCTCCCAAAAGGGTCCCTCAGAAGTGGAGGCATCACCAATAGAACCAAAAGCAACTTCGTTTCCTTGAATGGAAAATTGTTGAAACTCTTCCGTATGTAAGGCTGGATTATTTCTATATACTTTTGATGCCAGTGCCAAGCCTAATAACCTCGGCATTTGTCCTGCAGTTGGAGAGATATCAGCCGAACTGTTTTTTTGTTGGGTTAGGTTTTTCCATTGCCCATGTTCGTCTAGATTTCTTGTGGCAAAATGTCCGCCCATTTGACGTCCCGCAGATTGAGGCTCAACTGCCACATCGGTATGGGCGTAAAGTCCTGAAAAGTATGCTTGTACACTCAGTGCGCCAATCGCCATCATCCAAGTTTGATCTCTGTAATATCCTGATCTGAAATCTCCTGGTTTAAAGTTTTTTGCGAGCGCTAATTGTGCTAATTCTTTACCGTCACCAAATATCCCAAATTTCGCCTTACCGGTGAGGACTTCCTTTCTTCCAAGAAGGGAGGCTTCTCTGGAAATACAAGCTAATTTATAATCCGAAAGCACTTCTTGCTTAAAGTCTTCGAATCCGAGGGTTGCTTCGTTGTTGGACGACATAGTTCAAATTTGTGTGCAAATATAGCGATTTTGTCCACTTTTTTTAGCTAGTAGTGACTAAGAATTTTGCATTTTTGCAGCATGAAAATCGAGTTATGTGTAGCCTCTGTTGAGGCCTTGTTGTCAGCTAAATCCTTGGGTGTAGATCGCATTGAACTTTGTGTAAACTTAGAACAAGGAGGGTTAACGCCATCCATAGGTTTTGTTCAGAAAGCACAAGACTTAGGCATCGAAACACATGTGTTGATTCGTCCAAGAAGTGGAGGATTTGTATACAATGAACATGAAATAGAAATCATCCTTGCGGATGTTCTTGAATTTCAACGCTTAAATGTGGATGGTTTAGTGTTGGGACTGTTGACAGATACCATGCGTTTAAATCGTCCAGTGCTCGAACAAATTCGTCGCCTCTTCAATAAATCCCTAACCTTTCATAGGGCGTTCGACGATTTAGTGGAATGGAAACAAGAATTGCAATGGTTGGCTGATACGGGATATAATCGGGTATTGTCTTCTGGGCTATCGACTACGATTGCACACGGAATTCCTGTGCTAGCATCCATGAAACAAGAGGCAAAGGGACGCATTGAAATTATGCCGGGAGGAGGAATTAACCTCGCGAATTTACCGCAGATTATGGAGCACGTTGTGCCTGATGCCGTTCATTTTTCAGCCACTGGAAAGCAATCCTTGGATCCTGATTCAATGTTCTCTGAAGAAGTGCTTATTTTTGACCAGCACAAGGCCAAACGCTTGATCGAAATGTGTCGAAATTTCAGCTAAATACTGACAGTAGATGCCTATAATTCATCTGAAACTGACATTATGTCCTTTGTTCAGGGTATTGTCGTATATGGAATCTAATTTGTGTACCCAAACCCAAAGAAACTGAGATGAGTAAACGAAAAAATAATGCTATGGAAGATAATACAGTGGATCAAGCGAATGCTAACGAAGAACAACAAGGTCATGAAACGGAGAATAATTCGAGCAATGACGTGAATAATTCTTCAACAGAATCATCCCATGATTTTGAAGCGAAGTTAAAGGAGCAAGAGGATAAATTTCTTAGGCTTTATGCGGAGTTTGAAAATTACCGACGACGTTCTGCTCGAGAGAAATCTGAGTATTTATCGAGTGCAAGTCAAGAAATGATTATGGCTATGCTTCCCATCTTGGATGATTTTGAACGTGCCTCCAAAAACAATGAAAATGTCACAGATATTTCGGTTGTTAAAGAAGGGTTTCAATTAATCTACACCAAATTAGGTCAAATTCTTGAGGCCAAAGGCTTAAAACCAATTGATGCAATGAGTCAACCTTTTGACTACAATTTGCATGAAGCCATCGCTAATGTACCTGTGGAGGACGAAGCGTTAAAAGGTAAGGTTATCGATCAGGTTGAAAAAGGATATTATTTAAATGAGAAAGTGATTCGCTTCGCAAAAGTAGCGGTCGGACAATAAAGTTATGAGTCAAAAAAGAGATTATTACGACGTGCTTGGCGTTTCTAAAAATGCCACGGAGGCCGAAATTAAAAGTGCCTACCGGAAACTTGCCTTAAAGTATCACCCCGATAAAAATCAGGATGACCCTTCCGCTGAAGATAAATTTAAAGAAGCGGCAGAAGCGTACGAAATACTAAGTAATTCAGAAAAACGTGCAACGTATGATCGTTTTGGTCATGCGGGAATGGGGCAGGGAGGATTTAGTGGCGGAGGAATGAATATGGATGATATCTTTTCACAGTTTGGAGATATTTTCGGTAGTGCGTTTGGTGGCGGTAGTTTTGGTGGTAGCCGCAGCAATAAACGCGTGGTGAAAGGGTCTAACCTGCGGGTTAAAATGAAGTTGACTTTGGAGGAAATTGCCACGGGGGTTAAAAAGAAAATCAAGGTTAATAAATTAGTTCAGGCGGACGGGGTAACCTACAAAACATGCTCCACATGCAAAGGCGCAGGAAGAATGACCCAAATGACGCAGACCTTCTTGGGTGCCATGCAGACGCAAACTACGTGTAATGTATGTCAAGGGGCTGGACAAATGATCGACCAAAAACCAAGCGATACCGATCAGTATGGATTGCGCAAACAAGAAGAGGTCATTGAAATTGAAATTCCAGGTGGAGTAGAAGATGGGATGCAGCTTTCAGTTCGCGGTAAGGGGAATGCAGGGCCTTTCAATGGAGTGAATGGGGATTTAATTGTGGTGATTGAAGAGGCGGAACATGCGGAATTGAGAAGAGAAAATGAACACATCCATTTTGAAGCAGTGGTTACATTAACCGATGCGATATTGGGAGCTTCCTTGGAGATTCCTACGATTAACGGAAAAGTCAAAATTAAAATTGATCCAGGAACTCAGAGCGGAAAAGTACTTCGCTTAAAAGGAAAAGGTCTGCCTAATATACAAGGATATGGAACGGGTGATCAGTTCGTTCATATGCATGTTTGGACGCCAACGAATTTATCGAAGGAAGAAAAAGAGTGGTTTGAAAAAAATAGAGAGAACGCTAACTTTAAACCTACGGAGCGTGAAAAGGAAGGAGGCTTCTTTAAACGCGTGAGAGATATGTTCTCATGAGAAAATTCGAGTCGGCTTGGGATAACGGGGATTTTAGTTTCGCTAAGGTATTTCTTACCCTGCTTCTAGTGTTCGGTGGCTTCATTCTTGGAAACTTGCCGTTAATGCTACTTTATCCGTCCGATCGCGGGCAAACCATGGCCGATTTAGTCGCTTATTTTGGGTTCTCTGCCTTATTCCTTCTTCAAATGATTCCTTTTGCTTTGGGTTTATTGGGCTTGGTAATTAGCGCAAAATACGTGCACAAAACTTCTCCATTAACTTGGTTTACAAGTCGGGATAAAATTGACATTAATCGAATCGTTTTTTCCTTTTTTTTATGGGCTTTATTGGTGATCATTCCAACTATAATTGATTGGTTACTTTTTCCTTCTTCCTATACCTTTCAGTCGGGTTTTTTACCTTTTCTTGAAACATTTTTCCTTCTTGCTGTTTGCTTGCCATTTCAAGTATTATTTGAGGAGTTGTTGTTTCGGGGATTTATTTTTCAAGGCTTAGCGAAACGTACGAAATCTGCCATCGTTGCGGTCATTGTCAGTGGAATCATGTTTGGATTGATGCATATTGGTAATCCAGAAGTGAGGAGCGAAGGGTTTGGATTGCTTTGGATTTACATCACCCTCGGGGTATCAATTTCACTTATGGCTTGGTTAGATCAAGGGATTGAAATAGCCTTCGGCTTTCATTTAGCGAATAATTTTATTACCGGCATTTTGGTCACATCGGAAGATCAAGCCTTTCAAACCCATGCCTTGCTGAAAATGGAATCATTAAA
>Ga0315903_10006774_pt1 | contig 14520 bp, 15 predicted proteins | sample LakEriMetagenome_7_FD_203524 | JGI IMG/M metagenome (GOLD analysis project Ga0315903, IMG submission 203524) | Freshwater fungal communities from buoy surface, Lake Erie, Ohio, United States - Buoy 2 MA119 | ecosystem: Environmental > Aquatic > Freshwater > Lake | place: USA: Lake Erie, Ohio...
GACTACCGATGGCGACGGAGCCGAATGCCCCGGTAAAGCCGGTGCAGAACCCGTTAAGGATGAGGTTGACGAGCAATGCACCCGAGGAAACTGCCGCCATGTCCTGAAGCTGCAGCTGAACACGGTTGATGACCTCTTTCACCCCTAGAAGTCCTATCGTACCGTTATCGGTCGAAGGAGCGACACGGATAGCGAGGATGGGCACTGTGGTAGCCGTGTTAATGGTGATCGGAGCAGTCGTACCATAGTTGAAGACCAACGACTTATCGTCGTCGAACTCGCCGTCCATGATGACCGACGAACCCCAGTGAGACAGCGAGGCGTTGGTATCCGGCGAGGAGAACTCAACTGGTACAGGTGCAGTAGCCGAGAACGTAAACGTCTGTGCGGCACCCTGACCGCCCGCCTGCGCACGAGCCACGACCCGAAGCGTAGTGTCATTGACGACCGTGTAAGAGATAAACTCCACCACACCAGTGGGGTCCGCTGCAGCAATCCTGAGCGTACCGGTGGGAGCAAAACCTGCCGTGCTGGCCACGTTAATAAGCGTACCTGCGCCCCCCGTACCGAGGGTAGCTGTCAGGAATGTAGAAGGTGCAGTACCGTTCGACTCGTAGCGAGCGGGCAAGTTGCCCGAGCGCATATAGGCTTCGTACTGAATGTTGTTGTTCGTCTGCTGATGGACGTAGGTGATCTGGCCCCTACCGGTACGCATACCCCAGCGTACAAAGCCCGCACCGTACCACGAATAGTCGATGTAAAACATCTGCATGCGGGTGAGGTCGAGCGTGTAGCCAGACGGACCCCTACCATCGAGAGGGTCGAGCCACTGAGACTGAGGTACGCGCGTATCAACAGTTTTCGTGATGATGACGCCTGCACCAGTACCAGTGATGGACGCACCGCGATATTCCGGCGTAATATTCATCGCCGTATCGCTGGTGATATTTAACACCCGGTAGGACTGACCACGGATGACGATATAGTCACCCGGCTTCAGCTGGCTGCTGAACGCAGTGCCAGTACCGGTAACAGCGCTCAAACCGTTGGTTACCGTAGCAGTACCCGAAATCTGGAGGACGCTGCTGCGCCATACGGCGTAAAGCTGCTGGCCATCATACTCGAAGAACAAGCCATTCTGCGTGTCGTAAAAACCGATACGGTTGGATGAACCGAACCAAGTGTTTGGGCTGACGCGCATCGGGAAACCCGTTGCAGGTGTGGCAGTTGGGACAGAGTTTGCTATATATGTCAGCGATGTGGAGGTAGGCGTTGTAGCCACCGTCCACGTACCGTTATAAGCAAACTGGTCACAGCCGGTGACAATAATCGTAGCACCGGGGGCCATGTTATGCGCATAGCGGGTGTTTACGGTTACCGTGGTACCAGAAGAGGTGATGCTCGTAACAAACAGCGTCGGCTTCAGCGACGTACCCGTCGAGAACTGGATGGCTTTACCCGACTGATAACGGAAATAGCGACGTGTCTGGCGGATAAGCTGCGAGTTAGGAACCACAGAACCTGCCGAGAAGGCGACACCGCCATCAAACGTACGCCCTTCCACATAACCCGGAGGACGTGAATACAGGGTGAGAAGATCAGCAACGTTGGTCAGCGTGCCCGAGGGAGCCACAGGAACGATGAAAGTGAAGGTGTTGTTGGTGGGCGTGGTCGCCACAATCCAAGCACCGTTGATAGCACCGCCAGCGCTCGACGTCGTGTTGCGGACGTAAATCTGTGAGCCGGGGGCCAAACCATGAGCCGAGCCTGTCGTGCAGGTGATGGTCGTACCGACATAGGTAAACGCGCTGGTAGAAGCCAGCGGGATACCGCAGTTGGAGTAGAACAGGCCCGTGTAAACATAGGTCAACGCCGGGTTGAAGCAGTTCGCCGCAGCCACAGCGTTGGCAGTGATGACGGTCATCGAGTTCGTACCGCCAGCGACAGTCCACCACCAGCCATTGGCATTGGGGTCGCCTGCGTTCTGGATGTAGATCGGTGTATTAGCAGCGACTACGAAAGTACCCGCAATCGTCAAGGTCGTGCCCGAGCCAGTGATCGACGAGATCGTCAGCGGCTGCTGAGGGGTATAATACACTCCCTGCCGGTTGTTCTGGAGAGCAAGGGTCTCCCACTTTGTCGGCTGCGCACCATACTCGAAGTCGGTGTCGATCAGCGACTGCGGCGTCGAGATACGCATTTTACCGACCGGGTCCTGCGCAACAGGAGCCGGGACAATGTAAGGCGCACCAGTGGCTACCGACATACCCGCAGAGGCAGTACCCCCCACCGGCAGTGACTTGTTGGTGTTAATGTCAGAGACGGTCCATCCACTCATTATGCGGCATCCTTCTGCGGGGGTACAATCATCGGATACAAGACGTCAGGGCCGAAATGGCCTTCATATTCCTGCACACCCATGTGCCCAAGTTTAATGGTAGGGTCGATCCAGACCTCGAACCCATGTTCGCGGACCCGGTCACAGAAGAGGAAATCCTCCCCGATATACCCCTCATCGGTTTTCATGAAATCGAACATGCACGGCACAGTGCGCTTCGTGCGTTCGTCGTAGTAGCGCCACTCAGGGTGAGCGGCATCCAGAGTCTCGAACACGTCTCGACGGACCATCATGAAGGCTGTGGCTACGCGCTGGGCACGGACAAGGCCCATGGCGTTCATCGTAAGCTCTTCATTTTCGTCGTAGTCGAGGGTGGCGATATATACCTTAGCAGTGCTGCGCGTGCGCGGCACACCTGCAACGATCCCCTTCTTGGGATCAGTGGTCCATGCCATGAGCCGAAAAATGTCATCAGGCTCAAAGTTGATGTCAGAGTCGATGAACATGAGGTCCGTACAGTCGGAATCCAGCATGTCCTGCGCAAGCAGGTTCCGCGCACGGGAGACAACAGAGCAGCCGCAAATGCTACCAATCTGGATGTCGATCCCGTGCTGCGGAGCAGCTTGGGCAAAACGAGCAAGCGAAACCGCCAGCTTCAAGGATACCTTAAAGTCGTACGCCGGAAGCGCAATAAATACGCTGCGTCCGGTTAAATCATAACCTTTTTCGTTCTGCATCTGCCACCTATGTTACAGGGCGCTAATTATTAGGCAACGGTGGTCAGAGCCGTCCAAGTGGTCGCACCATCAGTGTTGATGTATGCGCGGTCGTTGGTCGTGGTACCATCGCTGCGAAGGTATAGCGAACCCTTTGCTGCTGTAACGGTCGGAACACCCGAGCCGAAATAAATACCCATGCTGTTGGCCGCGCTGGTTGCGATGAAACCCGGTGCACCACCTGCGGTCAAAGCTACACCGTTACGAGCCGTAATGGTCCCGGATGCAACTATTGTAGCGGTCGATGTAATGGCCGAAGCGGTAAGCGATGTTACCGAAGTAGCCGTACCAAAGGTAGCCGAGGTCGCAACTGCGCCAGTCGTGGCGTTGACGGTGATCGTCTGAAAGCCGCCGATAGAGCGTACGGGACCTGAAAAAGTAGTGTTAGCCATTTGATGACTCCGTGTAGTAGCACAATCTCATACCGTCTCTACTAAGTCCGCTAGGTCGGTCGGTATGAGCAAAACCCTAGTTGCGTAGGTATATCACCTACAAATAAAAAGGGGAAGAGGTTTCCCTCTTCCCCCTCGGTCCTTAGGTAGAACCGGCGCTACCGAACACGCCGAGCGGATCGGACCAGCCGAAGCTATAACGCTCACGAGCCTTATAGCGGACGTTACCGGTGTCGAAGTCACCATCCATGCCCGTGCTCATCGGAGTACGGACAAAGTGCTTCATACCATTAGGCACGTCGGTGGTCAGGAACCAAGCGTTGGTATCGGTCAGGAAGTGGTTAACGGTGTAACCTTCCGGAACCGAGCCGTTGTTCTTGAGAGCGTTGATGTCGTTGTCAGCGGTGCCGACACGCAGTTCCGTCTCAAGGAGGCGGGTTGCAACGAACATCAGCGCGGGCGGAACAATCAGCTTGCGCGGCTTAGCTGCGATCAGCAGGCCACGCTCGTCCTGCCAAGCAGCGATCTGAATGACAGCCGCTTCGAGCGACGTTTCATTCAAGTCGGCCTGAACCGTAGGACGGTTGCTGTTGACGCCACCCGAAACCAGCGGGTGAGCAGTCGAGAACAGCGGCTGACCATCGCCACCCGGATAGGAAGCGCTGAAACCGTTGTTGAGGACCGCAGCAGCCTTGGTCTGCTTGGTGTACGACATGGCGCGGGCAAGAGCCTTGGTATAACGAGCCGAGAGGCTGTCATACAGGTTGTCTTCGATGGCTTCTTCCGTGAGCGAGAACCCGAGGGCAATCGTTTCATGGGTATAGCGAGCCGTGTAGACTTCCTGACCGTTGTCGTATGCGATGGCCGAGCCTTCGTTCTTAACCGGAGCAGCCGAGAAGCCCGACAGCTTGGTTTCTTCTTCGAACGAACGTTCCGAGGTTTCCGTTTCGAAAATCTCTTTGTGCTCTTCGCCATAGCGGGCGTATTCGAGGCCGAACAGGGCGTTCAGGCCGGGCAGAAGCTCTTTGAGGAGCTGAGCGCGTGAAATTGCCATGTGTTAGACTCCTCTTATACGCCAGTTGGGTTGTAGTACGGGTGCATACCCTGATTCCACTTGACGATAACCTCGGTAAACGAACCGGGGAAACCAGCAGGCGAAGTGTCGGGAACGACGTCGATGATACGGATCGGCAGCGTCGAAGTGGTAGCGCAGGTTGCGCTAACAGCTACGCGCGAGTCACCGTTAACGGTGCTGCCAGCGTTCTGCACGAGTGCAGTGTTCTCACCAACGTTAGCACGAGTGATCGTACCGATGGTGACACCAGCCGAAACCACAGCAACCTTGAACAGCGCATCCGGATCGTCCTGCACATAAGCAACGACGTCGGTGATGTTCGTGGTACCGGGGTAGAACTGGCGGAAGGTCTTACCAAACACCGGATCGGTGTAGGTGCAACCAAGGAAAACACCAATCGGGGTAGCAACGTTCGTACCAACGTCTTTCTCGAGCGTACCGGTTGCAGCCAGTCGAACGACGTCACCAAAGAAAATGGCGGTCGACGAGTTGGTAGCAATCGGGATCGAACGAGCAGCGCTAGCAAAAACCTGCCCACCGATCAGATTAACCGGGATAAGGCCGTAAGGGCCATCAACAGTGGGATATGGCATTTGAGAACTCCTAGTTTATCTGCCTGAGCCAAACGACGTTTTGGTATTCCGTTCCTTAAAGAGCGGCATCCTAGCGTCATTCTCTCGCATGAAGTTGTTGTCCACGGACTCACTCTGGGCTTGGGTCATACGCTCGAAATATTCGCGGCGTTGATCCATAAACTCAGACGGAATCTTGCACAGCAACAGTCCTGCGACTTCTACGTTATCCTTGAACCGGCTATCTGGATCAGTGATGCCTCGGAACTTAGGCTGTTCTTCGATGCGAACAGGTTCCCAGCCCTCACGGAAAGCCGATGAGATATTACGGGCGTCATTCTGACCTAATGTGGATACGCGCACCCAACGGTACGAATAACCATCTTCCCTATCAGGCTCGGGCAGCGTCGAAGCTGGTTGCCAAGACTTAGGGCGTTCAGACAGTTCACGGGTTTGCACATCACGCGCGGTACGATTCTCAGCCATTTTTACATCTCCTTCGCAAGTTCCCGGGCATACTGCTCGGGGGTTAGACCCAACTTCTTGGCGATTGCCAATTGGGACTGTCTCAACACAATCTTTTTGGAGGCTGTGCTACGGGACGCTGGGGCGACAACGGCTGGTTTGTTCGTGCGTGCAGTGGGTTTCGTGGCACTGCCATCAGGTTCAGAATCCCCGAAATACTCAGGAAAACGACGGCGCATCGTTGTGTCGATAGCGCTCCAATATTCGTCGGAACCCACATATTGCGGGCCACGTTCGCGTTCGAGCTTCTGGTGAAGCCCTAGAGCAGATGCCGTCATTTCCGGATCGGTACCCCACCACGTATTGCGCTCTTGCCACGCAAGCGTTTTCTGGTCTGGTCGCGGAATTTGGACCTGCTGTTGAGGTATTTGTACCTCTTCTTCTACCCCTTGTAAAGTAGGTCTATAACCAGCAAGCTGCTGCAACTTGTACTGGGCTAGATTTAGCTTCTCCTGTGCGTCTAGAACGCGATCAGTGTCACCCGCTTCGTAAGCATCGCGGTACTCGCGCTTGGCTTTCTCAAGCTCAAACTCGGCATTCTGCTTGAAGCTACCGACAAGTGTCTGCTCACCTTCGGACAGGGTGCTCTTCAGCTTGCGGTTCTCTTCGAGCAGGCGCTGCGCGGCAGCAAGGGCCTCGGCCTTTTCACGGGCCTCGCGTTCCTTCTCGCGGCGCTCGTCATGCCAGACCTTCTTCATCTGCTTCAGACGGAGCTTTACCTTCTCGGAATAGTCCTCAAGCTCATCAGCTTCGAGTTCGTCGACAATCTCCTTGGGCATCGGCTCTCGGCCTCGGTCGGCCTCCGGAGTATCGTCTTCTACCTCAATCTCGGCGTCTTCGACTTCCCACTGGAAGTCGTCATTATCTTCAGTCATTTGTGCCTCCTAGGCTCTATGCGCGCTTAATGCCGCGAGGGTCTTCGACCACCGCTTCGACAGCATCATCGTTAATGATACGGAACTCACGCCCATGGATTTTGACGCGGGTGCCTGCATGCGTGCGTACGAGGATGAAGTCACCCTCCTTGCACCACGGACCACTCGGGAACCGCGTCTCGTCCTTATAGGCGTCCGGACCCACTTTCATGACGAACAGGACCACCGTGAGCAATTCCTCGTGGTGGAGCGTGATGTCCGCCTTGAGAATGCCACCCTCAGTGACTTTTTCGACTTCCGGAACGGCACACAGGATGCGGTATCCAGACGGGTCAGGAAGCTGTTTGGGACGCTCTTCGAGGGGAATTTCGGAGTCCGCCTCGATCTTCGGGATAGGTTGGCCGTCGAGGCCAACTAGTGCGGGTTTCTCGATACCAATGATCTCACTCATCTTCCGCCTCCATACGTTCGGCGGTTTCCATGAGGATATTGTTAGCTACGAGAAGCCCACGGTAGATGCCACAAGCGTACTTGTAGTCCCCGTAATCACCTGCGTTACCCATCGCCATGTCCGTCTCAATGATTTTCAACTCGTCTTGTATCTTTTTTGAGAGATACTGGAGTAGGTTACTCATTTATCTTCCTTCTTGGTTGTAGGAGAAGCCGGAGCGGCTTCCTTTGGTTGCTGAGTCCGGTTCATGCTGTCGCGCGCTAGCTCGACACCAATCCTCAAACCCTCAGCCTCTTGTTTGGCGTCCAAGTTGTTCTTGTCCGTCGCAATTTTTGCGCCGACCTGCAGGCCAGCGATTTCTTTCTGAGCTTCGATACGCTCCTTCTCAAGCTCAAGCCGGTCGTTCTTCTCCGCAGCTTCCACCTGTAGCTTCTGCTTTTTGAGGTCGAGTTCGCCCTTCTTGATCTCAAGCTCCTGCATCTGCATCTGCACGATGGGGTCTTGGGCCATCTGCTGGTTCTGCTGCTGCTGAGCTTCAGCTTGGTTCTTCTGGAGCAACTGCCCTGAGGCAGCCGCTGCGAGGCGGGATATGGCCACCTCGGTATCTTCATCCATAGCCGCATCAGGCGGAGGCAGCGGCACACCGGCCTGTTCTTCGATCTGCTTGCGGTATTCAAACGCCAAGTGTTCCGCTATATGCGCCTGCATAGCGGCCTGCATCGACTGCGCATTGGGGTTTTGCCCTATAAGCGCTGCAATCTTGGGGTCCTGCATAGCGTTCATATGGACCATGATATGAGCCTCATGGTCTTGGTAGATAAACGCCTTGACCGGCTTGCCGTTGATGACGTCCATATTCTCGGAGATGGGATCACGCGGCTTCATGTCGTCACCGTCTTTGAGCGGCACGAGCTTCTCGGCATTCTTAATTCCCAGCACCTCCAGCATCTGGCGATGGAGGTAAGGTAGGTCATAAATCTGCGGCGCACCCTGCGCCAACTGGATAACAGCCTGATATTGGACGATTTTCTGCGCCATTGTGGCGGCGTTGGGGTCCGATACAGGGATAACCTCGACCATGTCATAGTCGGATTTCTTAGCTCTACGTGACCCTTCTTCAGGCTCGTAGCTATACTCCTCAGGCGTATAGTCGCGGATAATGCCCTTCAGGAGCCGGAACTCCTGCTTCATCGCGTAGTGCACGCGTGCCTGCACAGCCGACATCGTCTTGAGCGTGCGCTCTAGGATTGCCAGTGTGGTTCCGACTGGCGCGTTGGCGGACATGTCGCTGATCTGGAGATCAGCAGCCCCGGCGAAGCGACGGCCTTCCTCTACGATGGTACCCAGAAGGCTATAGAGTACTTGGCTAGGCTCTTTATACGGCAGCGGCATGATGTTGTCGCGCATCGTGCCTGACGCCACATCGACGTCTCGCCACTCGGCAGGGGCAATGGGCGTGTCATCACCCTTGACCCTCAGCCCCTTAGTTTTGAAACCGCCGGGTAGATTAGACAGAGTGCCAGCATCGACAAGCTGACGAATAAGGCTGGTACCAGACTTAGCAAAAGCACCAATAAGGTGAATGAGACCAAAAGCGTAGAACCCAAAACCCGGAATATACGGGTAATGTACGAAATGCTGGCGCTTGGCTTTGAGTTTCTCATCCGGGTCCCAGTTGCGACGGACAGACAGGATCGTCATCGTCGACTTCTCTATGGTCACGATGTAGGGGAGGGCTATTCCTTCGTCCTCATCGTCACGGAATTTGTCGTCATCGAGCACAAGCTCGACCTGCATTTCGAGCAGCTTGTAGCGCTCGTCGGTCGACGCCCTAAAGCCCATCCTCTCGGCAATTGCCTTCTCGACTTCGTCGAGGGTATCGACTGGATCATCAAGTTCGATATCACGGTAGAACCCCGCTGCTTGTAGCTTCCGGACCTCGTTTGGCGTCTTACGCATGACGTGCGTGACGCGCGGGCTGGTCTCAAGGTTAGAGGCACCATAAGGCACCACAACGTCCTCAGCAGGCACGTACATCGACGTCTGACGACCGAGTGACGGGTCATAATAGACCTTCTTGAACGCATTACCTGAGAGGCCCAACCCCCACAGCATCCGCTCATGCTCAGGCCGATATTCCTGCATCACATCGGTCAACTGGTAATTCATATCCTCCTGCACGCGCTGAGCTGCATCACGCTTCTCAGGGGTCTCTTTGCCGATCAACTGGGTCCGAACCGGACCTTGTGCCGGGAACGTCTCCATCATGGTCTCGGCTTGGAACTTGACCAGCGCTTCGCTCATCAGCGGGTGGTATACGCCGCATGCCCCGGGCCATGGCTCCGTCCGGTCGTCGACCTTCATACCCAGTAGCTCAAGCCCGTCCACGTAGGTCTGCATCCAGTCCTTGCGACTGGAGATGTCTTCCTCAAACTCACCGATGAGATCACCGGCAAGCTCTGCAAGCTGGCCCTCGTCTAGGATGTCGGCCAAGTTCTCGTTGAACTCGCCTTCCTCGTCGTCATCACCGGGTTCGAGGACGACCTCCATATCCCCTGCGCCAATAGTGACACTCTCCGGGTCCTCGATCTCAATCTCAAGCGCAGGCTCTTGGTCAAGCATAGCGTTCATGGGGAGGCCCATCGGAGCCGGGTTCAGAGCCTTGTCGATTGCCATCAGTAATACCCTCTATTGCGGTTCGACCGGAAATACTGGATTTCGTCTGGTTCGTCTAGCGTAGTAGTCACATAGCCCCCGCGTCTAAACCTGTGCATTGCCATTGATACAGTATCCACATAGTCGTCATGGGTACCTGCAGGAAACTCAGCCACCTCGTCGATCACTTCTTCCGCCCAGCGGGTAGCTGGTGCCCATACCCGACCAGAGGCAAATATGTCAGCGACGGCGTTCAGACGGCTGATCTTGTCATTCCCACGCGTGGGCGTGAACTCCTGCACCGGTATGCCCATTGCACGCATCTCATATATAAGAGGTGCACCTGATGCCTTTTTCTCGATGATGACGCTGTCCGGCTCCCAGTCTTGATACTCCTCGACAGCCACCCGCTTCAGTTCTGGGAACTCCATGCGGTCACGGAACGCATTCAGGAGGATAATATTGGCCTGCTCGATCCCTGCGTCATCCGGATGGTAAAACACCCCCCATGTAGTGCACGCCGAATAGTCGGCGCGTTGCGTCTTCTCGAAGGCCGTATCCCAGCTTTGTAGGATGAAGTCGCACTGAGGAGGGCTTTCTCTCGGCCACTCCTGCCACCACTCACGCTTCACGATAGCAGCAGACTCAGATACAGGGTTTTGCTGGTACTGCGCCATCCACTTGCTGTTAGGGACGTCGCGCTTGACCTTCAGAAGCTCTTCCAACTCCCAGAACTCAGGCCATAGCGGCTTGTCAGAGGGCAAAATTGCTGGAAATTCAATGACTTCCCACTCGCCAATGCTGTCATTAGCAGCCGCATCTTTGAGGATTTGCCCAGTCAGATCGCGCTTCGACCAACGCGTCATCACGACGACGATAGCCCCACCCGGCTGCAGACGCTGACGAGGCCCGGATGTATACCACTCGTAGGTCTTGTCGTAAATATCAGGGTTAACTTCTGCGATAGCAGCTTCTTGCTCCGAGTGCGGGTCGTCGATGATGAGCACGTCAGCACCCTTACCGGTCACCGCACCACCTATACCAATAGCAAAATAGTCCCCACCTTTGCTGGTATTCCAGCGGCCAGCAGCTTTTGAGTCCGCAGAAAGGTTTAATTCGGGGAAAATGCGGTGATAAGTGTCAGTGTCGACCAAATTTCGCACTTTACGGCCAAAGCCGACCGCCAATTCAGCCGTATGGGAGCACTGGATGATCTTTTTGTGCGGATATTTGCCTAAAAACCAAGCAGGGAGCAGATAAGAGGCGAACTCGCTCTTGGTATGGCGCGGTGGCATGTTAATTATGAGGCGCTTGCAGCTACCGTTTGCAACGCGCTCGAAGGCATCAGCCATTTTGGCGTGGTGTCGGCCCCCAATGAAGCTCGGCCAGACCTCTTTGACGAACCCAAGGAACTTATCTTGGGCAATTTGCTTGGATTTTAGCTCTTGGAGCTTCTCTAGCTCGGCTAACAGCTTCTCCTGCTCGTGTAGGGGTAACGCAGGCAAGATTCTAGGTAGATCAGCCAAGCTAATCTCGTCGATCAACTGCAAGTTGGGGCGACCTGAGGGCATTATTCCTCTTCACCCTCCTTGGCATACTTCTCCAGCAGCGCTGCTGCCTCTTGAGCAAACCAAGAATCGAGGATCACTGTGCCTTCATCCAGTTGACGTAGTAACTTAGCAAGATTGCGCATGTGCTGGGCTTCAGTCATCGCCTTCCGCCTCTTCTTCCCCTTCATCTTCCTCCGGCTCAGGGGTGTAGACCCCCAACTCCTCGTCAAGGTCTATGCCATTTGGGGTCACATCTATAATGTCTGCGTTCAGCAGGCGCTTCACGCGCTCCTTGATCGCCGCTTCGAGCGCATCTGGGCTGTTATAGTTTATGGTGATCTCGGATTTGTCGGTGAACAGGCTGATGTCGCTGTGTTTCCCAAGCAATTCCAATGCTTTAAGCTCATATTTAATCTCGCCACAGTTGGCGATTTCGAGCAGCTTGTTGGTCAGCGCGGCCCGGACCTGCCCCACATCGAAGGCTAGACTCTGCCCATAGGTCTTCAGGAAGCCGGAGGCTGCCAAGGCGGTGGAATAGTTTTTTAACGGGGTAGTTTGCTGGCGCTTAGCCACAGCGTCGATCAACGCTTTTTCTCGGTCGAGGGTGACCGGGTCGACCTCTAAGGGAGCACCAAGGGTCTCCAACATCTCAGCTGTATTAGCTGCGACGGTTATCTCTTCCATGAACGTGTCGGTTTCATCCGGCTCGATGCTGAATGGCATCGGGTGTTCCGAACTAGGTTCTACTTTTACTCTCGGCATAGGTGCAGCGTCCGGTTTGGGGGAGCAGAAGCACCTTATAGCTGCGAGCGCAGTGGGAAGTAAAGGGGGAAGGGGGTGAGCCTTGCAAGCAAGCCCCGAAGATCGTCCCGAAGCTACTCACCCCCAAGTTTCGAGGGGAAACGCCATATGTAATACCCCCCGGGGCAAAAAGCGTCAAGGTACCATAGACGGGGGGTCTCCCTGTGCGCCGGGTTGACGGTGTATGGCTGGATTTTGGAGGGGGTACCCCCCTCGGCCCACTTTGGCTCGGCTTGGTTCTCATTTTGCGTCGTCGGCTGCGCAAAATACTATGTATACGCGGGCGGGTGCATTTCCCTGTGCTTTGGGGGGTCGGGGATGGGTAGGGTTGCGCAAGGCAGAAACGTGAACACCCTCCCCCCTCTCATTTTGGTGACAATCCCTACCACATTAGGTGCAATCCCCCGCTTTGCTTACTCGGGTAAGCAAGGCCGCCTCTTTACATTGTATGGTTGGTCGTTCAAAGAATGAGGGCGGGGCGGCAATCACGCCGCGCCCCGCCTCAAAAGAAAGACAGTCACAATGGACAAGATCACCGCTAGCAACTTTGCCGCCGCCTCATTCAATGCAGATGAGGCCGCGCTAATCCTTCCCCTTGCCGCGCAGGCCGCGATTAAGGGCAAGGCCGCTATTGACGTAGCTAAGGGTAAGCAGGCCGCCGCCCTTGCTGTTATGGTAGCAGGCTTTGCCAGTGATGAGGCCGCCCTCCGCCCTTGGACATTCGACATCAAGGGCACTGATGAGGCCGACATCCATACCCATGTCGAGTGCATGGGGGTTGCGGAATATGGGGATGACTCGCTTGCTTGGAAGCGCAACGCGCAAGGCGCTATCAGTAAGACAGCACAGACAGCCTATAAGGCCGGATTCCAAACGGCGTTTTTTAATCTCCCCGCGCCGGTTGCGGCGGTGTGGACAATGGCAAGCAAGGCTATTCCAATGGCGCGTGCTATCCGTGCGGAGGGGATGACAGCCGACATTGTAAATGGGGAGCTTAAGCTATCGGGCGGCAATGGCGATAAGGCCGCCGCAATGCGGGAGGCGAAAAGCCTCTCCGCCCTTGCTAAGGCCGCCAAGGGTGAGGCTGGTTCTAATCGCGCCGCCCCGCAGAACGAAAAGGGCGGGGACAGCGCCGCGCCGGTTGCTACACCTAGTGAGATACTTGCAGCGGCCTTGCGGCTTATCGAAGGGGCGGCCAAGGGTGAGGAAGCGCTTGCACCTAATGCCCTATCGTTTGCGCGCCGCATTGCTACACTAGTTGCCAGCAACCCCGACACCTTTGCAGATGACTAACAGCTAAGCCGATAGGCACAAACGGGGGGAGCCGAAAGGCTTCCCCTTTTTTTGTCCGCGCCGCGCGCGATCCGCGTCCTGTTAGGATAGTAGTTAGAGCGAGCGGGCGAGCGGGCGGCTGCGCTACCGCTATGCACGAGTGCATAGCGCCAAAAACGGCGCTGCGTCAACCAAAAAATGATAGTTCGAGCGAGCGAGCGCGCGGACGGGTTTGTAATGTAATAAAGTGGGGGTAATGTAAGGTTCTTTTGTAATAAATTTTTTTTATTACAAAGCGCAGAAATCCTCAACTTTTGCCCTAATGTAATAATGTAAGGGCATTTTCAGGGTTATAACCAAACTTCCAAAGTTCGAATCCGGCTCTGCCGATTCCTACAATCCATTGTCAAAGTTCTGCCCCCCGCTATATATATATTTTTTTCTATTAAATTATTACAATACCCCAAATTTCCTTCCAAAACCCGCAGGAATCCGTGGGTTCCTAATGTAAGGTCTATTGTAATAACGCCCTCCGCCGAACCTTACTTTATTACATTACCCGCAGCATGGTTTTCGTTCATCATGGAGCATACCTTTTATGAACGGATTTGGTTTCGTTCATGATGGAGCATACCTTTTATGAACGAAATGGGTTTTCGGTTTCACCGCCCCGTTTGCTTACTCGGGTAAGCAAAGCCTTACCCTCGCTCCGCTGCCTTGCCGACTAGGACTTGACATTGTATAGTTACGTTGCTATACGTAAGAGGTCGGGGCGAGAGAGGCCCTGCACACACCGGCTTCCTTACCCGAGTAAGCAAGCTCAAAAAGAAAGACAGAGCGATGAGAAATTGGTTCGACACGCTGAACGATGCACTCGACAGCGAAAACCTCACGGCCCTTTGGCCGGTCGGCACATATATGAATTACGGCCAGACCATTGGCTTCGCCAAGAACGGTAAATGGCTTTCAGTCTACCGCGACACGCAAGGCCGCTACGAGCGACCTATCCATTACGCAACCCAGATGGCGGATACCCCAGCCATTACCTTACCCGAGTAAGCAAAGAGAGTGAGCGACATGACCAACACAGAATTTTTCACCCACCTGATGGTCCGCTTCGCAGCGGCAGCAGGAATCATCGGCATCTACGCGCTACTGGCGCAGGTATAAGGAGCAAGCACATGAGCAAGCCAAAGAAAGTATCAGGCTGGAAAGCCCGTCCGCTGGTGCAAGCCAAG
>Ga0315903_10006776_pt1 | contig 14519 bp, 13 predicted proteins | sample LakEriMetagenome_7_FD_203524 | JGI IMG/M metagenome (GOLD analysis project Ga0315903, IMG submission 203524) | Freshwater fungal communities from buoy surface, Lake Erie, Ohio, United States - Buoy 2 MA119 | ecosystem: Environmental > Aquatic > Freshwater > Lake | place: USA: Lake Erie, Ohio...
TCGGTACGAAGCGGTGACTTCAAGCGCGGCTTGATCAATGAGCGATAGATGAAGGCATACGGTGTGAACTGCGGACCCTTAATTGCACCGATTGCAAAGACAACTGCTTGAAAGGCGATCACCCAGATTGATTCGGTGACAAGGGCTAACGCTAAAACCAGTGTTGTGATCGCAGCCGAGAATCTCGGACCACGAGCATCTATCTCAATTGCCTTTACTGAAGTTACTGAACTCATTTTTTTCCTCTTTTTGTCGTCGAATGAATAATTGTTTTTAAGTTGCAACAATTACATTTGACACAAAGCACCGGCTAAGCGTCCGTAGTCAATGACTCGGCGCTTTGTGAATAAGCCAGTAGAGATGCGTTGCATGGGATAAGTGTAAAGAAGGTTGCGTGAAGTGGCTACTTGCGAAGACTTCGCAGAAAGCTAGGTTGTGAGCGCGAATTACTGAACGGCAGCTACGGCGGTGAGCACTTGGCTGCGCTTAGGTGTGCCCATCGCGCGTCCGACCTCGGTGCCATCACGATTAAGGAAGAGCGTTGTCGGCGTTGAGAGAATATTGAGCTGACGAACAAGTTCCAGATGTGATTCGGCATCGATGTGTACGTAGGCGACATCTGGCATCGTCTGCACCATCTGCTCGAGAAGAACACGAGTTGCCCGACATGGTGAGCAGAAGGCAGATGAGAACTGCACCATCGTGACTCGCTCGCCGAGAGCGATACCAATCTGATCGGGGGTCAATCGCGGACCGTCGACTGTTTTTCTACGGCGAAATTCTCCGCGGGTACGGCGAAACCAGATTCCAAATACGCTCGCTGCTGCCAGTACGGCAAGGAGTGGAAGTAGTGATTTCACAAGAGTATCCTCGCCTACTTAGGACAAGTTAGCCAATCAGAGGCTAGACGCACGAGTAATCAGAATGAGCGGTGTGAGATGGCAAAGGTATTGCTATTAACAAACTCCGCTGGCGCCAGCGCGCAAGTCCTTCCAGCTCTCGGACTCTTACAACATGCGATCAAAATTCTTCCACTTGAAGCATCTGTTCTTATCGATGCACCTGTGATGGATTGTGTCTTTATCGATGCTCGAACAGATCTTCCTCACGTTAAGAGTTTTTCAAAGTTGTTAACCACAACTGGTGTAAGTGCACCTGTTATTGCAATTACAACTGAAGGTGGTCTTAGTGCATTCACATCCGAGTGGGGTGTTGATGATGTAATCCTCGATACAGCAGGACCTGCCGAAATCGAAGCGCGTATCCGTATTGCAATTGGTCGACGCGATGACGCCCACCTTGCAAGCGATCCAACTGCTCACGAAATTCGCCAAGGTGATGTTGTCATTGATGAGAACACTTACACCGCAAAAATTAAAGGTCGCTCACTCGATCTCACATTTAAGGAATTCGAATTACTTAAGCACTTTGCCCAACACCCAGGCCGCGTCTTTACACGCGCGCAGTTATTGCAAGAGATCTGGGGCTATGACTATTTCGGTGGCACACGCACTGTCGATGTTCACATTCGTCGCCTTCGTTCAAAGCTCGGCCCAGAATTTGAATCAATTATCGGAACTGTCCGCAACGTCGGTTATCGCTTCACACTTCCTTCGAATGGAAAAGATAGCCCTGTATCTGAGCGCATCTAATGCGCCACATATTAAAACTTTCACGTTCACTGATTGATCCGATCGACCATATTCCACATCCCTACACATTTATTACCTTCGATCCAGCTCTACATTCACAATCCTGGATCGCACTCAATAATAAAATCTTCACAACCCACCCTGATCAAGGCAATTGGGTAATGGCAGATCTGGAAAACCGCATGAGTGAACCTTGGTTTGATCCTGCCGGATTCTTCCTCTGTCTTCATGATGCAACGATCGTTGGATTCTGCTGGACAAAAATTCACCAAGATCTCGTCAACGCTGATCCAGTCGGAGAGTTATATGTCATCGGCGTTGACCCTGAAGAACATAGCAAGGGCATTGGTAAAACCGTCTGCAATGAGGGGCTGATCTACCTTCGCAACAAAGGCATCAAAGAAGCCATCTTGTATGTCGATGCCGATAACGAGGCCGGCAAAGGTCTCTACACATCACTCGGCTTTAATTAGCCCCATCGCTTCTTGCAGCCAGCGAACATTTGCCAGGCTTTTATCAAGACTTATTATCAGAGAAGTGTTGTAGTGCGCTATAACGTTTCGGTCTTGATTTGCTATATACAGTTTTCTTTCGAAACTCTTCAGTGTTTCTAAATCTAAGGTAGTTAGAGGGTTAACCAAAATCTTATGGGTGTGTGGAACCCAAAGAGTGGTGAAATGTCTACGATGAAGAATCCATCTCCAAAAACTTAAGGGTAAGAATTCTGTGATGCTTACACTTAGATTCTTCTTCGCAAGAAGCCTTCTGCTTATGGCTTTTTCTACCCGAATAGTATTTTCTGGATCTAGCTTTATTTGTGCCAACCACTTGAGGTCCATCACATCTTCTGCTGAGGAGCCAAGTGACTTTGGAATTGCTACTCTAAGTAGTTTTTCTAGAATACCTAACTCAACGTAGAGTTCACTAAATGCGACTAGTTGCCTTTTGGATTCTACATTGATCATGTATGCACTTTGATGCGTTCAACTGACAACTCAAATTTCTTATCCACAGATTGTGATTGTCTGTCATTCGCTATATACTTTAAGCGGTGCCCCGAGATCAGATCACTGGCTAACGCTAAATCGCTCGGGGACATTTTTATGCCCGCACACATTTATCCCAAAATAAAACTAGCCGGCGACTAAATCGGCACAGATCTTGTCAAAGATTGCTGTGTGCGCATCCACATCAGCTTCCGTTGTTGCCGGTGACATCAGCGCCATATTGTGAAATGGCGTCATCAAAATTCCATCGTTAAGTAAACGCAAATGTATGTACTGCTCTAGTTCAAAGTCGCCACCGTCTGCCGCCTCTTGTCCCGTGCGCGGAGCACTTGCTGCAAATATGTATTCACCACGTGCACCCAATCGATTGCAATGCCATGGCAAGTCATACTTTGCAATCGCAGCATCAACACCGTCAGACCAACGATCACCCAGTGCAATCATGTGCGCAAAGGCTTCTCGGGTAAGTACTTGACTTAAAGTCGCACGCATTGCAGCCAGTGATAAAGCATTGCCCGCAAGCGTTGAACCAATACCGCCGGTATCGATAATCTCCAACTGCACCTTTGCTTTTATCGCATCGGCCACAGCATGTGTCATTCCAAATGTTCCAACCGGAACGCCGCCTGCAATTGCCTTACCAATCGTAAAGAAATCTGGCTTAAGCCCAAGATCAGCTGTCATTCCACCAAAGCCCACAGAGATCGTATGTGTCTCATCAATGATTAAGAGCGCACCATATTTCTTCGCTAAATCTTGTACGGCAAATAAATAGCCATCATCGGGCAAGACAATCCCGATATTTGTCATCGCCGGTTCCATCAAGATCGCCGCCACATCACCATGTGCCAACGCAGCTTCCATCGCCGCCAGATTATTGAATTCAACAACGCGCGTTGTCTGCGCTAAATCAACCGGCGCACCAATATTTCCATCGCGCTTAATCGTGCCGCCATGTGCATCAAGGGTTGCAAAGGTTTCATCCACACTTCCGTGATAACACTTATCAATCACAATAATCTTTGTTCGCCCAGTAATCATGCGACAGTAACGAATCACATGGCGATTAGCATCTGTTGCCGTCACAGTAAATTGCCACAGCGGCAGACCAAAACGCGCGGCAAGTTCGGCCGAGACAATTGAGGCATCTTCAGTCGGAAGCATCGCCGTAATTCCCTTGGCAGCTTGGGCAGTAATTGCAGCAACTGTGGCATCAGGTGAGTGCCCGGTCATTGACCCGGTATCGCCTAAACAGAAATCGATATATGTGTTTCCATCAATATCTTCAAAGTGCGCACCTTTGGCGCTCTTTACAAAGACCGCGTGATCACCTGGCCACTTAGCCATCCACGACATCGGTACACCTTCGTGCATTACCTTCTTTGAGCGCTCAAACTCTTGGGCTGATTTCTTATGAGTATCAAGAAAACGCGCATCCTCAATTGCACGAAGCTTTTTTAAGTGAGCGCGGTTTATTACTGTAGCCATAGCGACATCTTATGTAATCGCTGGCGATAATGAACTAGATAGCAGTGAAGACAAAGAGCGCTTCTAAGTAATGTTCGCCACGAATTCCAAGATTTGCCGCATCAGGTGGGGCAGTCTGTGGCTCAATGCAGACACCATCTGAATCTTCGGTATAGACAACCCACCATGGTGCATCTGATTCAATATCAATACGCGCAGCATCTTCCCAAATAACTGCTGGTGTTCCGCGAATACCGGTAAAGGCATCATCCCAAGGCTCGCGTCCGGGTGTAATCAATTCGGAGGTAGCAATTCCCTCGCTATCGCGCTTGAGCATTTTTTCCGCCGAAAATTCAACTTCAACAGCGCCACCGCGATCAAGTTCGCGCGGAAACCACGGATGAAAACCTAACCATGCCGGCAGATCACAATCTCCGGCATCGTATTCAAGTGACCAACGAATTGCATCATCGAGAACTTCAACTTTCTGCTCAATCGTTGCACTTCCATACGGTTTTGGTAGATGTAATAACGAACGACCAGGACCAATCTCTTGCCACGATGAAACAAAACCAAATCCATGTATTGCATGCGGTGGCATCATATTTGTTGGCAATTGATGCTCGCCCGTTGTTGGTGATGTAATCAATCCATCACGAATACGCCCTGCCCATGGTGCAAGGCTGTACCAACCGTAGTTAATCGGTGATCCACGAAAGGGAAGTGCGAACTCCATCTCGCGCCAGATGACGGATGCAATATTTGCACCTTGATCATCATCGATACGAATCTGAAAATCAGCATCATCGATATATTGCATTAGCTCACCTTTATCGTTGGTAGTTCATGCTTATACGGTGGCTCTGCACCCTGGCGCGAACAGGTAATCGCTGCAGCGTGTGCTGCGCGCGATAAAACTTCGTGCAACCTATCTCCCCGAAGTTCAATCAAGCCATGCTCGATCATCGCTTCTACAACAATTGCACCCACTGTATCCCCCGCACCGACGGTATCAACCACATCAACTTTCACACCCGGCACCTCAACCCGACCATCTTCGGTAAATCCCACAATGCCATTGGCACCACGCGTAACAACTACTAAGAAAACCCCATCATTAATCCAACGATCAGCCACATCATCGATAGATGAATGCGGAAATAACCACGCTAAATCATCATCGCTGACCTTAATCACAGCAGATAACGCCGCCCATTTTTCAACGGCTGCTTCATAAAGATCGCGATCTGACTGCACCGATGGACGAATATTTGGATCAAAGACAATCGGTGCGAACTCAGCAACCTGCATCGCCCAGTCGTAGAGCGCCGATGCACCCGGTTCAATCACTGTGACCAGTGTTCCAATATGCAACACCTGTGGTTGAAAACGGTATGGATCAGGTAACCACGAGCTGTGAAAATCAAATGTTGCTGTGCCATCAATTAAGAATTCATACGATGCACCACCTGCGGCATCTAACGTCACGGTCGCTGTACAAGTTGGTTTATCACTTGCCAACGCTAAATCTAGATTCACACCATCGCGCAACAACTCTGTGCGCGCTGCTTGTCCGTAGGCATCACTTGATATGCCATCAATAAAGTGCACATCATGTCCCAGTCGGGCTAGCGCTTTAGCTGTATTTGCCGGACCTCCACCAACAACTGGGCCAGTTGGCAAAATATCAATTAAGACTTCACCGCAGACCCAAATACTCACGCAAGCTCACCTTTGCGCGCTAAAAACTCGGTGATAACTTCAACGGCCAATAAGTGATCATCTACTTGCGGTAACCCTGAAATAATTAATATTCCAACACAACCAAGTCCAGAAACATTAAGTGCGAGCCCGCCACCATGGTTCGCATGCAACTCTTCTGACAAGCCTTTCTCGGCATACCAATCCACGCCACGTTCTTCGGCATCCACCCGCTCGTGAATCGTTGATCGTCCTGTTGCTAAAACAACGCGCGCCTTACGTGCAATCCACGAATCGTTCTCGGGCGTTGATCCCGGCAAGGATGAATGAAAGACCGTCCATTCCCCCATCTTTACTTCGATCGCAATCGGTAACTTGCGCGAGCGCCCCAGCGACACCGCAATCTCGCCAATCTCCAACGCCTCTGCCTGCGTAAGGGATGCCAACACCAACGTCTTCGCCTCGAGCGCTAAACCTTCGCTAGTAAATCCACCTGTTGTTTCGACCATGGGCCAATCTTGCCCTACCGTTGCACCCATGATCACTATTCCTGAGACAGATCTTGTCGTCCACGAACTATGCCTAGGCACCAATGTCTTTGGCTGGAGCGCAGATGAGCGCCAATCCCACGCCGTCCTTGATGCCTATAGCAGCCACGGCGGAAACTTCCTTGATACCGCAGATATGTATTCGGCATGGAAAGAGGGAAATGTCGGAGGCGAATCCGAAACCATCATCGGCAACTGGATGAAAAAACACGGTAACCGCAACGAGATAGTTGTTGCCACCAAAGTTGCCAAGCTGCCAACCCGCCCAGGTCTACACCCCGATAACATCATCGCTGCTTGCGATGATTCACTCAAGCGCCTACAAACTGATCACATCGATATTTACTATGCCCACCACGATGACCCAGAGATTCCACTAGAAGATGTCCTCGGTACCTTCGCGCAGTTAATCGCCGAAGGAAAGGTGCGCTACATCGCCGCATCGCAATACACCGGTGCTCGCTTGCAAGAAGCGCTCGATATTTCGGCAGATAATAGCCTTCCTAGCTACATCGCACTACAAGATCAATACAACCTTGTTGCGCGCAATCCCTTTGAATCAGATCAGCAACCAGTCTTAGCTGCCAATGGAATCTCTGCAATTCCTTTCTACGGTCTTGCTCGCGGATTTCTCTCAGGTAAATATCGCGAAGGAAAAGTTGTCGAATCTGTTCGCGCCGAAGGCGTGAAAGAGTTTGCAACCCCTAAGGGTTACAAGATCTTGTCCGCCATGGATGAAATCGCAGCCGCCCACAAATCTTCACTCTCTGCCGTCTCTCTCGCCTGGCTCCGCTCAAACCCACAACTAAGTACACCGATCGCATCTGCCCGCACCGTCGAACAACTTGAAGAGATCGTGCAGATCATCGACCTCACACCCGATGAAGTCGCAGCCCTTAGCGCGGTCAGCGCTTAACCCCCGTAAGTCCTGCTAAAAAAGCCACTCCAACCCGTAGACTCGCCCTATGCGCGTATTTATCACCGGTGGTGCAGGTTTTATCGGCTCACACCTAAGCGACGCTCTGATCGCCCGTGGAGATACCGTCACCATCCTGGATAACCTCTCCACCGGATCTGCCGCCAATATCGCCCACATCAAAGAGAAAATCGAAATCCACCAAGGCGATATCCGCGACCAAGCCCTCGTTGAATCCCTGGTCGAAAAATCCGACCTCGTCCTTCACATGGCCGCAGCCCTTGGCGTGAACACCATCCTTGAAAAAACAATCGAATCAGTATCCGTTAACTTCACCGGCTCTGAAGTCGTTCTCAACGCTGCCACCAAATACAAAAAGCGCATCATCATCGCAAGCACATCTGAGATCTACGGCAAGAACCCAGAACAACCTCTGCATGAAGAATCAGATCGCGTAGTCGGTGCCCCACAGAAAATTCGCTGGACATACTCCGATGCCAAAGCACTCGAAGAAGCCGTCGCGCATTCACTGCACACCACCCAAGGACTTAAAGTCACCACAGTGCGCCTCTTTAACACCGTCGGCCCTCGCCAGACAGGTCGCTACGGAATGGTCTTGCCCCGCTTTGTGCAATCAGCCCTGGCCAATGAACCCATCACCATCTACGGCGACGGATCACAATCACGCGTCTTCTGCCACGTACAAGATGCCATCAAAGCAATCCTGACCCTTGCCGCTACCGATTCCACCATCGGCGACGTCTTTAACGTCGGCGGCGTTGGCGAAACAACCGTAAAACAACTTGCCGAACAAATCATTAAACAAACAAACTCCTCATCCACCATCACCTACACCCCCTACATTGACGCCTACCCCGCCGGCTTTGAAGATATGCAGCGCCGCGTCCCCGACATCACCAAGATCAAAAAAACTATCTCATGGCAACCAGAGCATTCTCTTGCATCAATCATCGATGACGTTGCCCAATCAATGCGAGGTTAACAATGGCAAAGTATAAAAACACAAAGCAGATGGCCGCCAAAACCGAGAAATCAGATTCACGACTTCACAAATACCTCATCGCAATCCCACTCATCGCACTCTTTATCAAATTCATCATCATGTCCAACACTCAATCTGGTGGATGGTATGGCGCTGATGGCGAGAACTACACCATGGGTGTTGATGGATTACTTAAAGATGGTTTCTTCTCCGAAGAACCAAAGCTTTCCTATTGGCCAGCTGGATACCCGCTCCTTCTCTGGCCATTTGCAGAGATAGCTATCTCAAAATTCTTCTACATCATTAGTTTCTTGCAATCAGTTTTCTTTGCATACTCCACATACTTCTTTACCAATAAACTTCGCAATAGCTCGCTTAAGTACCTCGCCTTCTGGGTATCGATACTGATTACATTTAACCCAACGCTTTCACTCTCTTCTTTAGCAATCGGATACGAAGCCCCCATCGCCTCATGTTTCATGATGATCGCAGGTTTGATTCTTGCCAATCTCAACCCCACACTCGATAAGAAGTTCTGGCTCGCTGTTACATACGTTGGTGGATGGTTCGCACTCGCCACTTTCATGCAGCCCCGCTTCTTACTCATCGCCATCATTATCGGGATGATCTGGGCACTTAAAGTTGCTGGAGCAAAAAACCGTATCCGTATTGCTGCCCTTGTCACGGTGATCATGATGGTCGCACCAGGAATCATGATCTTCAGAAACTCAGTTGTCATTGATAAGGCAACAATTTCCACAAACCTCGGTGTCACTATGCGCATCGGTGCCGGCCCTGAAACTTCAGGTGGTTATGCACGCAAGGGTCCTGAAGTTCCATGCGAACCGAAAGCACCTGCAACTACTGTCACCGATAACGAAGTCGTGATCTGTGTTGTGAAGTGGTATTTAACAAACCCACTTGATACCGCTCGTCTCTCATTTAACAAAGCGCTCTTCTTCTGGTCGCCTTGGTCTGGTCCTAAAGTTGAAGGCACCATGGCACGAAACCCATGGCTTAAGATTTCTCCAGCTCACCAAGTCACTATCGGCTCACAAGGCGGTCGCGACTTTGTGTATAGCGGTTTCGGAATCGCAGTTTCCTACGGTTGGATCATCGGACAGATGCTCTTCCTCTTTATCGGTTATCGATCCTTGCGCAAGTTAGGTGAAAATGAAAAGTTCTTTGCCAATATCGTGATGATCCCTATCGTCTTATCCTGGCTTATCTCCATTGGAACAATCGGTGACCACCGATTCCGTATCCCAACAATGAGTATGAGCATTTTCTTACAAGTTGCGGCCTTCCTTGCAATCCGTAAGAAGCTAAAAGAAAAGGTCGGGTAACTCTTAGAGAGAGTGTGCGCCGGCAACTTTGCCCGTTGTATCAAAAACGTACGGTGCCGACTTCAATACTGCCTTCGCATCTGTAACTGCATGCAACGTCACCACAACAGCAATATCAGCACCACCCAGCGGAGTTGATGGCTGACTCATCCAGTTACTCACTAAATCATCAGACCAATTCACAACAGCGCCAGCCTTTTTAAGTTCTTCAATCACAGGCTCTGCTGGTGTTTCACGTACGTCTGCCACATTCGGCTTATAGGCAACTCCCACAACCTGCACTTTCTTACCTGATAAAGATCCGCCGTTATCTGCCATGACGCGATCAACAACGTACTTAGCCATCTCAAGATTTACTTCATTTGCTCGTTCAATAAAGGTAGCCGGCACACCAAGACCTGCTGCAGTGTGCGCCAGATATGAAGGATCCACCGGAATACAGTGCCCGCCCACCCCAGCACTTGGCATAAATTTCATAAAGCCATATGGCTTTGTCGCCGCCGCATCTAAAGTTTCATAGACAGAGATCCCTAAGGCATGTGCAATCTGAGCAAACTCATTGACCAATGCGATATTGACCTGTCTAAATGTATTTTCAAATAGCTTTGCAGACTCTGCCACCTCAGGGGAAGATACCTCAATCAGCTCATCACAGAATGTCGAATAGAAATCGCGTACCGCAGCTGATGCCGCAGGAGTGAGCCCGGCGTATAACCGTGGGGTGTTCTTTTGATTCCAATCACTTCTACCCGGATCAACCCGCTCAGGAGAGACTGCGTACATATGTTCAACGCCACCGGAATACTTTTCAATCAAAGGCTTAATCAGATTACGTACTGTGCCCGGAAAAGACGTTGACTCATTAATGATTAATGCAGGTGACTTAACATTCTCACCCACTGTCTTACAAGCCGCTTCTACAAAACTTAAATCAGGCTTTCTATCCTTTGTCAGCGGCGTAGGTACTGCAATCACAACCACATCAGATCCGGCAATCTCTGCAGCATCCGTCGTCGCCTTGTACTTGCCTCTTGCGATCAACCTTGCAAGCTCGTCGGATGCAACCCCTTCAATGTGTGACTTACCAGCATTAAGCGCATCCACCACGACTTGATTTTTATCAAAGCCAATAACGTTGTGGTGCTCTCCAGCAAATACTGAGATAGTCAGACCTACATAGCCTTGCCCGATTATCGAAACCTTCATTAATTAACCAAGTACATTCGGATTTTTAGGGTCTAGCCGCTTCATATTCTCAAGCGCCAACGCCTTATCTTCAGGGCTGCCAGCTGTAACGAAGTAGAGAAGCTTCCACGAGTCAAAGTGATCAGGATTAAACTCCACGCCGATCTTGGCATACTTCAGCGCCAGGTCATGAAGCTTGCTTCCCTCAAGTAACTGCACCGCATTTGCGTACTTAAACGAATTCATTGGATTGAGATAGCTCGGCACGAGTGCTGCTTCTACCTGTTGCACGTTCTGAGAGACAATCGCACCACGCCATTTAGCATCGCCGCTATACGGCGGTACAGCAATAAGTAGGCCAATAACAGCACCTACGCCTGCAACCAAGGTCGAGCTAAAGATATTCTCAGATTGCTTCTTCGTTGCCACACGAGCCTTCTGCCCCTTTTCGGGTTGCACTTTCTCGCCATCTCCAACGCTCTTTGGCCTTGTCGCAATCTCATGGGCAATAAGTGCACCGCCAAATAACCAACCCCAAATGGCTAGACCAATCTGGTTAATCGAAATAATTGACTGCAATTGATAACAGACCCAGGCGGTTGTCAGCGTAACGAAGATCCCGTCGTATGCGCGTGTACGCAGAGTAACTTTTACAATTGCAATAATGGTTAAAAGGAGAATAAAGAGATAAGGGATAAAGAGCGGCCATCCACCGAACGCGAAAACATCAAATGGCACATTATGCGCAGCATTCGTAGTCGTATTTGGTCCCGGCAAAATCAACGCCTGCTCATCTCTGGCTCTACGGAACCAGTCCCCATAGGAATCAAAGCCAACACCTGTAAGTGGATGATCTGAACCCATATTCCATCCAGCTAGCCAATACTGGCCGCGGAGCGAAACTGAAGTTTTGTAAATGTATTGAGTAAGTGGACCTATTTGGAGCGCACCCAAAAGCGCGAAGGTTCCAGCAAAGCCGGCCAGCCCAAGATAAGCAATCTGTCCAATCGGACTAGCGAATTTAGACCTCACCAGATAGAAGCCAACAATTCCTAAACCAGCCGCAACAACAACGCGCCCCTGAATCGCATTCGAATCAACAATTTCATAAACCGCCACAAGAAAAACAACGAGAGCAACCAGACGGTAAAGAATATTCACGCCTGTTGTGAGTGAGAATGCAACTAAGCTTGCTGCAAAGAGTCCCAAAAACGCACCAATAAAGTTCGGGTTACCAAAGGTTCCCAAGATGTTTCCATATGGGTTATTCCACGGTACAAAGTCACCAAAAATAATGACCCAAAGGCAATAGATGACATTCACCAGACCTGCTGCCAACAACCCCCAGATGAGAAGAGAAAAACTCTTCTTTGATCTCAGTACCACCGCCGAGAGCAGAGTAAAGATAAGTAACACATACGTGACAAAGGCTGTATTGCGGCCATATGCGCCATAAATATTTTGCACCAAGGGCGAAGAGCTATTCAGGATCGCGCTGATCCCTGCCAATAAAAAGACCACCACCGCGAAGATCAAGATCTTCGAACTTTGCCACAACTGGCTAAACCCAAAAGCCGTCGCAACAGCAAAGGCACCCGCGGCCACCCCACCCAAGGCGAATAGCTTGGTTACATTCACCGGATCAGTCACGGTCCCCGTAACGACCACCACTGCTATACACGCTGAGCCAAAGCCCAATACACGGGCAATTGTTCTCTCAGCCACTTGATCGATCATGGCTAAATCTTAACCTGTAGAAAGCCGAAACCCGGCTCCTCGTGAGAGGAACCGGGTTTCGGTTACTAATGAAGGGGCTTATTAAGCCTTTACCTTCTTAGCAATCTTTGCAACTACTGCTGCAAGTGACTTGATCTGGGCCTGTAGGCCTGCGATCAACTTGGTTACAGACTCTGAAAGAGCTGCAACTGCATCAGATGCTTCCTGAGCTGCTGAAGTTGCTGCATCTGCTGCTTCAGCTGCAGCTAGAGCTGCATCTGTTGCTGCATTTGCTGCATCTGTTGCCTCGTTAGCTGCATCTGTTGCTGCAGCTGTTCCTGGGCTTGAGACAGCAATTGTGAGTGATCCTGTTAGATCATCATTAGCTGCTGTCGCGAAGGAAGCCGAACGTGTCCATGAAAGCTTCATGTCACCTTCGATGTTTGGTGCGTAGAACTTGTATGTTGCGACACCAGACTTTGTACCAGTTCCATCAACTCCACCGTTGTGAACAACAGCTCCAGCTGGGAATGCTGCCGTTCCGGCTGCATTTGCAGTTGTGAGTGAGTGTGATGGGGCAATTCCTGCAGCTGTGAACACTGTCTGTGTGTCATCTGCAAGTACAAGTCCTGCTGCATCGGTTGGTGTAATTGTCAATGTGACAACTTCACCTGGAGCGTAGGATGTCTTGTCGGTTGCGATAGTTAGACCATCAAGATCGGCCTTAGCGCCACCAACACGAACTGAAACTGCTGCTGCAGAAACAGTTGAAAGTGCTGCTGTTGAACCATTGCTGACAACGATCGAAGCTGTTCCAGCCTTCACGCCTGTAAGGCTAAAGGATGTAACGCCAGCTGCGCCTGTTGCTTCAACATATGAATTGCTGATGATTGTTGTTGTACCTGAAGTGATGTACAGCTTAGGAGCAGTAACTGTTGTTCCAGCTGCATCCTTAGCTACGGCTGTAACTACAGCCGCTTCGGTACGTACACCAATTACTGGCTTAGCAACTGTAGCCACGATTGTCGCTACATCACCAAAGAATGTGACAGTTTCGGTTGCGATAAGCACACCCTTAGCTGTACGGATTTCGATCTTTGAGACACCAGATGAACCATCTGGGAACACACCAACAACATCGCCATTACGGACTGTGATTGCACGGCCTGTAGGTGCTGCGTTGTTATTAGCTACCTGTACGCCTGAACCTAGAAGACCAGGTCCTGAGAGGATCGAAGCTGTGTATGACTCACTTGTCACCTCTGATCCAGCTGCGTTGTTCAAAGTAACTTTGATTGTTCCTGTATTTGTTGGGCTTGCAACAACAGTCATTGAACCCGTAACGGTTGCATCGGCTGTTGCTGTAACAGTTTCAGCTGCGTTTAAGATCGATGTTGATTTTGCAACATCAACTGTTGTGTCAAGTGTTGCTGCAGTTGTGACAGTAATTGTCAAATCAACAGCCTTAGCGCCAAGTAGCGCACCGCTTGCACCAAGTGCTGCTGGTGTAACGCGAACTACATAGGTACCTGCAACTGATGGAGCAGCTGTTGCACTAGCCTTTCCGAGGTAAACAGCGAACTTAGCTGTTGTAACAGCTGTATTAGCTACTGCACCAACTCGTACGGCGGTGTTTGGCGCAATTGCTGTGCCAACTGGAGTTGAATGTGCTTCGTTGATTGTCGCTGACGCTGTTTCTGTCAAACGAAGGTATGGAAGCGCTGTATTTCCTGCTGGACCAGATACCAAAGCTGCTGTTACAGAAGCTGAGTCTCCGGCGTCGGCAAGGAATGACAATGTAGCAACTGCTGATGTTGCTGTGAATGTTTCAGCAGTTGTCTGAGCTGCTGTAGCTGCAGAGAGTGTAAGTGTGTCCGAGTTAATAGCTGCGCTTGAAGGCACAACTGAAACAAGGCTTAGACCCAAAGCTGCAACAGCAACAAGCGAAATACGCTTGATTGTTGTAGACATTTGTTTC
>Ga0315903_10006778_pt1 | contig 14518 bp, 12 predicted proteins | sample LakEriMetagenome_7_FD_203524 | JGI IMG/M metagenome (GOLD analysis project Ga0315903, IMG submission 203524) | Freshwater fungal communities from buoy surface, Lake Erie, Ohio, United States - Buoy 2 MA119 | ecosystem: Environmental > Aquatic > Freshwater > Lake | place: USA: Lake Erie, Ohio...
CTACGACGATCGCTTCTGGCAGCACGGCGAACATTGGCGACAACTACACCATCACGGTGAAGGGCGCAAACTTCCAAAACCTGCTGACCTCAGTCGGTGGTTTGACGGATGTGGCTGCTCAGTTGTGGCTCGAGAACAACTCGCTGAACCTGTCGAGCGCGCATAGCTACCTGGTGGTTGACGACAACACGATTACGTTCAACATCGGCTACAGCGACATCGATGGGCTGACCGACTGCACGAGCGGGATTGTTCGTCCGACGCTGGCCCTGGGCACGGCAACGGGCGGGTTCCACATGACCGGTCTGCACTTCTTCTTCGACATCGTCGAGTAATTCACAGGTCTAACCCCCAAAAGAGCGAACCATGAAAAAGTTCTTTGCGATTGCGTTGCTGCTCGGGGGGATCTCCCTGGTCGGAAACGAGGCTGCTGCCCAAGCCGAAATGGAACGGCAAGCAATCACCTCGGGATACCACAGCGGAGTTGTGGCCGGTGCAACAGGAAACGCACTTGGTGAGATCAGCGGATCTCTGGGCCAAGTGTTCACCACCACGGTTGAGAACGGCGATGGAAGCATCGTCCTGACTCAAGGCTTCCAGCAGATGGCCTTCCGGGTCTGCACGGGAGACGTGAACGGTGACAACGCGGTAGGTACGAACGACCTCCTCGCGATTCTGAGTCTCTACGGAGCCTCGAATCCGACGGTCATCGGAGGATCCCCGAACGGGGGCGCCGAGGACCTGAACGGCGACGGAATGATCGGGACGGCTGACCTGTTGGTGCTCCTGGCTTACTACGGTGAGTTGTGCAACTGACACGCCCCTGAATGACATAAGAAAGGCCCCGCGCGAGCGGGGCTTTTTTTTTTGCCTTAACGGAGGCAGAAGAAGGCGCAACCAGCAGGGAGAGGGAGGTCAGCTCTCGCCGCGGAGCGCGCGGAAGCGGCGACGGGCTTCGACCCCGTGGAGACTGCCCGGGAATTCGAAGAGGAGGCGCTCGTAGAGCTTGAGGGCGGCCTCGGAATCGCCGAGGAGGTCTTCGCGCAGAACAGCGAGCCGGAAGAGGGCGTCGTCGGCGAGGATGTCCGTGAAGTGCAGGGCGATGATCTCTTCGAGGAAGGGGATGGCGGCGGTGTCGCGTCCTTCGGCGGTGGCGAGGTCCGCGCGGCGCCAGAGGATTTCGTCGGAAAGGGCGTGGCCAGGCCAGGCGGCGGACAGCGAGTCGAGCAGCGCCCGTGATTCGGCGTAGCGGTGCTGCAAGGCCAGGAGGTCGGCTTGGGCGAACAGCTCCATGGGGGCTGTGACCGTGTCGAGGGCGAAGTTGTCCGAGATGAGCAGGGACAGGTCGATCGCGTCGTTTGAGATGAGCTTCGAGGTGGAGGCCTTGAGAGCGTCGAGCTGGGTTTGGGCCCAGGCGAAGTCACCGGTGAAGTAGCTGATGCGGGCGTTGCGGTAGCGGGCCTCGTGGCCCAGCGGATCGTCTTTGTAGTCGAGATCCACTTGGCCGTACAGCAACGCCGCATCCCAAACTTCCCCCGCGAACACATAGATGTCTGCGAGCTCCACCTTGCACTCTGCCGCGACGCGGGCGTACAGGGCGGGGTCGGCGAGCAGCGCCGTGAGCCGGTCGATGGCCGGGGCGGTGCGCCCGAGCAGGAAGGCCTCGAGGTGCGCCAGGTCGCGCACCAGGGTCGCTGTTTCTGGGCGGACGCCGAGCTCGGCCAGGGCGGCCTCGTAGTCGGCGGCGAGCGCACCCGCCGCACCCCGGTCCACCGGCCGCCGCCGCTCGATGGCGCGCAGCACGATCTGCAGGGCTTCGGTCCGGGCCGTGAAGTAGTACGGGGAGTCCAGGCCTTTCGCGGCGACCGCATTGAAGCTCGCCCGGGCCGTGGTTTCGTCGCCGTTTTCGGCGGCTGTGGCCGCGAGCTCCATCAGCCGCACCCCGTTTTCGCCGAGCCGCCGATCAAGCGCGCGGGCGTGGACGAGGGCGTTCGGGAAGTCTTTGAGCTGGCTGAAGTACCAGAGGAAGACCTCGTCGTAGATCGGGAGTTCGGGGGAGCGGGTGGCGGCTGCAGTGAGTTTGGCAAGCAGCATGTCGCCGTGCTCGGGGTTATCGCCGATGCGCAGGGAGCGCTCGAAGGCGGCGGTGACGTTGCGCAATTGAGCGGGCTGCGCGCGAAGCACCTCGAAGTAGGCATCGACCATGCCCGGGAAATCGCCGCGCATGCCCTGCAGGTTCGCGAGCTGCATGTCGAGATCGGTCACTCCCGCCGCCATCGCCCGCCGGTACACCTCGTAGGCGAGGTCGAGCTCGTTCAGGGCGATGAACGCGTTTGCGAGCTGAAGCGCGTAGCCGCGGCCGGGCTCGAGCTGCTCGAGGGCGTCGCGAAAGGCCGCCATGGCTTCGTCGCGCTTGCCGAAGTGTAGGTAGAGTTTGCCGAGGTCGACGTAGCCGGTTGAGCGGGCCTGCCGGTTGCGGATGCGCGAGAGCACGAGGCTTTCCGCGCCTTCGAAGTCGTTGAGGCCCAGCAGAGTGCCGTAGTAGAGGTCGTAGACTTGGTTCGTCTTGTTCTTGCGCCAAAGCACCTCGAGGTACAGACGCGCTTGCTCGAACGACCCCTCGTCGAAGTAGTACTGGGCGAGTTCGAGTTCGCCTTGGGCCTGCACTGCGCCAGGGGCGCAGGCCAAAAAGGCCGCCACCACGCCCGCCGCAATCCAGCTCCGCTTCATTCCTCCTCTGACGCGATAAGGGCCGCTGCATAACGTGCGCGCAGCACAGTCTTCAGGCTGTCCACCGGAGCGGCGGCGGCGGCGGCGATGTCGAGGCCGCGCCGTGCGAGGTCCTGGGTCTCTGCGACGGAAACGAGGTAGGCCCGGGCGAAGCTGAGTTCGCGGGCGGTGTTCGTCGCGATGTAGGCGGAGTCGATGGGGGTGCCGGCGCCGTCGGTAGTCGCTCCGGACTCGAGGGTGGCGATGAGGGAGACGAGCTGGGATTCTGTGCGTTCGCCGGATTCTGCGAGGGTGCGCAGCCGTTCGGGACCGTCTTTCAGGAGGCGCCGCGCCCGGGCCACTTCGGAGATGATGGCTCCTTCTTCGCGGGTGAGCTGGGCGGTGGAATCGGAGACGAGGAGCTCGAAATCCCAGAGGTGCTGTTCGGACCAGGATTTGGCCTGCGTGATGGAATCCGCAGGCAACCCCACGAGCGCAGCACGCGCCACCCGCACGGAATCCAGCGCACCTTCGAGCTCATCCACAGACGTGTCGCGGGCATCCTTCGGCCCACAGCCCGCGAGCACCCACGCAGCGACGGCAGCGATCCACGCCACCTTCGTCCACACCTTGCAGTTCGGAATCACCCTCCGAAGATAGCGCCGGAACGTCTGCCCGCGCGCTTACCCGATGCGGTCAAACCCGCAAAAAGGCTGCAACGCCGCGGGAATCCGCACGCTGCCGTCGGGCTGTTGGTGTGCCTCGAGCAGTGCAGCCACGATGCGCGGCAAGGCGAGGGCGGAACCGTTCAGCGTGTGAACCAGACGCGTTTTCCCGTCGGCGCCCTTGAACCGGCACTTCAGGCGGTTTGCCTGGTAGGTTTCGAAGTTTGAGACGCTCGATACCTCGAGCCAACGGTTTTGGCCGCCGCTCCACACCTCGAAATCGTAGGTCAACGCCGACGTGAATCCCATGTCGCCCCCGCACAGCCGCAGGATGCGGTAAGGCAGCTCGAGGTCGCTCAGAAGTCCCTTCACGTGGTCCACCATCGCATCGAGCACATCGTACGAACCTTCCGGATGAGCGAGTTGGACGATTTCGACCTTGTCAAACTGGTGCAATCGGTTGAGCCCGCGCACGTCCTTTCCGTAGCTCCCCGCCTCCCGCCGGAAGCACGGCGTGTAGCCGCACAGTTTGACCGGCAAATCGGCCTCGGTTAGGATTACATCGCGGTAGATGTTCGTCAGCGGCACCTCGGCGGTCGGAATCAGGTAGAGGTCGTCCGCCGTGCTGTGGTACATCTGGCCTTCTTTGTCAGGAAGTTGGCCGGTCCCGAAGCCGGAATCGGCATTCACAAGATGCGGTGGGATGTACTCTTCGTAGCCGGCTTGCTCGGCGCGTTCGAGGAACATGCGGATCAACCCCCGCTGCAACTTCGCCCCCTTGCCCCGGTAGAACGGAAATCCCGCACCGGTGACCTTCGCGCCCAAATCAAAGTCAATCAACCTATACCGGTCGGCAATCTCCCAGTGCGGCTGCGCTCCTTCCGGCATCACCGGCAATTCGCCACTCCGAAACACTTCGAGGTTGTCGTCTGCGCCCTTGCCTTCCGGCACCAGGTCGCACGGCGTGTTCGGCAGTATGCACAGGGCATCGTGGATCCCCCGCTCGGCTTGGTCCATGACCTCTTTCAGCGCTGCCGTCCGCTCCTTCATTGCCGTCGACTCCGCCTTCAGCCGGTCGGCATCGTCGCGCTTGCCCGCCTTCATGAGCTCTCCGACCTCGCGGCTGATGGCATTTGCGCGTGCGAGGAGCTCATCGAGTTCCGACTGTGCCGTTCGCCGCTCCCCGTCAAGCGCAAGCACCTTGTCGACGGTAGCGGTTGCGTCGATGTTGCGTTTTGCAAGTGCGGAAAGGACGCGGTCGCGCTGTTCGCGGAGCTGGGGAAGGGTGAGCATGGGGGAGGTGGGGTTGAGGTTGAGGACGGGTGCGGCTGCGCCGCACAGAACGAGGTTGAGGTTGAGAACGAGGGCGGGAGCGAATTTACGGCGGAGGCGGGAGATGGGGCATCGCGCGCCCCCTCACCATCCCCCCACCCCAACTCCAACTCCAACTCCAACTAAAACTGGAACTCCAACTCAAACTCCAACTGAAACAAAAACGCCCATAGCACGAGGCTACAGGCGTTTCAGATCCGCGATGCGGAGCGTATGATCAGGCGTGGGGGACAACCGACACAAAGGAGCGGTTGTTTGCCTTCTTGCGGAATTCGACGACGCCGTCGACCAGCGCGAACAGCGTGTGGTCCTTGCCGATGCCGACGTTGATGCCCGGGTGGTGCTGGGTGCCGCGCTGGCGAACGATGATGTTGCCCGCGATGCAGCCTTGACCGCCGTAGATTTTCACGCCGAGACGCTTGGAATGCGATTCGCGGCCGTTTTTCGAGCTACCTACCCCTTTTTTGTGTGCCATGGCGTAAGAAAGGTTTCAGGAGGCCCTCAGGCCTTGATGTCAGTGATGCGGATTGCCGTGAGGGAAGCACGGAAGCCATTGAGCTTTTGGTGACCTTTGCGCCGCTTCTTCTTGAAGATCAGCACTTTGTCGCCTTTGAGGTGGTTCTCGACCACCGCGGAGACCGTAGCTCCGCTTACCGCCGGGGCGCCAACCTTGATGTCGCCAGCGTGTTCCACGAGCAGGACGCGGTCGAAGCTAACCTTCGCGCCTTCCTCCTCGGGGAGCCGGTTGACGAACACCTGTTGGTCTTTCTGTACCTTGTACTGGTGCCCTGCGATCTCTACGATTGCGTACATGAGGTGTGTGATTTTCCCCAAATGGGGGCGGCAAAGGTAGGCAGAACGCGCGGACTTATCAACATGACGTGTCGACTTTTCCTCCGGACCGGCGGTAGAGGTCCGCATGGGCAATCGCTACCCCCACAAGAATCAACCCGCTCGCCACGAAATGTCCCGGGAGCAGCGGCTCGCCGCCGGCCAAACCCCACAACGTGGCGAAGATGGGAATGATGTACGTCACGCTCGAGGCCGTCACCGCGTCGGTCCACTGCACCACCCGGTTGAACACGGCGAGCGCCCCGGCGGTGCCGACCGCGCCGAGCAGGGTGATGGCGGCGATGGCCCGGAGTCCGTCCGGGTGGTGGGCCGCCGTGGCGGGGAGGTCGCCGGTGGCCACGACGAGGGTGCACGGGATGAGCGCCCAAAGGAGGGAGGCCGTCGTCATGGCGGAGGCGTCGATGCCGCCGAGCTTTTCGCGGGTGACGTTGACGCTCACGCCGTAGCAGGCCGTCGCGACCACGACGAGCAGCGCAGCCCAGGGACTGCCGGCGTCGGCGTCAGGGGTGGGACCGCCGTGGCTGCGGGTCACGAGGAGGGCCGCGCCGACGAGGCCCACCAGGACCCCGATGAGCTGGAGTCGGCGGACGGGGCGGTGGAAGGCTACGACGGAAAGCAGGAGGGTCCAGAGGGGGCTGAGGGCGTTGAGCATCCCAGCGACGGCGCTCGGGAGTTGGGTTTGGGCCGTGGCGAACAGCGCGGCGGGGATGGTGCTGCCGACGATGCCGACGACACCGGCCCAAAGCCACTGGGTTCTCGTGAGCAGCCGGAGCCGGCGGCCGAAAAGCAGAACGAGCAGCAGCGACGCACATCCGATGCGCCACGCGGCGAGATCAAGCGGACGCAGCAGCGCACTTCCGTCGCGCGCGAACAGGCCCACCTTCATGAGTACGAAACTCGTGCCCCACACGGCGCCGAGCAGCACGAGGAGCACGGGGGCAAGTCCGCGGCGGGGCGAGGGGGTGGGCATCGGGGCAAAGGTACCCCCGGGTCTCCCGGCTTTTGTGATTCATTCGGAAACAGAGCTGCGTCGGGGCGAGTATTTTTGTGGGCATGAAGCGGGTGTTCCAAACGCTCACCGTGGCCGCATGGGCCGCAGGTGTTGCAGCAGCTACCGGTTGCGGAGGCAAAGGCGATGTGGCGGTCAACGAGCAGCATGAGGCCGGCTCGTCCGCCCACTCGGTCGCCCGGATCGAAGTCAGCGGCATGATGTGCGCCACAGCGTGTGGCGGCAAAATCAGCAAGGAGCTGCTCGAGCTCGGCGGAGTAGCCCACACGGAAATCGATTTCGTCGAGGGCCGGCCGGTGAACTTCGCAGAGGTCAGCTACGACCCAGAGAAGATTCAACCTGAGGCGCTTGCGGCTGCGGTGGAAGAGATTGCCGGCGGGATCTATACGGTCGGCGAGGTGGACGTTACCCACTACGCTGAGGCCGCGACGTTGCCGTGAACGACGCGCTGAAGCGGGTCCGCCGGTGGGCCCGCGTCGCCTTCGTGTCGGCCGCGCTCGTGGTGCTGGCCGGGGCGGTGGTGCGGACGACCGGTTCGGGGATGGGATGTCCGGATTGGCCCAAATGCTTCGGGCTCGTCGTCCCCCCCACCCGCATGGAGGAGGTCCGGTGGTCGTCCGAGACGGCCTACCCCGCAGGCCGCATGGTCATCGAGTCGGATACGCTGTGGGTGGCGGCGGAGGACCACGTCAGCGGCGCTTCCGGCTTTTCAGCAGATCGCACGCGCTGGACGGCCTACACGGTCCACAGCTACACCCACTTCGCCCCACACCACACGTGGATTGAGTTCATCAACCGGTTGCTGGGCGCGTGGACGGGGGTGCCTGCGCTGGCGTTGTTCGTGTTTTCTGGACTGCTGGGTCTGCGGTACCGGAAATGGCGGCCCTTTGCCGCGGCTGCGGTGGGCTTGGTGCTTCTGCTGTTCGTGGCTTGGCTGGGCAAGCTCGTGGTGGACGGAAACCTCGTGCCGTACGTGATCACCCAGCACATGGTGGGTGCGGTGGGCATCTTAGCGGCCTTCGCGGCAGCTCTGTCGGCAGCTACGCCGGTCTCGGACCGCGAGTCCGCCGCCCCGTTGCGCGCAGCCCGCGGTCGCTGGACCGCATGGGTCGCCGTGGCTGCGGTCGCAGCGTCGGCGCAACTGCTCATGGGAACCCAGGTTCGGGAGGCCATCGACGCCGTGGCGGCAGCGGGGGTGGAGCGGTCGGGATGGATCGAGGCGCTGCCGGCGTGGTGGAAGGGCCACCGGACGGCGTCGTGGGCGGTGCTGGCCTTGCATGCCGTGTGGCTCATCCCGGCATTGCAGCGGTCGCCGGGTGTGCGCTGGTCCGTTCCGGGAGCTGTGGTGGCCGTGTTGCTGGTCCAAATGCTGACCGGCGTCCTGTTCGTCTACGCCGGCATGCCGTCCTGGGCCCAGCCCCTTCACTTGCTGCTTGGCGTCCTGCTCGTTGCGTGCGATGTGTGGATGCTGCTGCGCGTGCAGGCGCGCCCGGCCTGACTTCGCTCGATCTGCGTTCGGGTTCAGCGGCCTTCCTCGGCGGCTGCACACGCCATCGCCCACACCAGGGCCTCGAAGACGGCGGCATCGTCGCCCGACGAACTGACCGCATGGGGCACCATGCCCAAATCGCGCGCAGCCTCCGCGGTACTTCCGCCGACGGTCACAAGCACGGTCTCGCGTGCGCCAGCAGGATCGGCGCGACGGACCTTCCAGGCTTTGGCCTGGGCCGGGCCGGTGAGCACTGCGGCCTCGTGGGCGGGAAGCGCTGCCGTCTCCCGCGACGTGGCGCGGTAGGCCAGCCACGGAATCGCCCGGACCAGCGGCGCAGCAGCAAACGCCTCCTCCCACCGTGGCACACTCGAATCGCTGTGCGGAATGCACACGACGGCGGGACCCAGCGGCCCGAGGAATGCGGCGAAATCGAGCATGGCCTGGCCCGGAGCCCCTGAGCCCACCCAATCCGCCCCGATTCCCGCCGGCAACGCTTGGGCTGCCGCGGGCGAGCCGCAGGCAAACCGCCACTCGGGGGGGCTCCAACCCGCAGGAATCCCGTGCAAACTCGCTTGGGGCGCGTTCAGCCACATCCACCGCGAGGTGCCTTCTTCCACGGGAACCTCTGGCGGCGCGGTCCCGGCGGGTTCAAAAGCGACCAAGGGCATATGCATGACCTTCCAACCTGCTTCCGCGGCCCACGCCTCGAAACGTCCTTCTCCTTCAGCGGCCTCCCGGGTCACGAGGATAGGTGGTGTGTGCGTCGCCTGCTCTTCGAATGCGCGGCACACCTGCTCTGCCACGTCGGTAGGATGGTCGGTCGGGTGGACCGCACAGGCCGCGCGGCGCACGGCGCCTCGGATGCGGACGACTGCGACGAGAACGGCCCCACACACCGCATGCACGCCGACCACCGATTCCACTTCGGTCGCAAGCCGGGTGGCTGCAGCAAGCTCGAACCGCACGTCCCGTGCAGTCGGTGCGTGGTCGAGCGCAGCACAGGCGGCCGTGGCCTCGCTGCCGGTGCGCACCACGAGGTGGAAGGCCCCGTGGCCCGCCAGGGGCACCACCACGGAGGCAGGCAGGGCCTGTACCCGGATGGCGTCATGGTCTTCCCCGCTGTCCCAAACGGCGGCCCCACACAACCCGGTCTGCAGGGTGTCCCTGCGGCGCACAGCATCCCCGGGGACCACGACCGGTTCCACCTCGGGATAGGCGGCTTGCAGACTGGCAGCTACGGCGTTATCGGCTACTGCGATGCGCAACCCCGGTCGCAGCGAGGTCGCCTCAGATGCAGCCCAAACAAACCCCTCTGGCCCCCGCTCAAGCACGGCAGCCGAGGAGAGCCCGTCGGTCAGGGATTCGCCGGTGCAGGGAACCACTGCGATATCGCACAGCCCTTGCGCGCAAGCGTCGAGCACCTGTGCTGCGGTGACGGTCGGGTCGACCTGCACACTGGCACCGTGGCCCGAGGATTCTAGGAGCGCACGCACCCGCCGCGCTGCCGAAATCGAAGCACTGTCCCCCGCCGAACCGATGCGGAAGTGAGCGCCAGAGCGGGTCGGGGTGGCCATGCGTTCAGAAGCGAATCAACCGCTGCACATTTCGCAGTCTGGACCGTTCTCGATGGAACAGGCCATGGCCGCTTGCTCGTGTCCGATGGTCGTGGGAGCGACCGGCTGAAGCGCAGGCGCAGCGACTTCCGGAGCAGCGGCAGCGATGGGCGCGCTCTTGTACCGCTTGTCTACCGTGAACTTGATGGCATCCGTGGCGGCCTTCGTCCGCAGGTAGTACATGCCCGTCTTCAGGCCCTTCTTCCACGAGTAGAAGTGCATGGAGGTCAGCTTGGCCGCGTTCACATTCTCCATGAACACGTTGAGCGACTGCGATTGGCAGATGAAGGCCCCGCGGTCGGCTGACATGTCGATGAGCGAACGCTGGGGAATCTCCCACGCCGTGCGGTACAGCGCCTTGAGGTTCTCCGGGATGTCGTCGATGTGCTGGATGGAACCGTTCGCAGCGATGATGCGGTTCTTCATGTCCTCGTTCCACAGGCCGAGGCGGGTCAAATCGCGCAGCAGGTGCTTGTTGACGATGATGAACTCACCGGAGAGCACGCGGCGGGTGTAGATGTTCGAGGTGTAGGGCTCGAAGCACTCGTTGTTCCCGAGGACCTGCGCGGTAGATGCCGTGGGCATGGGAGCGAGCAGCAGCGAATTCCGCAGGCCGTGCGTCTTGATCTCTTCCTTGAGCACATCCCATTCCCACCGGGCGGTGGGCGTCACATTCCACATATCGAACTGCAGAATGCCCTGGGAAGCCGGCGATCCCGGGAAGCTTTCGTAGGGACCTTCCGCCCGGGCCAAATCCTTCGAAGCCGTGGCCGCCGCATAGTAAATCGTCTCGAAGATTTCCCGGTTGAGTGCCCGTGCCTCTTCGGAGTCGAACGGGTGGCGCAGCAGGATGAACGTGTCCGCCAACCCCTGCACACCGATGCCGATGGGACGGTGGCGCATGTTCGAGTTGCGCGCCTCCGGAATCGGGTAGTAATTCCGGTCGATGATGCGGTTGAGGTTCTTCGTGACCCGGTAGGTGACCTCGAACAGCTTGTCGTGGTCGAACCCGGTCTCCGTCACGAACTTCGGCAGGGCGATGGAAGCGAGGTTGCAGACCGCCACCTCGTCCGGGGCCGTGTACTCGATGATCTCCGTGCAGAGGTTCGAGGAGCGGATGGTGCCCAGGTTTTGCTGGTTCGATTTGCGGTTCGCCGCGTCTTTGAACAGCATGTAGGGCGTTCCGGTCTCGATTTGGGATTCGAGCACCTTGAACCACAGGTCCTGGGCTTTGACCGTTTTGCGTCCCTTCCCCTCGGATTCGTACTTCGTGTAGAGGGCTTCGAACGCTTCGCTGTGCACGTCGGCCAGGCCCGGGCATTCGTTCGGACACATCAGCGTCCATTCCCCGTTCTCCTCGACCCGCTTCATGAAGAGGTCTGGAATCCAGAGTGCATAGAACAGGTCACGCGCCCGCTGCTCTTCCTTGCCGTGGTTTTTCTTGAGGTCCAGGAAGTCGTAGATGTCCGCGTGCCATGGCTCGATGTAGATGGCAAACGACCCCTTGCGCTTTCCGCCGCCTTGGTCGACGTAGCGGGCGGTGTCGTTGAACACGCGCAGCATGGGCACAATGCCGTTCGACGTACCGTTCGTGCCGCGGATGTACGATCCCGTTGCGCGGACGTCGTGGATGGCGAGCCCGATTCCCCCGGCGTTTTGCGAAATTTTCGCACACTGCTTGAGGGTGTCGTAGATGCCGCTGATGCTGTCCTCCTTCATGGTGAGCAGGAAGCAGCTGGACATCTGGGGTTTCGGGGTGCCCGAGTTGAACAGGGTGGGCGTGGCATGGGTGAACCAGCCCTCGCTCATCATGTGGTAGGTCTCTGCGACGGCATCGAGATCGTCCTTGTGGATGCCCACGGCGACGCGCATGAGCATGTGCTGGGGACGCTCGGCGATGCGGCCGTTCAGCTTCAGCAGGTAAGAACGCTCGAGCGTCTTGAAGCCGAAGTAGTCGTAGTTGAAGTCGCGGTCGTAGATGATTTGGGAATCCAAAAACTCCCCGTGCTCACGCACGATTTCCATCACGTCGTCGGCAATCAAGCTGGCATTCGATCCCGTCACCGGATCCACGTAGGTGTAGAGTTCGTGCAGGGTTTCTGCGAACGACTTTCGGGTCGACTTGTGGAGATTCGAGACGGCGATGCGGCTGGCCAAACTCGCGTAGTCCGGATGGCTCACGGCATTCGTCGCCGCGACCTCTGCAGCAAGGTTGTCGAGTTCGGTGGTGGTCACACCATCGTACACGCCTTCGATAACGCGCATCGCAATCTTGACCGGGTCGACCGACTCGTGGAGTCCGTAACACAGCTTCTTAATGCGCGCGGTGATTTTGTCGAACTGGACTGGCTCGCTGCGGCCGTCTCGCTTGATGACATGCATGGACTGAAAGGGGATAAAGTGAACGGAGACAGGAACTCAGAACTCAGCGTCGAGCGAGAAGCCGGAAGATTCTTCGGTGCCCTTGTTGAGGACGCCGGCTTTTTGGTACTCACCCACCCGCTTTTCAAAGAAGTTCGTCTTGCCTTGCAGGGAAATCATGTCCATGAAATCGAAGGGATTCGAGACATTGTATTCCTTGTCGAGGCCGAGCTCGACGAGCAGGCGGTCGGCCACAAACTCGATGTACTGGCTCATCAAATCGGAGTTCATGCCGATGAGCCGCACCGGCAGCGCTTCGCAGATGAATTCCTTTTCGATGGCGACGGCGTCAGTGATGATTTTCCGGACCGTGGCCTTCGGCAGCTTGTTCACCACGTGGCTGTTGTACAGCAAGCACGCGAAGTCACAGTGCAGTCCCTCGTCGCGGGAAATCAGTTCATTTGAGAAGCTGAGGCCCGGCATCAGGCCGCGCTTCTTGAGCCAAAAGATGGAGCAGAAGCTGCCACTGAAGAAGATGCCCTCGACGGCAGCAAAGGCGATAAGACGCTCGGCGAAGCTGCCGTTCTCGATCCAGTTCAGGGCCCAGTCGGCCTTCTTCTTCACGCAGTCGAGGGTTTCGATGGCGCGGAAGAGGTGGTCCTTCTCCACCGAATCCTTGATGTAGGTGTCGATGAGCAGGGAGTAGGTTTCCGAATGGATGTTCTCCATCATGATTTGGAAACCATAGAAAAACTTCGCCTCCGTGTACTGCACCTCTGCGACGAAGTTCTCCGCCAGATTCTCGTTCACGATGCCATCCGACGCTGCAAAAAAGGCGAGGATGTGCTTGACGAAGTAGCGCTCGTCGTCGTTCAGCTTGTCGTGCCAGTCGGTCACGTCTGCCGCCAGGTCGATTTCCTCGGCGGTCCAAAAGCTCGCCTCCGCCTTCTTGTAGTACTGCCAGATGTCGTCGTGTTCGATGGGGAACAGCACGAACCGGTTCGGGTTGTCTTCCAGGATGGGCTCCACGACGGCGGTGTTTTCGGGAAGGACTTCGGCGATAGAAGTCTGCAGGCCGACGCGGAGATCGGTATCGGGGGAGGTGTGCTCGTGCATGCTGTAGGTTCAGGTCGAAAGATGGTACAAAAGCCGTTCGGTTGCGCGTCGCAGGTCCCCCCGTCTCCTCCGTCCCTGAGCTTCGATACGAAGCGCACTACCGGGGGTCAACCAGCCGTTCCACGGGGCTAACCCGAAGAGGGTCAGGTGGAAACGGCAGAAATCCGCGGCTGTGCTGCAGGGTTCCGGCGGGTCGGTGGCGGGTCGTTGAGCCGCACCTCCTATCGGCCCTTCAAAGAAAACCACGCCTCGAGCGGAACCCCAAACCAAAAGAATTCACAATCCCCCGGAGTTGTGAACATCGCCCCAAATTCAGGGGTTCCGGAGGGTCCGCCGGAGTCCGTACTTTTGCACCCATGTTTGCGAAGCTCCTGAAGCGGTTCCTCGGCGACAAATCCGCCCTCGACCGGAAAGAAATCCAGCCTACACTTGACGCCGTTTTAGCTGCCGGGGAAGCGCTCTTGCCCCTCACGGATCAGCAGCTTCGGGAGCGGACGGCGGCCTTGCGGGCACGCCTCGAGGAACGCACCAGCGAGGTGCGTGAGCGGATGATTGCGCTCAAGCACGATGCAGATGCCATGGGCGAGGCGGACCTCGACGCAAAAGAGGCGGCCTACGAGGAACTCGACGGGTTGACGAAGGTCCTGAATACCGAGCTCGAAGTGGGTCTCGAGGAGATTTTGCCCGAGGCCTTTGCGGTGGTGCGGGAAACGGCCCGCCGCCTCGCCGAGAACAAGGAATTGCGGGTCATGGCCACGGATTTCGACCGGGCGGTCGCGGCTCGGAGGAGCGGCGTGACGGTGGACGGCGAGGTGGCGGTTTGGCACAACCGGTGGATGGCGGCAGGAGCCGAGGTCGAGTGGAACATGGTGCACTATGACGTGCAGCTCTTCGGGGGGGTCGTGTTGCACCGCGGGAAGGTCGCGGAGATGGCCACCGGGGAGGGCAAAACGCTGGTGGCGACGCTGCCGGTGTTCCTCAATGCCCTGGCCGGTCGCGGCGTGCACTTAGTGACCGTGAACGACTACCTCGCGCGGCGCGACAGCGAATGGATGGGCCCGATTTTCGAGTTCCACGGCCTGACGGTGGATTGCATCGACCGCCACGTCCCGAACAGCGAGGAACGGCGGGCGGCCTACCGCGCGGACATCACGTACGGAACGAACAACGAATTCGGTTTCGACTACCTGCGGGACAACATGGCGAACCGTCCGGAGCAGCTCGTGCAGCGGGCGCACCACTTCGCCATCGTGGACGAGGTGGACTCCGTGCTCATCGATGAGGCGCGTACTCCGTTGATTATCAGCGGTCCTACGCCGCGGGGCGACGTGCATGAGTTCGATGAGCTGAAGCCGAAGGTCGTGGCGCT
>Ga0315903_10006786_pt1 | contig 14508 bp, 15 predicted proteins | sample LakEriMetagenome_7_FD_203524 | JGI IMG/M metagenome (GOLD analysis project Ga0315903, IMG submission 203524) | Freshwater fungal communities from buoy surface, Lake Erie, Ohio, United States - Buoy 2 MA119 | ecosystem: Environmental > Aquatic > Freshwater > Lake | place: USA: Lake Erie, Ohio...
GTAAATTGAAAATTCGAAATATATTTGGAGCATTTACAGGCGGGACGGCTGTTAAAGGCAACAGTAGTAATGCTCAATGGGTATTGCATCAAGCACCAGAAGTTCTTCGCAATGTTAATAATGAAGCGATGGAAGATAACGAAAGAATTGAAGAAGAAGCAGACAATATTATTGATTTTACTGAACTAAATCCATTCGGTGAACCATAATGCTATCTAGCGTCCATTTTTATCATCGTGTTACGCGCAAAATGGTTGTTGCGTTTGGAACATTGTTTAATAACATTCGTTTAGTTCGATATAACAAAGCGGGAACGCAAGAAATTGAACGTATTAATGTTCCATTGCAATATTCACAAAAAGAAAAATTTTATCAACGTATAACGCAAGATCCTGAACTTACAAAAGAAGTCCAGATTACATTGCCACGTATGAGTTTTGAATTAACTTCTATTGCATATGACCCACTTCGCAAACGAAATTTATTTGCCGAAAGTTTTTCACCCGAGTCAAGTACGACAGTAAAATCAATACGAACAACGCCATATAATTTTGAATTCGCGCTTAACATTTATGTTCGCAATACTGAAGACGGCACTCAGATTATAGAACAAATTTTACCATATTTTAATCCAGATTATAATTTAACAATTGATATTATTGGACTGTCAGACCAAAAAGTCGATGTGCCATTTATTCTTCAAAACGTTTCTTACGAAGTTGATGATTTAGGAAGCGGAGACACAACTCGTGTATTAATTTGGACACTAACATTTACCGCAAAAGGTTATATGTTCGGTCCAATTATTTCTCGCGATATTATCAGAAAAGTTACTGCGAATACATTTAATTCTGTATTTGATACAGAGAATAAGAGAGCAATGACTATGTCAACTGGTTCTGGTGTATATCAGACTGGTGAGTTGGTGTATGATGGCATCACACTAGGAGCAGCAAATGCAACAGCATTCGTTGATTCTTGGAGCCCAAGCACAAATACATTAATTGTTTCTGATGTGAATGGCATCTTGAAAACAAACAGAAACTTAACAGGTGCTGTGAGCAACGCATCGTATACGATTCAATCGTTTGAATCAATTGATGCTCAATTAAGCAAATTGGTTATCACGCCTAGCCCATCTAATGCAAATGCTGAATCTGCCTTTGGGTTTGATGAAATTATACAGGAATTCCCTAATATTACATGAGTGACGTAGATAAAAATTTGTCAAATATTTTGAATACTGATTATATTCCTGTTGTACGTGAAGATAAACCAGTAACAATACACCAATCAGAAAACGAAAATCCTGATGCGGATTACTCACGCGCAAATTATTATAATCTAATTGAAAAAGGCAACGAAGCCCTTGATGGTATTTTAGAAGTTGCTAAAGAATCGCAGCATCCAAGAGCATATGAAGTGGCAGCAAATATGATCAAGAATCTCTCTGACGTCACAGAAAAACTTATGATTCTTCAAAAGCAACAGCAAGAATTAAAACCGAAAGACGAGCAAGCAGGACCAACTAATATTAATGTAGACAAAGCAGTATTCGTTGGAAGCACTGCCGAGTTGTTGAGACAATTAAAGAATGAATCCAATAGCGGCTAAACTCAAACACTATTTGGGCAATCCCAAATTAAAGCGCGTCAATATGTCAATGCAACTCACGGAAGATCAAGTCCGTGAGTATGTTAAGTGCGCGCAAGATCCAACATATTTTATTGAAAACTATGTCAAGATCATCACACTTGATAAAGGTTTTGTTCAAATCTCTTTGTATCCATTTCAAAAGCAAGTTGTTAGTGATATCAATGACAATCGTCGCGTAATCGTAAAGGCAGGTCGTCAGGTTGGTAAGACCACAATCATTGTTGGTTATATCTTATGGTACATTCTTTTTAATCAAGACAAAACCGTTGCGATTCTTGCTAACAAAGCCAGTACTTCAAGAGAAATTCTTGCTCGTATCAAATTAGCATATGAAGCATTACCAATGTGGATTCAGCAAGGCGTTAAAGTTTGGAACAAAGGCGACATTGAATTAGAAAATGGATGCCGTGTGCTTGCTAACTCTACTGCTTCAAGTGCGATCCGTGGTTTCTCTATCTCGCTTCTATACCTTGACGAGTTTGCATTCGTACCAAGTAACATCGCTGAAGAATTCTTCACGTCCGTTTATCCTACGATTTCTTCTGGTACAACCTCTAAGATTTTAATTTCTTCAACGCCGAATGGCATGAATCACTTCTATAAGATGTGGACAGAAGCCGTTGAGGGGCAAAATGGATTTACTCACGTTGAGGCTAACTGGCGTCAGGTTCCTGGAAGAACTCAGCAATGGGCTGATGAACAGCGTCGTGTTCTTGGTGATCAGAAATTCCTTCAAGAAATGGAATGCGAGTTTATGGGCTCTTCCGGAACTCTACTTTCTGGAGCTGCTCTTAAATCTCTTGCGTTTGTTAAGCCGATGCATCTTACGGATAATGGTATTAAGATCTATAAAGCACCAGAGCCGAATAGGTCTTATATGATTATTGCGGATACCTCTAGAGGCAAGGGTCTTGATTATTCAGCATTTAGCGTTATTGATGTGACTGAATTGCCTTATCGACAAGTTTGCACTTATAAAGACAACAACATTAGTCCTCTTGTGTACCCATCAATCATTAAGCGCATAGGTGAATATTACAACCAAGCGTATGTTCTTGTAGAGATTAATGATAATGGTCAGCAAGTAGTTGATTCTCTTTTTGAGGATTACGATTACGAAAACATTCTGTCTACTGTAGAAATAAAGGGTAAGGTTTCAATTACATGGGGATACGGTAATAAATCTTATCGTGGAATCAGAACAACTAAATCAGTCAAACGCCTTGGTTGTTCAATTATGAAAAATTTAATTGAAAATCAAAAATTAATTATCCAAGATTTTGATACTATTGCCGAATTATCTACGTTTATTTCTCAAGGTAGTAGTTTTGAGGCTGAAGAAGGCTCTCATGACGATCTGGTTATGACACTTGTTCTTTTTGCATGGATGACAAATCAATCGTTTTTCTCAGATTTAACTAATACTGACGTCAGAGCCAAACTCCATGAGGAACAAATGCGTCAAATTGAAGAAGAATCGCTCCCAACTTTTTTGGGCGGTCATACTGATGTTGACAACCCTGACAATTCTTATATCGAAGATGGTGCTGTTTGGAACACCGTAGAACGCTAAAAACCTCGTTTTACTAAATAAACTGTAGATTTCTTAATCTCCAATCATAGGAGCAAAAAACATGGCTTTTCTAGTATCACCAGGTGTGAATGTATCTGAAATTGATGCAACAACAGTTGTCCCAGCAGTTTCTACATCCACTGGCGCTGTTGCTGGCGCATTTCAGTGGGGTCCAATCGACGTTGCTCGTTTGGTAGGTTCAGAAGACGAATTGGTTCAAGTATTCGGTAAACCAGATTCAACAACTGCGCTCACATTCTTCACTGCAGCAAACTTCCTTTCATATAGCAATAGCCTATATGTTTCTCGTGCAGACGCTGCAACGCTAAACACAGCTGTTGCACTAAACGCTGCTTCTTGGGCAGGCAACACAAAAGTTCGCAGCGAAGATCACTACTTCAATAGTTTCTTCACCGCATCAAATGCCGACATTATTCTTGCTGCTCGTTATCCTGGTTCATTAGGTAACTCATTGAAGGTTGCTATTTGCGCCAATGCTAACGTAACTGCATTCACTTCATGGACATATGCTCCATTCTTCGACAAGGCACCAGGAACATCAAGTTTCGTTGCTACGAAGTTCAAGTCAGACGCAAATGACGAAATGCACATTGCAGTTATCGACGAAGATGGCTTGATTAGCGGCACAGCAAATACAGTTCTAGAGCGTTTTGCAAGCGTATCCAAGGCAACTAATGCCAAGGGCGAATCTGGTGAAAGCCTGTACTGGCGCGATGTGTTGTACAACAACTCACGTTACGTCTATGCAATGGGTCAAAACAATGCAACATGGGGCGTTGCCGCTAATGCATCACACGCTTTCGCTGGTGAAAACCTAAACGGCGTTTCATTCGTACAAGGTACAGACGCAACACCAACCGATGGTAACGTTCAAATTGCTTACCAGCAGTTCGCAAGCGCAGAAAATGTTGACATCAGCCTCGTAATGACGGGTGGTCACTCTTCAACTGTTGCTGCAAACGTTGTTTCATTGTCAGTTGGTCGTAGAGACTGCGTCTCATTCGTCTCACCTGCACTAGCAAACGTTCAGGCTGCTGACCCAGTATCCGCAATCACTAACTTCCGCAATTCTCTAACAGCAACCTCATTCGCTGTAATGGATAGCAACTGGAAGTATCAATACGACAAGTACAACGACATCTATCGTTGGATTCCATGTAACGGTGACGTTGCTGGTCTCTGCGCTCGTACTGATCAAGATCGCGATCCATGGTTCTCACCAGCTGGATTTAATCGCGGTCAGTTCAAGAACGTAATTAAGTTGGCATTTAATCCAAACCAAGCACAACGCGATACTCTATACAAGGCTGGTGTTAACCCAGTTGTATCGTTCCCAGGAGAAGGTACTGTTCTCTTTGGTGATAAGACGCTATTGGATAAGCCAAGCGCATTTGATCGTATTAATGTACGTCGCTTGTTCATCGTTCTAGAAAAGGCAATCTCAAGAGCTGCGAAGGCAAGCCTCTTTGAATTCAATGATGAATTTACAAGAGCCCAGTTCGTAAACCTTGTTGAGCCATTCCTACGTCTAGTACAAGGTCGTCGCGGTATCTATGACTTCCGTGTTGTTTGTGACGAAACAAACAATACACCAGAAGTTGTTGATCGCAACGAGTTTATCGGTGACATCTATATCAAGCCAGCCAAATCAATCAACTTTATCCAGTTGAACTTTGTTGCTGTCCGTACTGGTGTTGCATTCGACGAGATCGTTGGACGCTTCTAATAAATAGACTAGGATAAAGTCAGGAGAAAACAATGGCTTTTAACGTAAATCAATTTCGTACACAGTTGCAAGGTGATGGCGCACGTCCTAATCTGTTTGAAGTGCGACTAAACTTCCCATCATTTGCTACTAGCGGTGCGACGGCAGCATTGAAGTCTACCTTTATGGTTAAGACTGCTGCTCTTCCAGGTTCAACACTTGGAATGGTTACAGTACCTTACTTCGGTCGCGAAGTTAAGGTTGCTGGCAACCGCACGTTTGCTGATTGGTCAGTAACAATTCTAAATGACGAAGACTTCGTGATTCGCAACGCAATGGAATCATGGGTTCGCGGCATTAATGAAAATGTTACAAACCTTCGCAGTAATCGTGCTCGTACATCGCAGCAATATGGTGTAGATGCTACTGTAATTCAATACGGTAAAGACGGTCGCCAGTTGAAGACATATCGTTTTGTTGGAATGTTTCCAACCGATATTTCTCAAATCGACCTTGATTGGGGTTCAAACGATACGATTGAAGAATATACTGTCAACTTTGCTTACCAGTACTGGGAATCAATTGACCGTGGTATTCTTTCAACTCTAAGAACACCAGTTGAATCTGCTGGTTAATGCTACTTGATGGGGGAGGCTACACCTCCCCCTTCTTTATAATGGAGTAATGCATGGCAATCAATCTATTCGGTTTCGAAATCACTCGCACAAAATCTGAAGGGGCACCACAGCAACTTCAGCCTCAAGTCGCAGTTCCCACTGCCGACGATGGTGCAATCACTGTAACTGCTGGCGGCTATTTCGGGACATATCTCGATCTTGAAGCAAGTTTTAAAAACGAAAATGATCTAGTTACTCGTTATCGCGAAATGTCGATGCAACCTGAACTAGAATCAGCTATTGACGAAATCGTGAACGAAGCAATCGTTCACGACGTAGCAGGTAAATCAGTTTCAATTATGGTTGACGATCTAGAGCAACCAGAAAATGTTAAAGAAATGATTCGCGATGAATTCCAAAATGTTCTTCGCCTATTAGACTTCTCAAATATGGGTTCCGATATTTTCCGCGGATGGTATATCGACGGAAGATTATTCTATCAGGTTTTGATTGACGAAAAGCAACCAAGACTAGGTATTCAAGAATTAGTTTATATTGATCCAAGAAAGATCAAGAAAGTTCGTACCGTAATTAAAAAGAAAGACCCAAGAACCAAAATTGAGGTTGTTGATGGGTTCCAAGAATTCTATATCTTCAACGAAAAGGCAACGGTTCAAGGTCAGTCTCTTGTAACGCAGGTCAATGACACCGCTGTTAAAATTGCTCCCGACGCAATCGTAAATGTTAACTCTGGTTTGTTAGACGCAAAACGTCAAATGGTTTTATCATACATCCATAAATCCATTAAACCGCTTAACCAGTTGCGCATGGTTGAAGATGCTGTTGTTATCTACCGTTTATCGCGTGCACCTGAACGTCGTGTATTCTACATTGACGTTGGTAACATGCCGAAGATTAAAGCAGAACAATATCTTCGTGATATTATGACCAAGTTTAGAAACAAGGTTGTTTACGATTCTTCAACTGGTGAGGTTAAAGACGATCGTAAATTTATGTCAATGATGGAAGATTTCTGGATCCCACGTCGTGGTGAAGGTAAGGCAACTGAGATTACCACGCTACCTGCTGGTCAAAATCTTGGCGAATTGTCTGACGTTCGTTACTTTGAAAACAAACTATACAAGTCATTGAACGTTCCCGTTTCTCGTTTAGAACCGCAAACTGGTTTTTCTCTTGGTCGCTCAACAGAAATTACCAGAGACGAATTAAAATTTAGCAAATTTGTTGATCGTTTGCGCAACAGATTTACACTTCTATTTGATGAGTTGATGAAGCGTCAACTGTCATTAAAGGGTATTTGTTCTGTTGATGAGTGGGAAATTTTAAAAGAAAAAATTCACTACGATTTCCTTAAAGATAACAATTTTACAGAACTTAAAGAAGCAGAACTTATGGCTGCTCGCTTACAACTTATGGCACAAATTGACCCATATGTTGGAACATATTATTCTAAGGCATGGGTCAAGAAACACGTTCTTCACTTTGATGAAGAAGGTATTGAGCGTATGGAATCAGAGATTGCTGAAGAGCAATCTGAAAATCCAGCACCAGCAACAGTCGCTGAACCATCAAGTACAGTCGACCAAGCATTTCAAAATGAAATTACTAAATAATTTGGAGTAATATTATGGAAACTGTCGATCTCGTTAATGCTGCAATGAATCAGGATAAAGAAGCATTTGTTAACGCATTTCATGCTGCAATTGCTAACAAAGTCACTGATGCGTTGGAAGTAAAGAAAGTAGAATTAGCATCAACATTAATCACACCAGAAGTAGAAACGAATGAAGTTGAAACAACTGAAGTCGAAGTTGACGGAAGCGACGACTCCGCAACAGAATAATCAGCAACTCAATGCGCTAGTGCGCGCTGGGATGATGAAAGCAAGCGAATTGCCAACTCTTAAGATGGCGATGCGCAAGCACGCACAAGTTGGTGATGTTGCAAAACTTCCTAAAACTCAACGCGATGCATTGATGAAATACAATGATTCATTGTCTCAAGCTGCATTAGGTTCTATGCAATCATTTCAAGCAGTTCGCCGCAATCTTCAAAACAGTTTCGAGATTACTGATAAAGATCAAATTTGCGAAGCATTACAAGATGAAGTGCAACCACCACCAATGTTGGTTCTTCGTCGTCAAGGTATTCGTATCTTCCCAGACGGAAGAAGAGTTGCCTTGTATACTAACGATAAACTTGGGTTAACATTTACAATTCCATATCGTCCATCTAATACAACAAATCCAGCAACAGTAATCCCTGGTCTTGCTGCAGAAGAAGTTGAAACTGATGATGTGATGGAAAGCCTAGATCAAGTATCAAAATTTGCTTCTGAAGAAAATCCAAAATCATTAACAAAACATTTTAAATTTGCTGATGGCACTAAAATGCCAGTTGCTCACGGCGTAGCAAAGGCACTTCATATGGTTCATGGTGCTCTTAATGATCAAAATAAACAAAAATTTGCTGCTATGTTGAGTGAGCCAAAGAGCTTTCAAAAAGCAGCAGATTTTGCATTAAGTAAAGTTACATATAAGATTGGTGCAAAATGAGCATTATATCAGAAGTTGTAAGAGAAATTATCACTGAAGCCAATGTTCAACGCATGGGGCGCAAGAAACTTATCAAGGCACGTGTTCGTGGTGGTAAAGTTCAGCGTCGTAAAGTGGTTTCAGCAGTTAAAGGTTATACTATTCGTGGCGGTAAGTTGACACGTATGTCTTCCGCTGAACGTTTGCGTCGTCGTATTGCTCAACGCAAAGGAAAAGTGAAACGTAGAGCAAAAATGGCACGTGCGATGATTCGTCGTAAACGTTCATTAAGAAGAAGACAGTCACTAGGGCTATAAAAATGAAATTAATTACAGAAACAATCGAAGCAGTTAAGGTTCTTACCGAAGAAAAAAATGGCGTCAAGTCATTATACATCGAAGGACCGTTCCTTGTTGCAGAACAAAAGAATCGTAACGGTCGTCTTTATAAAGAAGAAACTATGAAGAAAGAAGTTGCGCGTTATATGACCGAATACGTTTCTAAGAATCGCGCATTCGGTGAGTTGGGTCATCCAGACTCACCATCGATCAATCTAGATCGCGTATCACATCTTATTACTAACCTACGTCAAGAAGGTTCGACTTGGGTTGGTAAAGCCAAAATTCTTGAAACACCAATGGGTAAAATTGCAAAGTCTTTGCTAGAAGGCGGTGCTACTCTTGGAGTCTCGTCACGTGGCATGGGTTCACTTAAAGAAGTGAATGGTGTTAACGTGGTTCAAGATGATTTCTATCTAGCCACAGCGGCAGATATTGTAGCGGATCCATCCGCACCAGGTGCTTTCGTTCAAGGTATTATGGAAGGTAAAGAGTGGGTTTGGGATAATGGCATGGTCAAAGAACTTGACGTTAATGCATATTATAACCAAATTAAGAATGCAAAGCAAAAACAAATTGACGAAATCTCATTGAAAATCTTTGAGAATTTTGTGTCAAAACTTTAAATTTTATAAATAATATTACTTCTTTAGGAGTTAAAACCAAATGACAAAGTCACTATCAGAATCTGCTGCTGAAATTCTAAAAGCATCTATGAATGCTGGTAAAGAGCCTATGCTAAAGCTCCCAGCCCAAGAAGATGATCTCGGCGGCGCAACAAACGAAAAGCCAGAAGGCGACGAACTTGGTAAGAAGGCTGCTGCTGCCGTTAAGGAAGCGCCAAAGCCAGGTCAAGTATCTGCTGAAGGCGATAAGAAAATGAATTCAGTTAAGTCTGTAGGCATCGCAAAGCCAGCTGTTGGCAGCCTTGAGCCAGATCTTGGCGAAGAAACAGAGGCTTCTGACGAAGAAGTTATTTCTGAAGAAGAACTAGAACTCGACGCTGCTCTTGCTGAAGCAAAAGGCGACGACGAAGAAGAAAAAGATGAAGACGAAGAAGAAAATGACGAAGATGAGACCGAAGTTAAAGAAAACATGAAGAAGGGTCTCGTTGCCAAGCATAAGGGTTCTATGAAGGAAGACGTTGATGCGCTATTCAATGGCGAATCACTTTCTGAAGAATTCCGTACTAAAGCAACAACAATCTTCGAAGCTGCTGTTCAATCACGTGTTGAAGCAATCGTTGAAGATGTTCTATCTGAAAACGACGCTATTCTCGTTGAAGCAATTGAAGCAATCAAGGAAGAGATGGCATCACAAGTTGATGAATATCTTAACTACGCAGTTGAAGAGTGGGTCAAGGAAAATCAAGTCGCTATCGAAACAGGTCTACGCGCAGAAATCGTTGAAGACTTTATCAATGGCTTGAAGAACCTATTCACTGAGCATTACATCGAAATCCCAGAAGAGAAGGTCGATGTTGCTGAAGAATTAGCAACGAAGGTTGTTGGACTAGAAGAAGCAATGGCAGCTGCTGCTGCTGAGAAGGCTGTTCTAGTTGAAGAACTAAATGCTGCTAAGAAAGATGAAGCAATTCGCAAGATTTGTGAAGGTCTAACCGAAGTACAAATCGGCAAAATGAAATCGCTCGCAGAGGGCGTGGAGTTCACCACAGAGGGTGAGTTTAATAATAAGCTCGCAGTAATTCGCGAGAACTACTTCCCAGTTAATAAAGTGAAAAGTGAGGTAAAGGCAATTCAAGAAACAGCTGTTGAAGAGCCAGAAGTAGCAGAAGTTAATGGTCTAATGGCACATTATGTAAAAGCAATCACAAAAACGGCTCCAAAAGCCTAATTTAACAAAGAACTCAGGAGAGTTATAAAATGTATCTAAACGAAACATATGCAAAGAAGTGGGCTCCAGTTCTTGATCACTCAGAACTCCCAAAGATCGCAGATCCTTACAAACGTGCAGTTACTGCACTTGTTCTAGAGAACCAAGAACGTGCCCTAATGGAAGAATCACGCTCCATGCAAAACCTATGGGAAGCTGGTTCAGTCGCTGGTGGTGGTCTACCAAATAACATCGGTGGTGGTTCATCACCAGTTAACGGCGGCGAAGGCGCAATCAAGGGTTTCGACCCAATCCTAATCGGATTGGTCCGTCGTGCTCTTCCAAACCTAATGGCTTATGACATCTGCGGCGTTCAGCCAATGACAGGACCAACAGGTTTGATCTTCGCAATGCGCTCAACATACGCATCTGCAGTTGCACGTGCTGGTGAAGCGCTCTACGAAGAAGCCAACACTGGTCACTCAGGTAATGGTACGCAGACAGCACTAAGCACTAACCCAGCAAGCCCAGAAGCAAATACCTTCGGTCTTGCAAACACAGGTTATGGCTTCTCAACGTCATTCGGCGAATCAGCAAATCTAGCACAAATGGGCTTCCAAATCGATCGCGTTGCTGTTACAGCAAATACACGCGGTTTGCAAGCATCATACACACTAGAACTTGCACAAGATCTCAAGGCAATTCACGGTCTAGACGCAGAAACAGAATTGACAAATATTTTGTCAACTGAAATTCTTGCTGAAATCAACCGCGAAGTTGTTCGTACGATCTATGCAACTGCCAGCGTCGGTATTCTCGGCGCAACATCTAACACTGTAAACCTATCAAGCTCCGTCGTAACAGACACAGCTGGTGGTACATCAGGTCGTTGGGCAGTTGAAAAGTACAAGGCTCTATTGTTCCGCATCGAACAAGCAGCTAACAAGATCGCCAAGGACACTCGTCGCGGTAAGGGTAACATGGTTATCGTCTCAACAGACGTTGCCTCTGCTCTTGCAATGACAGGTCTACTTGACTACAACTCAGCACTATCAGGTCAAACAAACCTAGCAGTTGACGACACAGGCAATACCTTCGCAGGTACATTGTTCGGTCGCATCAAGGTTTATGTTGATCCATATTCTGTTTCTGGAACAGACTATGTCGTAGTAGGATACAAGGGAACCAACGCTTATGACGCTGGCTTGTTCTACTGCCCATACGTTCCATTGCAGATGGTCCGTGCTGTCGACCCACAAACCTACCAGCCAAAGGTTGGCTTCAAGACACGTTATGGTCTAGTAGCAAATCCATTCGCAACATCAGCTGGCACAGGTGCTCTAGCCAACAACACGAACTACTACTATCGTAAGTTCCAAGTGTTGAACATCAATCAATAATTGATGGGCTAATAAGTTATTGCCGACTTGACAAAAACAATAAGGCAAAGAACTGGGGGGAGTCGAAAGACTCCCCTTTTTTTATACCCTAAATAAATGTATCGGTTTCCGGAATCTTAAAGATGACAGCAAACTTAAGAACACCAACAAATACAGACTTACTCCAAAGTACAAAATTTAGAGTAACATTTGATCGTTTGCCTGGAGCAACTTATTATTGCCAAGCAGCAAATGTTCCTGGAGTTTCATTGACGGAAATTCCAAGAGTAACACCATTTATTGATTTGTATGTTCCTGGCGAAAAGATGATATATGATACTTTCAATATCACTTTCCTAGTTGATGAAGATATGCGTAACTGGACAGAGATCCATGATTGGATTCGCGGAATGACCTTCCCAACAGATTTCAAAGAGTATGTCGATCTAGAACGACAAGCAAGAGCACCATATATTCGTGGACGCGAGAAGAATAAACCACAATACAGCAGCGCAGTTATGACGCTTTACACGAATAAAAATAATCCAAATTTTCGTGTTAAGTTTGTTGACTTGTTCCCAACATCAGTGGGAACTATATTGTTTAATGCGCAAGATACAGCAGAGAATATTGCGATTGCGGATGCTACGTTTAGATTTTCTTACTATGAATATGACAGATTATAGTATATAACTTGAGATAACCATTCATCCTCGACATAGTCTATTATATCCATGTATAGTCAAGTTGTCAAACTATTGTTCTGACTTGCCTTTTACAACAATCTATAGTAAGATTATACATCTATTTCCTTACATTATTTGTTTATGACAATTCAAACACCGCCTCTTGAAGAATTATTGGCTCAATGGGAAAAGGATTCAGAAGTTGATGCTACTGAACCAGGCAAAGAAATTCTTCGTATCCCAATACTCCATAACAAGTATAACAAATTCTTATCGCTACACAATCTTGCTGCTAAACGCGCATCGATTGAGTTTGATAAGATGAAAAAACTCAAGTGGATGTATTACAGTGGCAAGTTAGATCAAGAAGAATTAGATAAACTTGGTTGGGAACCATTTCGGTTCACTCTTAAATCAGATATGCAAGTTTATCTTGATGGTGATGATGATTTAAATAAACTCAAGCGCAAAAAATCGTATCATGAGGAAGCAGCAAGTTTTTGCACCAACGTCATGAAAGAATTGAACAATCGCACTTGGCAGTTAAAAGAATATATGGGTTGGGAGAAGTTTATTCAAGGTGCTCGTTGATGTGTGATGTTAAAGTTGAGAAAGTAAATAATATCTATGCTCAGGTAAATGCTGATGATGGCATTTTGCAAGAGATGTCAGAATTTTTTACATTCTCAACTCCTGGCTATCAATTTTCACCAGCCTTCCGCAATAAATATTGGGACGGAAAGATTCGACTCTTAAATGTAAAGACCAAGCAAATTTATCTTGGTTTAATTCCGTATATTAAAAAATTCTGTAAAGATAGCGGTTATTCAGTTGAGGTTCTAGATGAAGACAAGGAAGTCCACCCGATTGACACGAAAAATCTTGCAACTGCTCTATCACTTCCAATGGAGCCGAGAGATTATCAGTTGCTCGCGTCTAGCGTCGGACTTACGAAAAAGAGAACTGTACTCATTTCACCTACAGCGTCAGGAAAATCGTTAATCATCTATATGATGATTCGCCACTTGTTGAATAGTGGTAAGAAGCGCGGATTGTTGATTGTTCCTACGATTAATCTCGTCACCCAGATGCATTCTGACTTTAAAAACTATTCCAGCAACAATGGCTGGGATGTAGACAAGTATTGCCAAAAGATATTTGGCGGTGAGAGTAAAATTCCAGATACTGATTTGATTATCTCTACTTGGCAGAGTATTTACGACATGCCAAAGAAATACTTTGCGCAGTTTGATTTTATTATCGGCGACGAAGCGCATACCTTCAAAGCCAAGTCATTGACAAGCATCATGACTAAACTGATCAACTGCGATGTTCGTATTGGTACAACTGGTACACTTGATGATAGTAAAGTAAACAAATTGGTTCTTGAGGGTCTATTTGGTCCAGTGTTTAAAGTAATCTCTACAAAAGAACTCATTGAACGCAAGCAGTTGGCTAATTTTAGCATCAAGTGCATTGTGTTGAAATATCCTGAGATAGTCTGTAAGACAGTCAAAGGATTTACTTATCCTGATGAAATGCACTTTTTAACTCAGCATGAAGGTCGAAATAAGTTTATCACTGAACTTGCTTTAAATTTGAATGGCAATACACTAGTTTTATTTACTTATGTCGAAAAACACGGTAAACTACTATATGAATGGATACAAGAGAAGGCTGGCAACCGTAAGGTCTTTTTTATTCATGGTGGGGTTGAAGCAGAAGATCGCGAAGCAGTAAGACATATTACTGAACAGGAAACTGATGCGATCATTGTGGCGAGTTACGGAACTTTCTCGACAGGCGTGAATATCCGTAATCTACATAATATTATCTTCTCCTCTCCAACCAAGAGTAAAATTCGCGCTCTTCAATCCATTGGTCGTGTGCTGCGTTTGGGTGAAAACAAAGACGCTGCTACACTTTACGATATCGCTGATGATTTGCGTTATGGTCCTTATACAAACTTCACGTTGAAGCACTATGAGGAACGAGTGAAGATCTACAGCGAAGAAAAATTTCCTTTCACAACGAATAACGTAAGGATAAATTAATGTCAGAAGATCCAGTAGAATATAAACCTAGAGGCGAACTTAAATTTGTTCGCTTACGATCAATCCCAGATGACCTCATTGGATATGTGAC
>Ga0315903_10006793_pt1 | contig 14498 bp, 34 predicted proteins | sample LakEriMetagenome_7_FD_203524 | JGI IMG/M metagenome (GOLD analysis project Ga0315903, IMG submission 203524) | Freshwater fungal communities from buoy surface, Lake Erie, Ohio, United States - Buoy 2 MA119 | ecosystem: Environmental > Aquatic > Freshwater > Lake | place: USA: Lake Erie, Ohio...
CACCATGCCTGGCTGGGGCTCACGGTGGCCTTCAATCACCTCCGCCCACATCACGGCGCCTGGAAACCAGCTGGCCATGTGAGGCATGTCCACCCAGACCTTTTGGCCGACGGTGAGAATCTCGCCCATCTGATCGAGGAGTTGAAGCATGGCGTCCTCCGCCTGAACTGAAGTAACTATACCCCGCCGACGGGGCACACTCCCCCGCATACGGGGCACCTTTACAAACCGTCACACAGGCTGTCCCCGTCGCACTCGCTACCGTTTAGCAAGCCGGGGCTATCGCCCATGCGGGCGTACATCGTGGAGATCACCGCCAAGGTGCTGGTGCGCTCCGAAACCGATCCCGAGGAGCTGCCGGCTGATATTTACTCCCAGATTGCTGAGTTCGTCCACAGCGAGGACGATCTGCTGGAACTGGGCATCGAGCTGTTCACCCTCCCCGTGGACCTCTGTGGATCAACACCGGATTGAGGAGACACGGCTGGTCACCCGGCGTTCCGCCCGTGATCAGATCCACCTCGCGTGGAACTATGAGTGCGCCTACTGCGGCGATCCCCTCGGCCGCTCGCCGACGCTGGATCACGTCATCCCCAAGGCGCATGGTGGCCTCACCGTGCGGGAGAACCTGGTGAGCTGCTGCTTCATGTGCAACAGCCAGAAAGGCCACAAGCCCTGGGTCGACTGGTATCGTGCTCAGCCGTTCTGGTCTGCACTCAGCGAGTGGGCGATCGCAACCTGGCTACATGGTGAACACGATTGTGACCACCAGGATGCCGCCTAACCAGGTCAATCCAAACACAACCACCGGAGGGATATTCATCGCGCCAGCAGTTGATCGAGGTAGATCTCAGCCTGGAAGTGATCCGAGCTATAGCGGCAGATGCCACCGACGCAGCTCCGGTAATAGATCTCCATCCCTTCGCGGAACAGCGTCTCTACATAGCCGCCATCACGCTCTACGCGGGCGATCACTTCAGGTTCAGCCATTGCGCTCCTCGCGATGAATCCAGGTCTTCAGGCCAGCTACATAGTCACGCAACACCTGCGCCTGCTGCAGATGCCAGTCCTCGCCAGAGTCGAACCAGAGCCGGTTATGGCGATCAATAGCCTGCAATGACTGGTGGATCAGCACGTTCCACGGCTCTCTGATTGGCGTGTTGAACTCACGCTTGGACATGGCGACCAGGTGGCCTTGATCAGTCTGGCGCTGGCAATGCCCGATGGAACATCTCGCATTTGGCGCCGTATCGCCCGCCACTTCGCCTCGATTCCGGGATCATCAACTCGCAGCGGTGCTTATCCATATCCCACTGCAGGCAGTCCCAGCACATCACTCCGGCATCGCGTGGCCTAATGCTGGCTAGCGCTGCCTGGAAGACGGTCTCAGCGCGGAGCATCGCTTCCTGCAACTGAATGGTGCCAGTGTCGACATCCAACTGGTGTTCAGCTTTCGGACCGAGTGTGATCCGCGCGTGCCAGGTCCGATCGGCGCGATCGCATACAAGCAATAGCCGACCGGACTTCAGGCGGATCATTCATCCTCACCAAAGCTGGGTTGGTGATACAACCGCTCTAGTTGCATCGTGATCGGCTCACCTTGCACGATTTCGATCGGATCAGTCATGTCCTTGGCGATAAAGACCAGGCGAGAGCCGTGTGGCTTGATCACCAACAGACCGATCCGCCGACTGCGCGCAAGTATCCGCAACGCGATGCGCTCGATCCAGGTCAGTTGAAGGTGTTCGAGCATGACTCCATCTTGGCGATCAATCGATTGAGATACCACTCCGCCTTGCGGGCGTCCTCCAGGGCATTGCCCTTTAGCCACATGCGGATCATGTACTTGAGCGCCTGCCCTTGCAGGTATGCCAAGACCATGTGCGGCGCATTGGTGATCACCGACTCGATGAAGTCGATCGCCTCGACGGTGCCGGCTTTGTAATGCGGCGGGTGGTTCACGAGGTCTGCTGCTCTGCGTTCTTCCATTTCTTCCTGGTGATGATGTTGTGAATGTGGGTGAAGCTGACCCCATAGATCGCGGTCAGCTGTTTAATGGTCCACCCCGCAGCGTGCAGTTTTCGGATGTCGATGGCGTTCTGCGGCGTCAATACAGCATTGCCGGGCACATGGCCTGGCTTGAAGCTGGTGCTGGTTGCCGACCTCACCGCCACTTCTCACCCAGCAGCACTTGACGGCAAACCTCGATGGCTTGCTGCGCCTGCTTCTCAGTCATGACCGATCCGGTTTCGTCCATGGCCTTGATCACACGGGCGAACAGGTCGGGGTAGTAGGTATCCCGGAAGTTCGCGCCGATGTCCAGGCAGAACTCCTCCCACAGGCCGGTGTAGGTGCCGCAGGTGCGGCCGCTGGCCCGGTAGAGCGCTTCCATCATGTCGGCGCGTTGCTGGTCGAGGGTGATGCGGTTCATTGGTGCGGCTGCATGGCTTGGCGGATCGTAAGCAGTTCTTCCCGGCGTGCCGTGATGTGCGGATGGCAAGGCAGGTTCGCGAGCTGGTCAAGGCGTGCGTCGATCAGCGCGCACAGCCTCAGCCGCTCTTCGCACTGGCCGGCGTGGAACATGCCCGAGTCAGAGATCAGCGCCTCGAGCTTGGCGCGGATGTGGTCAGTCATGGCAGTTGCTCCATTTCGGTTGCGGCTTGCTCAGCCCACCTCAGCAGGTCACCGACTCGTACGATCTGCTCGCCGGTGTCTGTCACTCGCCAGTGGACGGAAGCGGTATCACGCAAGGCTTGGTCAATCACTTGGCGGATCAGATCGGCCTTGGTTTTGCTGAGCATCTGGTGCTTAAGCTGATCGATGACAGAGGCCGGCTCCCTGTCATCGGATACAGCCGGTCCATCTGGCTCAGCTAGAGCGGCGTGAGCGATGTCCGTCCACTGCTGGAATACGACCTTGTAGCGGTGCGGCCAGTCGGCTTTTTCCAAGCAGTCGGTCAACTCAACGCATAGGGCGCGGAAGTCAGTGGTCATTGCGCACCATCCAGCTCGGTGGCGATGGCAAGGAGTCCTCGGGCAGTGTCGTTGACACCAGACCTCCATCCATCACCCCAATCGGTAGACGGGGTGGCCGCATAACTTGAACGCTGAGCGTAATCCGCAACAGCACGCAGGGCGGCGGCAAGCATGCGACGACGCTGAATGATTTCTTCGTTGAATAAACCGTGGTGGATGCAGGCTGCTTTCAACACCGCCTGCGCAGCAGGAGATAGTTCAGTCATGGTCTTAGTGATGTTGTCTACGAGGGCAGGGAATCAAGTGCGGTGCGAATTGTTTTGTAATTGACCATGCTCATTTCCGCTTGTTCTTCAGTCAAAGCGGCTATTGCCTGCGCCTTCAAGCTCGGCGGCTTCGGGCGGCGGGCGGCGCGGAGATTATCAGTTACATTATTTTCATAGGCTAAATGTTCGTCGAGCCACTCACAGCACGCCTCCAGCTCCTGGTCGGCTCCCCAGCGGGCGGCTTGGGTAGCGATGTGCTCAAGCCATGCCACTGGATCGCGTGGATCCATGCGCTGTGCTTGCTGTGCCCAGAGTTGACGCAGCTCCGGCGGTGGGGTAATCGGATGTTGTTGGTCAGTCATCAAGTTGCTCCAAAGCGCGACGAATAATTTCTACTTGAGCCGTGTCAAACACTATTAACTCTTTCATGTCGTCTGCTTCTGGTTCTTCTTCAAGAATTTTTAGTGCTCGCTCTTTTAAGCTTGGCGGTCTTGGGCGTCGATAATTATAAAACTCAGTCACATCTTCTTCTTCCCATGCGGCACAGTGCTTGAGATAGTTACCACAGGCTAATAATTCTGTATCAGCACCCCACTGCGAAGCTTTAGTGGCAATGTCTTGTAGCTTTCCAGCTGAAAGCGTAACCATAACAAGTTTTCGTTTTCCGTCAGTGTATTCAGGAGAATCACGCCATTGCTGCACTAACTCAGGGGATGGGATGATTGGATGTTGTTGGTTAGTCATTAGTCCTTTCCTCTAATGGATTCATCAAGTTTTAACTCGCTTTCAGCACGTTTTAGTAATTGAAAACTAGCTTCTTCCTTGTCTGGATAATCTGAAGGCTTGCAATTACCTTCAAGCCACCACGCAAGATCATTTACAAGATCTTTACACAAATCTTTCCACTTGCTGTGTTGCATTTCATACATCACCTCTTTGAACAAACGATGCACCTCTCCGGCGTCATCAACAAACTCACCTTTGTAGTAGAAACCGTCTTCAGTAAACTTGGCAATTTCTTTAGTGTCTTTTGTGTTAAGTATGATGGAATTGGGCTGAAGGTTTTGTCCAGCCACACGGAATTGGTTAGTCATGGTGATTAGTCGCTTTCACTTGTGTTGGTAAAGTTAGCCAGCAAGCTGGCCCAAAGCGCAAAGGATATTTTGGTAAGTAAGGTCATCAATTTGATCCGCGTTATAAGCAGCATGAAGATCGTGCAATGCCCGCTCCTTTGCACTTTTTGGACGCATCGCTTCCTTCAATGATTCTCCCACTGGGGTGATCCTTAGGTGAGGTTCATTCAAGGCATTGTGATCCAACCATTTCGCAGCTGCTGTTAGTTGCTGGTCAGCTCCCCACGCAGCAGCGCGGTTCGCTATGTGGATCTCGTAAAGCCAGCTGCGTTCGTCGTAGTCCGTTTCGTTTGCCCATTTTTGAACAAGCTCACGTGCGGGCACCATTTTGTTGGTGCTAACAAATTGGTCAGTCATGGGCAGGTGCCATTACAACGTGGATGTCGCGGCCAATGCCGCAGGTGCCCCAACGGATGCACCACTTCTTCACCCAAGGTGACACGTTTCCCAGCCAGAGGCGGTCAACGTTGTTGGTGTTGAACCACCAGAACTGACCGATGCGACCAGCTTCTGAATCAATGCTGAAGTCAGTCATCGAGTTGCTCCAGGGCGCGGCGGATGGTGTGAATGGCAGTGCACTGATTTAAGAGAGGCATCTTTAAGTTCTTGTCCACCCACTCAAGTTCTTTCAACGCCTGCTCCTTCAAGCTCGACGGTTTGGGGCGGCGGGCGGTGCGGAGGGCCCCGCAGTTGATCGATGCGGATGTCGATCAGCAGGCGGAGCCGATCACGTTCTGACTGTTGGCCAGCCTTGAAGGTGTTGCTGCCTTCGAGCAGGCTGTAAAGGCGAGCACGGGCAGCATCGTTCATCGCTTCCCCAGCTCGATCTGGATTGCAGCCTGGAAGTAGCCAGCGATCTTGATCTTGCGGAACTCGGTGCTGGCCTCCTCGGTCTGTTTGTTCTCGATCAGTTCGTAATTGTGGCGAGCTTCCTGCAGTGAGGCCAAGGTCTCGACGTTCAGCAGCTCCAGCTCGGCGCTGGTCAGCTCGGCGAGCTTATCGATGTGGACGATCTTGCCGAGCAAGAACGAACGATGGAACGGGATGATCGTTTGGTTTTCGGTCATGATGCGACTTCAATTTCAGCGGATGGCCAGCGGTTCTTGGCATAACGGATCGCAGCACCGACGTTCTCGGCGCGTGTGATCCAGAGCATTGGCCTGGCGCCACTGGGGTAGATCAAGAGGCGATACTCCTTAGTGCGAGCACCATGGCGCGGCCTGCTGATGCCTTCGCCATAGACGCCCTGATCCTCCGGGTCAGTGCGCCACTGGAAGGCGACGGGTGAATTACTCATTGGGCAAGTCGGTAACAGTTTCGGGATTGAGCCATTCGATCTGATTCCACCATGGGAGCCAGGTATCGGCCGCGATCAGCTTGGCCTCCGTCAGGCTGTGCGCCATTACGCATTCACAAACGTTGGCCTCCTTGATCGTGAAGTAGAAGCGGCGGGGGCGGGTCACTTCCGCACCTCCAGCTGGGTGCCGGAGTGGGTCATGCCCGGCTGGTTGCCGGCTTCGATGCCGATCATCGCGAACACGGCCGCAACGATCAGAAAGCAGATGGCGTTGTTGATTCGATTGATCATGGGAGGTTCTGGTTAGCCCAGCGGATGAGTTGATCTCTGGTGAATGGTCCCCGCGGCTCGGCGTTGGGGAGGTAGACAGTGTGGAGGCAATCGTGGGAGCTGATGGTGCCGCCCTGCTTGCGGACGGCGTAGAGGATCAGCTTGATGGTGCGGAAGCGGGTGGGCATGGTCAGCCGGGATTAACCAGCTCGACCCAGTAGGCGGAACCATAGCCGGGTGCTGTCTCGGGCTCCTCGTGGCTGGTGACTAGGCCTTTGGCGATCAGAGCGCCGAGGACGCCAGCAGCAACGTGATCATTGTTGAAGGGCTCAACTTCGTGGAGCCAGCCGCAACCAGGCTCATCCATGCCTTCGGTGATAGCAGCGAGAAGAGCGGTTTCTTTGGCGGTGAGGATCATGGTCATCAGCAATGAAGTGGCGCCCCCTCGGGCGTGACCTAAGTATGCCCTGCCCGCGGGGCACCTGCCATAGGCGTGTGACAGTTCTTCACACTGCACCCTCGCCCACCGCCAGCTCGATCGGCACCCGCAGCACCGGAAGGCTTTTACCTGTCTCCCTGCTCCAACCGATCACAGCCACATGCACCGGCAACTCGACCGTAAACCAGCTATGGCCACAGTCCACACAACGGCGCTTCCGCGTCGTGATTTCAGCCTCCTTGCCATTGGTTGTCACAGCCCTGATCTCAGAACTGGAGCACCTGGGACACTGCATCGGTATCATGACCATGTACCCCACTGGTCTAGCACAATGCAGTTCGGTGAGTGGATGCTCGTCGAGTTATCGACAGAAGAACGCTTTGAACTAGAAAAGCAGGCCAGAAGCCTGCTCACTAGCCCGGATGCTGGTCCAATGGCCGCGGCTTTACTGAAGCAGTGCCGCTACCAGCAGCAGCTACTCCAGCAGGCCGTTAATGAAATCGCTCGCCTCGAATGCGAGCTGATGTGATCAGAACATATCCCCGCTGTCGATTGTGACCACCACCCCATCGGTGGCGTTGGCCAGGCTCTGCGCAGCATTGCCAGGATCAACCCAGTCGCGCGGCGGTTGCCCCACTGCGCTGATGTAGTTCAGGCCGGACTTGGCCTGCTTCTTCCAGCCGCTGATCGGCACCTGCACGCTGCCGTACTGGTCCGGGGTCTGACTCATCACAAAGCGGCAGAAAGCGTCCAGCTCCTCCACTTTGATGTTCATCATCCCGCTGAAGTCCACCTTGCTCTCAGGCTTGGTGGACTTGAAGATGCTCAGATTCAGCTTGAAGCTCATGGTTAGTCGTTGGTGATGGTGTTGGCCTGTTCGTATTGCTCCACCCCGGCCAATGGATAGAGCACAAAGCCTGGCGTGCGGAAATACGCCGGACCTTTGCCAGCCTTTCGCCAGCGCATCAGGGTGTCGCGGTGGATGCCCCAACGCTCAGCAAGCTGGCTAGCAGTTAGGTATTCAGAAGAGTTCATCGCTCTCCGGCTCAGGTGCTGGGGCAGGCTCAGCTGCAGGCTGGGCAATCGCAGCATTGAGATCGGCGACGCTGGTAGCCGGCGTCTCGGTCACGCTGACCGGCTCGATGTCGACCACCTCCTCTTGGCTCTGAATGCCCACCAGCAGATCGGGGACATAGAGCCGGCCGAACATCGCCGCCGCTCGATAGCGCAGCATCAGCTCCGGCATCGTCTTCCACTTGCTACCGGCCTTCGTCGACCATCCTTCCGCGCGAGCCATCGCCATGCTCACGGTCGGTCCTGTCACGGTCTTGCCGGTGGATTTCTGAACTGCAGAGCACCTGCAGGCCATCTCCTCGCCCTTGCCGGCCAACTCATACTGCAGCGGCTCAAAGCGCCCGCAGCCATTGATTAGCGCAATGATGAACTGGCTGCTCCAACTCGGCCGGCCGTGGATGATGTGCAGGTTCTGCATCACCTGGAAAATTCCCATCCCCATGCGGTTGGATATTTCCAAGGCGACCAAGCAGTTGGCGAATCCCTGTTGCCCCTGGAACTGCGGCGGGATCAGCGTGCTGCTGGCCAAGGCCTTCGCAATACGCTGAGCGTCCTCGAAGGCGGCAATCCCCGAAAAGACGGAGCCGCTGGTGGTGGTGAGTGCTGTGCTGTCTGTCATCAGTAGGTCTCGATTTCAGGTGGTTGTTGCGTGCTGCCATCAGGTCGCGGCCGCAGCCAATTCGGCAGGCTGATCATCTCGATCTGATCGGAGTAGCCAGGCCACCTCTGAGAAGTGCGGCACTCGGCTATCCGTTGTAGATCCCGCATGGCGGTCTCCATGCCGAGCTGGATCATCTCCTCATCGGCGGCATAGCAGGCGACGGCATACGGCGCCTTCTTCTCCACGGCGATGAAGATGAACTGCGATGGCCTGATGCCAGTGGCCTGCTCCAGTGAGTGGGTGTACCAGGCCGCTTGCACCCCATAGCGCCATTGGCCGATCGACTTGCGGAATCCAGCGGGACTGGCGTCCTCTGTGGTCTTGAGATCGACAACGATCGAGCCGTCATTTGTCAACCAATCCGGCCGACATTTACAACCAAGCCCAGTACTGGCATGGGTCCACATGTGAGTGGTTTCAGCCTCTCCGGGCAGGTTGAGCAGCATCGCGGCAGCAGGATGGCTATGGATCGCTCTACCCATGTGCATCACATGGTCAGCCTCATCCCGGCTCAACACGGTCTTGCCGGCGGACTCGGCCTCGAATGCTGCCCAGGCCTCCTTGCCGGCTTTGGTGCGGCGATCAATGCCGTCCGGGGCGACGACATATTCCCGATCCCATTTGTGCAGCTCCAGCACATGGGTATGGAGCGCACTGCCCAAGCGCATGGCCGGCGTCGGCTCGGGGATGACTCGCTTCGGATCGATGTAGCGCGCCCAATAGTGCAGCGGTGATCTTGCGATGAGATCCAAATGCGACTTTGAGATCGCAGGGTGTGCGTGATAGTCGGCGTTCTCCATGTGGTGTGGCGACTTGCGTCACCCTATAACCTGTTGCCATCAGATGCAACCCCATGCAGCTTCGCAGATACCAGCAGCAGGCGATCGACAATCTCCGCAATGCCTACCGCGCTGGTGCCAAGGCGCCGCTGCTGGTCGGTCCAACCGGCATGGGCAAGACCATCATCTTCTCCGCCATCGCTCAGTCCGCTGTAGGCCGCGGCCGTCAAGTGCTGATCCTGGTGCATCGCCGTGAGCTGCTACAGCAGGCCAGCCGGAAGCTCACCGACATCGGCCTGGACCATGGACTGATCGCTGCTGGCATTCCAGCCACTGATCACCCTGTACGGATCGCGTCCGTACAGACGCTGGTGCGGCGCCTGCCAACCCTGGACTGGCAGCCATCGCTGATCATCATCGATGAGGCGCATCACGCCTCCGCTGGATCCTGGGCAGCAATCCTGGACAAGTGGCCTGATGCCTTCCGCCTGGGCGTCACAGCAACGCCCTGCCGGCTCGACGGCCGCGGCCTGGGCATCGCCTTCGACCACCTGGTGCTCGGTCCATCCGTTGCTGATCTCACCGACTGGGGCTTCCTATCACCTGCGCGGATCTACGCCCCACCCGTGGTCGCTGATCTCACCGGCCTGCGCCGCCGCGCTGGTGACTATGCAGCCGATCAGGCCGCCACTGCCATGGATCGCCCCACCGTTACCGGCGATGCCATCGCCCACTATCAACTGCTCGCCCCAGGCCAGCGTGCGATCGCCTTCTGCTGCTCCATTGATCACGCCAACCACGTCGCTGCATCGTTCAATGCAGCCGGCATGCCAGCTGCCACGCTCCTCGGCAAAACCCCTGACCGCGATGCTGTTGTTGCAGCATTTGACGCCGGATCAGTGCAGATTCTGGTGACCGTGGATGTGGTCAGCGAGGGCTTCGATATCCCAGCCGCCAGCTGCGCCATCCTGCTCAGGCCCACGCAATCGCTTGGCCTATACCTCCAGCAAGTGGGCCGTGTGTTGCGCCCAGCCCCAGGCAAACAGGCTGCCGTAATCCTCGACCACGTTGGCAATGTCCATCGTCATGGCTTCCCGGATGATCACCGTGAATGGACCCTGGCTGAAGGCGTCCGCCGAGCTACCAGCGCCGCGGCGCCATCAGTGCGTACATGCCCGGAGTGTTTCGCAGCATTCAAGCCGGCGCCAATCTGCCCGGCATGTGGTGCAGCATGTGCACCGATCAAATCGCGCAAGATCCAGCAGGTGGCTGGTGAGCTGACCGAACTGCGCCGTGAAGCAGTCCGTCAACGGATCGAGGAGCGCCAGTGGGGGCGCCGCGAACAAGGCCGTGCCCGCACCCTTCCCCAGCTGCTCGCCCTGGCCAAGGAACGCGGCTACAGTCCCGGCTGGGCATATCGGATCGCCGCTGCGCGTGGCAAACGCTGAGACCGAAATCCAGCAGCGCATCCGCCTAGCAGTTGGCACTCGCTCCGATCTGCGCCTATTTCGCAACCAGGTCGGCCAGCTCCCGGATCCCCGCACCGGCCGCCCCGTTCAGTTCGGCCTCGCCCGTGGCTCCGCTGATCTCATCGGTTGGCGGACTGTGGTGGTGACTCCAGAGATGGTTGGTCAGCGCCTGGCCGTCTTCACCAGCATCGAGGTCAAGACACCCACAGGCCGCCTCACCCCCGCGCAATCCGCCTGGCTCGGCACGGTCCGTGGCGCTGGTGGCATTGCTGGCGTGGCTCGCTCAGTGCGGGACGCTCAACAAATCATCGAAGCTCCAACCAATTAGGTTCAGGATCTTTCCCGTTGGCAACATGCCACTGCCGATGTGCTTCCTTTGTCATCACCACCAAATTGGCCTCAGCTTCGTGGAATTCGTACCAGTAATCGGTGATTGATTGTGGATCGAATCTCTTGGTACCAATGTCGTCCACACCGATCACAACAAGATCCTGCAATCTACTGAGCTTCAACTCATCTCTGATAAATCGAAACAGCATCCACTGAAACGGTTCTCCGTCATGATGCACATCAAGTGAGCCAGGCAAACCGCTTCTGTGCTTCAGCTCCTCATGGAGCGGCCTGATGATATGTCTGGCCGCTGATTTAACACGTCTCAAGTGTTGACTAAAAATAAGATCGGGATGGGTCAAGTCATGTCCGAAGTTGCTATGGCACATCCTATAAGAGAACACCTCAGACTCGCCATCTGCAAAATGAACCCAGAACTGGTTCTGATCTGTTCGATCTCGGTACGGGGGCACATCTGGATTGTGCTCGACAAAGATTGCCTCAGCCGGTCCATGTTCTTCGATAAATTCAGGCCAGGCAACATGCCAAGAGAGATATTCCTGCGCGTATAAATAATCTGAACCTTCTAATGGACAACCTTCTGGCGATTCTTTTCGTATTTTGTTCATGTGATTTTCGTATTCTTTGTAATTACTCCATTGCATCCCGGCCATAGGCGGGCAAGGCTTCACGCGGCGCGCTGGCATCAGATCGTCAAGATGGCCTTGACACCGTAGACGAAACGGCTACGGTGCGCAAGCTCAGCCCCTCAACATGCCCCTAGCGCCGCCCATCCCTTTGAGGCTTTCACCCGAACAGCTCGCGTGGCTCGATTCCTGGCGTGGCTCCGCCCTTTCCCGTAGTGCCGCCATCCGGCTGCTCCTTAATCAAGCCATTCGCCAGCAAAAGCCCAGCAAATGAAAGCCATCGATTTCAACGCCGCACGCCAGTTCATCAAAATCCTTCGCAAGCCAGCTAAAGAATCTCGGCTTCGCGCCTTCTTCCCATCAGGCCATCCCTTCAAGTCCGGCGATGCTGGCCGCAAAGGTGCCCCCACTCGGCAAATTGTTGAAGACTGGCAAGCAGAAGGCCGCGGCGTCTACCTGGTGATCAACACCGGAGGCGATACCGATTCCGAGATCACTTCCTGCCACGCCATCTTCTGCGAATGGGATGATCGCCCTAAAGGCTGGCAGGTTTCCGCCTGGCAAGACCTTGGACTGCCAGAGCCCACTATGCAGGTCGATACCGGCGGCAAGTCGGTTCATACCTACTGGGTGTTTGCTGAACCCATCACCACGGATCAATGGCGTTCACTTCAACGCCGACTTCTTGAACATGCCGATGCCGATCGCACTCTGAAAAACCCATCCCGTGTGATGCGCCTACCAGGCACCTACCACATTGGCACTGATGGCATACAAGGCGAACAGGTAGCAATCATCCATCAATCCGACAATTACTACACCTACAAACAACTTGATGCATGTCTTCCCGATGAGCCAACTCACAACACATTGATTCAGGCCAGGCAGTTCACTGACTATGCCCCGCGCACTCTTTCTGAAATACAAGATGCTCTAAACTGCATACCTGCAGCTGTTCCAAAGACTAAACAATACCCCTTCTTCAGGAATCTGATGTGGGGTCTAATTGATGCCTGCAAGGAAGCGGGTGCATCGATGGATGAAGCCATCACGATGATGAAGCGGCACAGCCCACTGTTTGCGCAGGCTGAACAAGTAGCGCATAGCAACTGTCACTCAGTTAATGCTGGTACGTTCTGGTACTTCGCCCAGCAAAATGGCTATAAGCCAGCTCGCCATGTTCCCCAAGTCGTACAAACATCAGACCCCGTAAAAATCGAACGCGATATTCCAACCCTAAAAAAACTAGAGGCCAATGAATTGTTGGCACAACTAAAAGATGCAAATGCACTTCGCTACAACATCTTCACCCAGCAAATTGAGCGAAACACGCGCGAGCAAGGCTACATCGTGCTCGAAAATGCTGAGCATTACTACTTGGAGATAGCTGAAAATGGCGGCAAGATTTCCAAAGAAGTGGCGCTCGATTGCCTGGTTAAGGTCGCCAAAGGCAATCCATACGATCCAATCCGTAACTATCTAGATCATGTCGCTAATCATGTGCAGCCCACTTACATAGATCGCCTCGCTTCTACATACCTGCGACCAGCTGATGCTGAACAGCAAGAGCCAACACTGTTTGATCACATGATCCGCTGCACTCTGATCGCAGCCGTTCGTCGCATCTATGAACCTGGCAGCAAGCACGACAACGCCACTGTTCTTATGGGTGAACAAGGCGCTCGCAAGTCATCCTTCTGGGCAGCCCTTGGTGGTGATTTCTTCTCTGACGCCTTGCGCGACATCTCAAGTAAGGATGACCTCATGGTCCTCCACCGTTCCTGGATCATGGAGTGGGCGGAGCTGGATCACGTCACCAGCAAAAAGCACGCCGGTCAGGTCAAGGCCTTTCTGAGCCAGTCCACCGATATGTTCCGCGTGCCCTATGGCAAAGCCACTGAGGCCTTCCCCAGGCGCTGCATCATCGTCGGATCCACCAACCGCGACAGCGGCTTCTTGGTCGACGAAACCGGCAACCGGCGGTTCTGGGTTATTCCCGTCACCTGCACGCTCCAGAAGCCGATTGATGTGCCAGCTCTCTACATGGAGCGTGATGCGATCTGGTCCGCTGCGGTGGCTGCATACCGCAACGGTGAACCCAGTGTGCTCACGGCTGAACAGGAAGCCATGGTGGCCGAGCAGAACCAGGACTACCTGGTGGAGTCGCCCTGGCGCGCGCCTATCGAGGCCTGGTTGATCGCACCACACAACAAGACCAGGGAGATCACCACGGATGTGCTGCTGGCCGACGCCATCCTCAAGCCGGTGGAGCGACAGACGCGCTCTGACCAGATGCAGGTGGGGAGCATTCTGCGGGACTTGGGCTACCAGAGAAGGCGCCAAAGGGTCGATGGCGTTCTCAAATGGGTCTACTTCTGAGACAGTTGAGTTTTGTTGGTCTCAACATGAGACTGGAGCCTGTTCCCACTCCGGCAAAACAGGTCGGAACATCAAACCCGTTCTGTGCCAAGCGATGTTCCTATGTTCCTATGTTCCTACTTAATATGTATATGTATTTATATAGGGGTATAGGGGGGGGGTAAGGGGGCTGTAGGGAAACTCTCTAAGGAGGGTCGGAACGATGGGAACATAGGAACAGCCAGTCTCACCGCTTCCGCCTCTCACCGGCCTACCGTGACGCCATGGCCACCCTCACCCTCGACATCAAGTCGGAGCTGCCCACCGCCATCAGGTGGACCGACACCATGACCAAGCAGCTTCCGTTCGCTATCAGCCAGGCCTTGAACAAGACCGCCTTCGATATGCGGGAGGCGATGAACGGCGCCACCCGCCAGTACTTCAAGAACCCGGTGCCCTTCACCCAGCGGGCATTCCTGGTCAACAGGTCCAACAAGCGCGACCTGACCGCTGAGGTGTACGCCGAGCGTCGCCGGGCTCGATACCTACGCACGCTGATCACTGGTGGTGATCGCGGACAGAAGCCGGTGGAGCTGCGCTACCTGGCCAAGGCTGAGGCGACCATGCCGAGGGGGTCGGTGCTAGTCCCTGCAGCGATCAACCTCACAGCTGCTGGCAACGTCTCTCTGGCCACGCTGAAGCGCATTGAGAGCCAGATAGCTACCAAGGGGCGCAACAGCGTCTTCCTGGGGCGCCCAGACGGTGCTGGCAGGCCTCCTGGTGTGTACCAGCGCACGGCT
>Ga0315903_10006795_pt1 | contig 14494 bp, 16 predicted proteins | sample LakEriMetagenome_7_FD_203524 | JGI IMG/M metagenome (GOLD analysis project Ga0315903, IMG submission 203524) | Freshwater fungal communities from buoy surface, Lake Erie, Ohio, United States - Buoy 2 MA119 | ecosystem: Environmental > Aquatic > Freshwater > Lake | place: USA: Lake Erie, Ohio...
CGCCGCCCACGTTGACGGTGATGTCGTAGTCGCAGGCGCTGCCGGTGGCGGGACACTCCTCGGTCCAGCCTGTGGCGGGCGTGGTGCCGGCGTCCACATACACCGACTGCACGCGCACCATCCGCCCGGCCAGCGCCGTGTCGATGTTGGTGGGCGACGTCTGCTCATAGATGGTCAGCGTCCAGTTGCCCGCAGGCGATAGCTTGACTTCGCCATCCGCAGCGACAGGGCTGTCAGTCTCCGTGAAGGGGATGGTGATGAAGGCTCCGTTGGCGTTGGTGGCGGAGCAGACGCAGTAGGCGTTGCCATTGCGGTCAGGGTCGTTGAAGTGCAGGAGCCAGTAGCTTGGCGAGAGCGTCTCGCGCGCCATCACCAGCAGGGTGTTCACCGCTCCGCGCTCAATGTTCATTGCAGCACTCGCCGTACTGGTTCAAGTTGCGGTTCGTCTGGTCCGGCGTGCGGATGCCGTAGGGGTACTGCCAGCGGCTCTTGCGTGTGATGACGCCGCCGGGGTACATCTTGTTCACGCGCTCCTCCATCTGCACGTTGTCGTTGTAGGTCGGGTACGTGGCCGTGTTCTCGTCGAGGAATTTGAGCAGGCGCTCGTAGCCGCCGTCGGCAGCGGAGCGCGCCTGCGTCACCTGCATGCTGAGGGTCCGGCTGTCCACGCTTTGATAGTCGCCGCCGTTGACGCTATGCACGCCGTTCGCCGTCGGCTCAGCGAAGAGGCGCGGCAGGCTATACTGCAACGTGCGCCACGCCAAGGGACCGGTGATGTAGCCCACCAGCGTGAGCAGGTCAGGCTCCGTGGCCAGCGTCGGGTCCGCCTCGATCGCCGTCTCCAACTCATCGTATAGGGTGCGCCCCAGCACCTTCTCCAGCTCCTCCTGTGCGAGGGTCAGGAACGGCTGGAGCTTGCGGTCGTCCACCGTCTTGGCCAGTCCGCACGTGCTGCGGACCTGTGCCACGCTGATGATGTTGGTGCTCATTGGGCTGGGACGCTTGTGAGGTCGTCACGCATGGGCTGAGAGATCAGGCCCGGGATGATGTTGCCGCGCTCGTCTTCCAGTTCGGGCAGGTCCATGTCGTCGCGCAGCTCGTTGATGGTCATGCTGCGCAGGCGGATGGCCTCGGCCTGCACATCGTCATCGAAGAGGTCAAGCTCCTCGATCTCGGCTTCCCACACGGGGATGCCCTCGGCGTTCATCAGGCGCACCAGGTCTTTGGTGATCATCTGCTGCTTCGGCTTGACGAACCCTTCGACGAACTGGTCCGCCGCCGCCTTGAGCGCGTTGCCTGCCGAGGTCAAGCCTCCCACCACATCCATCCTATACAAGATGTCGGGGATGCCATAGCCGCGCACGATGACGCTCTCGGCCTTGTCGCGGATGGCGTCAAGCTCGCCCGCATGGTCGCCACGCTCGAGCCTGTTGAGCACCGGCGCATTCTCCTCCTGCGTGCCGAACGTATGAAAGATGCCGCGCCCGTTCGCTCCGGTGTAGGCGTCTTCGATGTCCTTGTCGTACTGCTCGAGGTCTTTGGTGTCAGCACTGATGTAGGTGTGCAAATGGACGGTGGGCTTGAAGCCCGTGTCGATCTGCGTGCGGTTGAACACCGGCACCTTGGCCCACACTTCCGCATCTGCCACCGCAGGAAGCCACCACGGCTCGCCGTAGTAGTCCCTGTTCTGCTTGTACGTCTTCGAGTAGATGACCGCGCTCGGCACGCGCTCGTCCACCTTGAACGCAGGCAGCTCGATGGGGCGATACCGTGGCACCGCGCCACCGCGTGCGCCCACCTCCTTCCAGTTGGCGCTCCAGTAGTAGTTCTTCACCTCACCCTCCATGAGCTTGCCTGCGCGCAGGCGCGATACGTCGAGGTGATCCACGCGCACGATGCCACCGCCGAAGCCACGCCGCACCACCCAGCTCTTCGTGTTGGCCAGCGCGATGTCCAGCGCCGTGGCGTGGAGGAAGTCCTCCTCCGTGCTGTCGCCCATCCACTCCTGGAACTTAGCCTGCGCCGCCTCCACCTCGTTGCCTTCCTGATCATAGAACTTGATGCCGCGCCCGGCGATGAACATCGCCGCCATCTCGATGCAGCGTTGCAGCGGCACGCAGTTGTCCGCCAGCGTCCGCATGTTCTCCAAGAACAGGTTGTCGGCACCGAAGTAGACCCAGGCGTTGCCGGTGTAGCGCTCCTCCACGATGGGGGCGCTGGTGCCTTCCTTGAGGTAGCTGTAGAACTTGGGGACGCTCATCGTGTGGTGTTACAAAAAGGGGCGGGCTATCACACCCGCCCCGATTCGTCTGAGTTGTTCAACCCTCAAGCCAATACGATCAGGCCTTTGATGAAGACCTTCGGCGCCAGCTTCTGCAAGGTGGCGATGAACTTGTCGTTCTTCAGCATCTCGTTGGTGACCTTCAGCGTGCCGCGTCCGATGTTCACGTCGAGCTGCTTGGTGTTGCCTGCGAGCTTGTAGCTCTTCTTCGCTTCTGCTGCCATTGTGGGCTTCATGTTAGGTGGTCACTTCGTAGCCGACCAAGGTAGCCAAGGTCGTGCTCTCGTCCGTGTCCCAGAAGTGCGGGCAAGGCTCGCTCATGTTCTCGGCGCGGATGCTGAAGGTGTTGCCCACCTCAGCCTGGTCGCTGGTGCCGACGTGGCTGAACAGCTTGGCGCCTGCGTCCTTGCCGATGATCTTGAACACGCCAGCCTTCAGCTCGAGGATGGCCACGATGTCGGGACCGGCGAGGCTCTCGATGAAGTTGCGGGCGGTGATGCCGAGGTCGGCCACCTTGCCCGAGAACTCATGGTACCAGCTCTTCGTCTCCGGGTCGTACTCTTCGCGCCAGATCACGCTGTCCTTGTCGAGCTTGATGGCGAAGAGGCCTTCACCAGCCTCGAAGGTGATGGCGTCATACTGGTTGTCCGTGCCGGTGGTGGACCACGCCGTGATCTCGTCCAGGTTGGCCAGCCAGATGCGGTTGTGGTACACACCAGCCGCGACCTGGTTGCAGTTGTTTTCTCCGGCCAAAAAGCCGCCGGTGAGCAGTGAACATGCAGGCATGTGTGGTGTGGTTGTGAGGTGGGGGCGGCGTTACGGTGCCGCCCCCCGTGCCTCAGTTAGTGGTTAGGATGCGGGACCCCAGTACTTGATGGCGTTGCTCGACAGGTCGCGGAAGCCCACGCCAGCCTTGAAGCGGAACTTCCACCAGATGTTCTCCTGGTATTGATCCAAGCCCATCGTGAGGTTCGTGAAGTCGCTCTCGAGGTCCATCGCAGCGACGAAGTTGCCACGGCGGCTCAGGATGATGGTGCCGGTGCCGGTCAGGAAGTTCTGCGTCACCACCTGAACGCGCGTGCCGGGGAAGGCGATGCTGGCGAAGCTACCACCGTTGAGCGTGTCGAGGGCAGGCACCAGCGTGTTGCCGCCGTAGAGCTTGGTGTAGTTCTGCTGGAGGAACAGGAAGTCCTGCGGGCTCATCACGATCACGGCGCTGCCGTTGATCACCTCGGAGGCGAAGTCCACGTCGGCCATCGCCGCGTTGAGCAGGCTCACGCAGATGTTGTAGACACCGGCGGCGTCCGTGCCTGCGCTGCCACCGCTCGTCGGGGTGGAGGTGCCCAGGTTGCTGCTGCCGAAGCTGGTCTCATAGATGAGGTCGGTCCAGCCCTTGGCGATGAAGTTGGCGTTGCCCTGCCACATGGCCAGGCCGATGCTCTTGCCGAGCTCGCCACCCACGCTCTGCAGAATGCCCGCCTCGAACGCACCGAGGCCGGTGTAGTTCTGGCCTGCGGTCAGGCCCTGCGCGGTGTAGTAGTCCTCCAGGCCATGCACGCAGATCTGGTCGTAGGCGGCGCCTTTGCTCAGGTTGACGGTGCTCTGGCTGATGGTGCTGTCGCTGTTGCCATCGATGTTGGTGATGCAGGAGGTGCCGTCCTGCAGCGTGATGGTGGTGCTGAGCTTGGGCAGCTTGATGCTGTCAGCCTTCACACCGGTGATCAGCTGTCCGTACTGACGCACGAACGGGATCACATCATTGGACGCGATGGCGTCCAGGTAGAAGTCGAGCCGGGACTCATCGGTCCATTGGCTCAACCCCGAGTAAACGATTGCCATGTCTTAATGGGGTTTGGGTTAGTCTTTCTTGAGGCCGAGCTTGCGGTCGAGGCGGTCCAGCGTGCGGGCCATCTTCTGCGCATGCTCGGTCACTTTGTTCATCGTCGGCACCGGTGCGGATGCAGGCACCACGGTGGTGGGCTGTGCGTCGCTCTTCACCGGCTCCTCCAGCGGCGTGGCCTTGAGGGCCTCCACCTGTGCTTGCGCTGCTGCGGCCTCGGCCTGTGCAGCTTCGGCTGCGGCCTGTGCGGCCTCGCCCTGTGCGGCCTTGGCCTCGGCAGCTTCGACGGCGGCGTTGGCCTCGTCGAGCTGTGCGCGCAGGCTCTTCAGCTCGCTGGTGAGCTGTGCCACGATGGCGCCGTACTTGGCGGCGACGTTCACCTTGGCTTTGACGTGGCCGCGCACGGCGGCCTGCACCGCCTCCACTGCGGTGACGGGCACCTCGACTTCGATCTCCTCGGTCTCGGCCTCGGTCACCACCTCCGCTTCCGGCGTGGGCTGCTCCTTCTCCTGCTGCTCATCGCCGGGATCCGCTGCGACAGCGGGCTTCATCAGTTCATCCATCGTCTTCATGGTGTTGAGGCTTGCTGCCATCTTGAGCGGGTCGAACACCGCGTCGGCGAAGCCCATGTCGTATGCCTCCTGTGCGCTCAAGAACGTCTCAGCCTCGAGCATCTTCTTCACCTTGTCCTTGCGCTGGCCCGTCTTGGCCGCGAACACATCCACCTGGCGCTGGTTGATGCTCTCGAGCACATCCTCGCCCTGCCCCTCCATGAGGCTGTAGGCGTTGTGGATCATGAGGAACGCACCCGCCGCCATCTCGGTGCGCTTGGCCGCAGCACTGATGATGGCCGCGCCGCTGGCGGCGATGCCATAGATGCGCACCGTCACGTCGCGGCTCTTCAGGTAGTCGTGCAGGCCCAGCGACGCGAAGGCGTCGCCACCACCGGACATGATGGTGATGGTGATCGGCTCGTTGCGGAAGAAGTTGGCGGCGGCGATGATCTGCTCAGCGGTGCTGCTGGTGATCTCGCCAAGGATGGCCAGCTCGAGACCTTGCTCGGACTGCTGGCAACGGATGTTGGAAGGCCGCACGGAACAAAGGTCCCGTGCCGCATTAACCTACGTGGTCCAACCTTTAGACCAGCTGGTACCGCTTGGCCGTGGAGAGGCTCACCTCATACTGCACGGACAGGTCCAGCGCGATGCTGCGTGCGCTGTCGGTGGTGGTGGCCAGCGCCTCGAAGAAGCGCTCGTGCACCACGGCGCGCCGCATGAGCACGTCGTCCAGCGCGCCGCTGGTGCGCAGGAAGGTGATGACGTCGGACACATCCGCGCAGTCGCCGTACTTGGCGCGGAGCAGGCTGGTGAGTTCCTCCTGGATCTTGCTCATAGGGTGGACCGGGCCTCGCGCACCGCGATGCGGTTCTCCACCTGTCGCAAGGTCTCCACAGGGAGCACAGGCTGGAGCTGCATGGTGTTGAGGGCGGCGGCTTGGTCTGCAGCGAAGATAGAGGCGGACGGCATCATGGGCGTCACCAGCCCTCCGGTGGCGTAGCGGCCACGGCCGGGGGCGGCATCTGTGAACATGGACCGCAGGGCGTCGAGGCGTCCCACGCCGAGGGCGCGCACAACCTCTTGCGGCAGGACGTACTCGCCCTTGTGAACTATGCCCGCAGGCTCGTACTTGCCACCGGAGCCGGTGTAGCCACCCTCGGCGAAGCCGCTGATGGTCTGCGCCGCGATGGTGGCGATGGATGCTCCGGCCTGCGTCTTGATCTTGGCGATCTCGGCGATGGCCAGCGCCTCGGCCACGGCCTTGGCCGGGTTCGGCACACCGGGCGGAAGCAGGGGCGGGATCGCTACTGCCGCCGCACGCGCTGCCGCCACGGCCACGGAAGCCTGCCTGATCACGTTCGCGATGGCGATGGCCTTCTCCACGAGGAATAGCGCCTTGGCCACGTCGCTGCCCTGCTCTGCCAAGCTGCTGAACGCCTGCACCACCGTGGCCGCCGCATCGATGCGGGCTTGTGCAAGCTCTTGCTCGGCCTGTATGAGCGCCTGCTTGCGCTGCAACTCTTCATCCGCCTCAAGTAGTGCATACTTCTGGCGGATGGCGGCGAGGCCGGAGCGTAGCAGCTCCTCGAGCGCAAGGCGTTGCTCGCTGCCCTCTTGCAGCGACTGGATCTGCGTGAAGAGGCTGTCGCGGAGCTGATTCTCTTCGCGCTGCTGTGCCGTGAGCTGCGCATCGCTGCGCTCATTCAGCAGGCGCTCAACTTCCAGCGTCACCTCGTTCTGCGCGGCGATGATGGCGCGGTTCTTCTCGCGCTCACGGTCGATGGCGCCTTGGTCTATTTGCGCCTCCTTCTGAACCCTGTCCTCGGTGGACTTTATGCGCTTGGCGTCGGAGTCCTCTTGCAGCTTCTCGCGGTTCTTCAGCGAGACGTCAAGCGCCTGCTCTTGCGCCTTGAGCGCTGTGTTCTCTGCTTGCGCCTCTTGATTGCGGAACTCGAACTTGGCGTCGGTGTATGCCTTGTAGGTCTCCGTCAGCGTGGCCGTGGTCTGCAAGCCAAGGCGCTGCTGAAGTTCGGCGAAAGCCTTGGCATCTTGGATATCCTGGCCATCGGCGCTCAAGGCCCTGCGCCGCAGCTCTTGCAGATCGGCGAACGCCTGCTTGAGGCTGGCTGCGCGCTCTTGGTCGGACTGCGCAAGGTCGCGCTGGATGTTGGCCACCTTCTGCTGCAACGACAGCACCACGATGGCGCTGGCTTCAGCGCCCTTGGCCTGCTCCTTGCGCAAAGCGATCTGCGCCTTGAGCAGCTCGTTCTGTAGCTTGATCTGGTTGAGGTCGAAGCGCTTGTTGACGGTGTTCAACAGGTCGCCATAGCTGACAGCGGCGGCATCAGACCCGCTCTTCACCTCCATCAGCTTGGTGGCGAGCAGGCCCAGCGCCACCACCGCGATGCCGATGCCGCTGGTGACCAATGCCGCCTTGAGGCCATTCACCGCCAAGGCACCACCCTCTGCCGCCGGAGCCACCAGGCCCAGCGTCAAGGCCAGCCCCTTCGCCGCCTTGGCACCCTCGATCAGGCCGCTGATACCTTGCTGTATTGCCAGCGCCGCCTGCACCTTCAGCAGCGCCTGCTCCACCTGCTCGTTCTCCGTGCCGAACAGAGCCGCCGCACCTTGAGCGATGCTGAACGCACCGGCCACGCCGCCCAGCGCCTTGCCGAAGGTCTCGACCTTGCCCTCCGCATCGATGGCGCCGATGGCCACGTTGACGCGCTTGATCTGGTCGTCGAGGTCGTCGGCACGCGCTGCCGCCGCCTTGAACTCCTCGGACACAAAGCCGAACTGATCCGCCGCCGCCTGCGCCTCCCTGCGCGCCTCGCGTAGCTGCCTGTTCAGCGCCTCGAACTTCGGCTCCACCTTGCCAGCGACCTCGTCGGCAAGGCCCGCTGCCGATGCCTCCAACGCCTTGAGGCGCTCGTTCGCCTCGCTAAACTCCTTGCTGTTCTCGCCGAAGGTCTTGAGGGCCGTGGTGGCCTCATTCTGCGCGGCCTTCAGCTCGGCCAAGTTGGTCTCCAGGCGCTGCACGCCATCCGCCGCCTTCTTGAATTCGGCGCTGCCAGCACCGAAGGTCTTGAGGGCGTTGGCCATCTCGCGGTTCGCCGAGCCTACGGCATCGCTGAGCTTGGCGAAGGTGGGACCGATGGCATCGGCGAACGCCTGCGCCATCTTATCGCGGAAGCGGAGGCCTGCATCGGTGAGGCCGCCGACCTCGTTGCGCAGTTCTCGCGCCTTGCCGCTATTGCCTGTCAACGCAGAATCTACAAGGAATAATTCCTTGCGTATTTCTGCCGCTGTCTTGGCATATCTGGCCTGTGCAGCGTTCAGTTCATCAACACCTACCTTGCCCTGCGAGTAAGCCTTCTTTGTCTGCTCAAGGATTTTCTGCTCTTCCTTGAGCGTCTTGTTCAACTCCTTTTTGCGGTCATTGATCTCGCCGGTGTTGACCGCAAGAGCCTGCCCTTCGCGGATAGCATCTGTGGCATCCAGCTTAATGTTCAGGACGATCTCCTTCTGTGCCATCGTTACAGCGGTATCAGTTCACACTCCACCGGCTCGTTGTCGCCGAACCTCTTGCCCTTGATCTTCTGGACGTACACCCACGACCGCATGATGCCGTCGTGCACCAGACGCGGCCTGCCGAAGGCGAAGTCCATGAACTCGTCGTCGTACACCACCACTTGCGCCTTGAGGTAGGGCTTGACCGAGCGCGTGAGGTAGTTGCGCCAGTAGCGGGCCACGGTGCCGGGCCTGCCGTTGTCGTCGCCAAAGCCGAGGTTCACGTCGGTGGCCTGCGTGCCACGGAAGTAGGCACGTGGATACTGCGTGCGTGGCGTGCCCGCGAAGGACCACTCGCCGTCTTCCAAACCATCGAATACCAGCATGCGCGGCTTGCTCTTGAGGTACGGCGTGGTCTTGTCCTCTTCCTTGAGCACCGGGATGACAAGCGAGCCAAAGCGCGTGTCCTCGCGTGTGGCGGCGAACTTCACCGTGATCTCCTTCTCCTCGTCACGGCCTCCGGCAACGAACACGCCCTCTGCCGTCCACACCTCCGCGCCGTCGTAGTTGAAGGCGCGCTCGTCCTTGCTGTCCTCGGTGTAGTGCAGGCGGTACTGCGTGGGCACCTCCGGCTGCACCTTCACCACATCCTTGGTCTCGTCGATGCGCTCGGACCAGTCGAGGCCGCTCTCGATCGGGCGCAGGTAGTCGTCCAGCGTGGAGAAGGTGACCGTGTTGCTGAGCTGGTCCGTCTGTATGGCGAGGCGGAAGATGTTGGCCATGCCGCTGATGACGTCGCCCACGGACAGGCCCTTGTCCATGCTGCCCGCGATGTCGAAGTTGATGAGGTCCTGCCATGCCGCCCATTCGATGAGCTCGGCATCCAAGCTGGCTGCGGGCAGAAGCGTCACCGTGTCCGTGCCGAACACATCCGAGACGGTGCTGGCTATGATGCGGTAGGTCTCCTGCTGTTGAAGCTGCGACTCGAAGATGACCTCGCGCACGGCGAGGTCTATCTGCGTCTGGAACGGCGTGTCCCACGGGATGTCGAAGGAGCGGAACGCCACCTGCTCCCACAGCATGCCGTTCTGCCGGACGAGGATAAGCTGGAAGCGCGTGGTGGTGGAGCTGGCGCGTGTGATGCGGAAGGTGCCGTCCATGCGGAAGCGCCACGTGGCGGTGACCGGCGCCTCCCATTCGTAGTATGCACCGCCATTGTTGACCACCTGCGTGTCGGGGTCCGTCACCACGGTGTCGAACGACAGGAACTGGTAGATGCCCTGGTCGAACGCCTGCACCGCGTTGGTGGTGGCCAGCGTGAAGCTCTGCGGGGCGTAGTAGTCGCCACGGAATTTCAGCGCGCCGCCGTTGTACGGGATGATGAGCTTCTTCCACAGCTTGGTGAACTCGCCCCTGGCCTTCACCGTGAAGCCCTGCGACAGGAAGAATGCCGTCAGCAGCTTCCACATGCGCACCGCCGGGTACACCTCCTCGATCTTGACGTCGGTGCCGCTGGTGTAATTCAGCATGCTGCCGTAGTCCATCAGCGGGTAGACGTCGGCACGGTTCTCGTCGGTCCAGCTGTCCACCATCATCTGCTCCACCACAGGCCCGCTCACGCCGAGGTCCACCTCGTTGCACTTCGTGTTCTTCGCCGCGTTGATCCACGAGGCGTTGTCGCCGAACGCCGCCACGGTGACCTTGCTATCGCTCCACTCCACCGGCGTGCAGACACCGTCGAACAGGATCTGGCTCCCCTCGCCGATGCGGAACGGCTGCTCCGAGGCCACCTCCTCGTTCAATGCACGCCCCCCCAGCACCTGGAAGGCCTCGATGCTTCCCGGGACGTCGAACGTGGTGGACCGGCTTCCGCGCACCTTGCTCGGGTCCACCACCTCGATGAGGCTATACTCGAACTCCGGAAGCTCGTCCGGAGCGAGGTACACCTCTTGGTCGCCGATCGTGGTCTTCATCGGCGCTGGGTGGTGTCATCCACGCCCAGCGCATACTGCAGCACCAGCCGCTCCGGGCGTGAGCTATTGCTGTCCGCAGGCGCCTCGTTCGTCAGGATGATCACCGACGTCCACCACGGGGCGCGAATGCTCGTGAAGATGTGCGGACTCTCGAACATGTCCTCCACGGCCCGCCGCAGGTCCGCAGGCTTGAGGTATCCGCTGGTGACGGTGTACTTGCGCTCGACATCCGTGGCCCACACCTTCCTGTTCCAGTCGCCGCGGAAGGTGTAGTTGGCGTCGTTGTACTCGCGCCTGCCCATCGTGAACATGCTGGACTTGGCCACGGCCTGGCGCCGCACTGCGATGGCGCGTGTCTCGTCGCCCTCGAACGTGAACTGGTCCACGCCGCCGAGCTTGTTCAGGTAGTGCCACCTCTTGTTCACGCCCTTGCACGGCACCACGTTGAGCCGCATCAGCTCGGAGTAGTACTTGGTGATGCCGCCGCCGATGTCCACGGCCACCTGCGCCGTGTAGTAGCTCGTGCCGCTCGGCAGGCTGGTGACCTTGGGGCCGACGTTGATCATCCATGTGCGCCCCTTGAGCGTCTCGTTGTTGCGGTTGCCCACCTGCCGCGTGGTGATGAGCGTGCCGCTGCTGTTGTAGAACTTCAGCTCCACAAAGCGCCGCAGCGCTCCGGGCTGGATGAACGACAGGAAGAAGTTGTCGCCGTCCCGCACCGCCTGCGTGCTCTTGCTGGCGTAGGTGAGGTAGCGCCGCGTGGTGTCGCCCGATGCCGTCATCTCGTAGTTCACGAACGCCTCTTCCCCCTCGATGCTCTGCCAGTCGAGGATGACCTCGCCATCGCGCTCCACCTGATGGTAGGGGTGCGCCACGTTGTAGGCCCAGTCCCCCACGCGGATGCTGTCGCCACGCTCGCCGAACTCGGTGAAGGTGATGACGTTGTCTGCGGTAACCACGTCGAACGCCTCGTAGACATAGAGGCTGTACTCCATGCTGATGCGGTCATCGCCGGACTGAAGCAAGGTGCTGTCGGTCTTGGCGATGTCGGTGATGGGCTTGAACGCACGGGCCAAGATGTCGCGCACGTCAAGCTGGAAGATGTACTCGCCGAAATACGGTATCGGCTTCAGCGCCACGCGCACCGGCTCGCTGAACGTGTTGGGCAGCACCTCGGCGTACAAGGTGAAGTTGCTGCCCTGCGGCTGAACATAGATGCTGAAGTCGGCACCCTTGTACTCCACGGCTACCACGGTGGTGGTGCTGTTGACGCGGGCCACCACGCGCACCACCTGGTTGCGGTAGAAGTTGTTGACGCTGTCCGTCAGCAGCCACGTCTGCCCGATGTAGATGGGGTCGGCCTGCGGCGGATGCACGATCAGCACATCCTCGGGCGTGAGGTAGTCGTAGTCCAGCAGCTCCTGCGGCGTGGGCAGGCGCAGCTCGTCCGCGCTGAAGGGCGTGCCGGTGGCTGGGTACAGCGTGGACTGGAACGTCCACAGCATGGGCCTGTAGACGCTCTTGATCAGCGGCTGGTCTACTACCTGTACCGCCATCAGTAGATGATGCAGTATTCGACGTCGATGGTGCCGGCGCTGGCGTAGGCTTCGATGCTGTTCACCCGCGTGGCGACCTCGCTGGCCGTGCCGCCGGTGATGGTGGTCCACAGGTATGGCACCACCGCGATCTGCCCGGGCGGCACGTTCAGCGTCACCGCGTCATTGCCGATGTTGAAGGTGACCACCAATGCCAAGTCGTTCACGGCGCTGGTGTTCTTCAAGATCATCGTGCAGCCTTCCGTGACGTCCTTCGTGCCGAGCCTTTCCGTCGATGTGCCGACGTTCTGCTTGCTGGTGAAGATGGCGTCGGACTCCAAGTTGCAGACGCCGGTGACCGTCTTCGGCTCACCGTCGACGTTGTCGATGGTGATGGTGGTGGTGATCGTTGCCATGTTAGCTCACGAGTTTTTGACCGCACAGGAACGCATACTTGGGCCTGCTCACGTGCGTCCATGCGGTGACGCCATCGATGTTGTAGATCGGGTCTGTCGCGGTCAGGATGGCGCCGCCACCGAAGCCACCCGCGCCGCCGTTGTACAGGAGGAACGGCAGGCCCTGCGGCAGGCATCCACACGGTACATCCTGTCCGTCATCGTTGCGCACCGTCAAGTTCAACAGCGCCGATGGGCTGTTGTGCAGGATGGCGAAGGCGGCGATGGCAGTGCTCGACAGGCTTAGGTATGCCGCTTCGCCAGCCGTGTACATCAGCCCATCGTACACATAGGCATTCCCCGCCTCTGCACGTGCCACAGCGCGCGCGCTGCCGATGCCGTGCGTTCCGCCGAGCAGGTCCTCCACCGTGGCCGTGCGGCTCCACGTGATGGTGTTGCCCGCGTGCCTTCCCGTCACCGTGACGGTGATAGTCATCGTTCCCATTACCGTAGTGCTGTTTGGAGATCTACCACCACGGTCTCGCCAAGGCTCTCGGCGATGCCCTCCGCGGCGGCGATCAAGTTAGCGTTGCTCTGCCATTCCCCGATGCCATCGTCGAACACGTTGGTCCGCCCTGCGCGATAGTCCGCGCTCCCCTGCTCACCGATGCGCTTGGCCACTGCCCATGCCGACAGGCTCAGGCCCTTGGCATCGATCCACCGCTGGATGTTGGCCACCGGCGGCATGCCACCCGGGCCGCGCCCGTTCCCCACCCACCTCCAGTTGGCGTTGGCACTCAGCCTCGCCGTGATGCCGAAGGTGCCGCCCTGGATGTTCTCGTAACTGTTCACCTCGGTGGTCATGCTGGCCTTGGTCTCTCCCGTGGCCACCTTGCGGCGCTCGTCCATGATGGCGCCGATGCCTTGCACCAGCTCCGTCATGGCTTGCTCCATGACGTTCTTCGGCCTCGACAGGTCAGCTGAAGAAGCCATCGGGGCAGGGTGCTGGGATGTTGTTGCGCAGGGTGAACGTCAGCCGTGCGCCCGTGGTCATGCGCCCAGGCTCGTCCCAGATCGCCGACAAGGTCGGGCTGGTCTCGATCGACAGGTCGATGGTCACGCCCTGGTACGTGGCGTTGTCCAGGACGTACAGCTGCCGGAACCGGTAGAAGCACTGGCGTGCGATGGCCTCCATGCGCTCGTAGGCGTCGTCCCTCTGGTCGGCGCTGCGGTCGCTGTCGTTGTCGTCCACGAACACCATGTCGAGGCCGAAGGTGTCGAAGCTCACGCCGTTGTCGATGATCACCCCGGTGGTGGGCGGCTTCCAGACGCAGGCCGGGTAGCTCAGGTCGAGGTCGGTGTCCAGCGCGGCGGTCCAGTCGGACATCCACGACACGCCCACGATGTGGCTCGTCACCACACCCTTGAAGAGTTCACGGATGATGTCAACGCCCACCATGTCGGGCGAAGGTCGGGAGGCCCCGCACAGGCGACGGTCTAACCTTTGGACCGCTTGCGCCCGCTCTCCTTCATCTTCTGATACCGCTGCTGGATCCTGCCCTGCAGCGCGTCGCTGTCGCGCCCATAGCTCAGCACCGCCAGGCACTCCGCGGTTGAGTAGCGCACCACCTCACCCTTCTCCCCGAACAGCGCCACCAGCAGCGGCTTCAGCTCGGCGAGCCTGTAGAGGGTGCCGAACCATCCCCAGCGGGCGCCAAGGCGCTCAGCTCCTGCTGAAGCTGTTGCAGCGCGGACATCAGCATCCTGCTCAAATAGCGGCTCGTGACGTCTTGCAACCTGGTCCCGCTGGCGAAAAAAAAAGCGGTCAGCTTGAGGGCGTAGGCGGCGGGCAACACACGCATGGCGTCTATGCGGGCGTCAAGGTCGGCGCCATCGTAGTCCTTGCCCTCCTCCACCAAGAGGCAGGCCAGCACCACGGGGAGCATGTCGGCATCCACGGTCAGCCCTTCGAGGCGGGCGTTGAGGTCTGCCCACTGCCCGAAGGTGGTCTCGGCTTCCACATTCTGCGGGACGGCGTAGGTGATGCCGTCATAGGTGAACGTGGCCTCGGGCGTGAACTCGTCCATCTTGGCCTTGGTCGCCTCGCCCAGCATGGTGCCGAGCGCGGACATGAGGCGCTCCACGTCCTGCGCACGCATGCGGCGGAGCTTGGCCTTGGGGATGCTGGCCCACCGCTGGATCAGCTCGTAGGAGGCCTCCAGCTCGGTGGTGCCCTCGGGTATGGGCGGGTTGGTGATGGTGTACCAGTCCGCGATGGATAGCTCGTCGAAGGGCTTGATGCGGAAGTCCTGGTACTTGCCCGTGGGTTCGTGGAGCCTTATATGCGCCATGTGTCCTTGAGTCCTTGCGTGAATGTCGAAGTGCGGTGCGCCCGCCCCTTGG
>Ga0315903_10006798_pt1 | contig 14488 bp, 10 predicted proteins | sample LakEriMetagenome_7_FD_203524 | JGI IMG/M metagenome (GOLD analysis project Ga0315903, IMG submission 203524) | Freshwater fungal communities from buoy surface, Lake Erie, Ohio, United States - Buoy 2 MA119 | ecosystem: Environmental > Aquatic > Freshwater > Lake | place: USA: Lake Erie, Ohio...
GATTCTTAAACACGCCGCGTGAAATGCCTAAGCGCCGTCCGGTTGATGTCCGAATTAAAGATTGGCATGAAGTTTATGAAACACAAAGTATGGAGCACCTACAGAAGCAAGCGGGTCGCTGTATGGATTGTGGAATTCCGTTCTGTCACGAAGGTTGCCCGCTTGGAAACTTAATTCCAGAGTGGAACGACTTGATGTGGCGCGGGGACAAAGAAGAAGCAATGGCGCGACTGCATGCCACAAACAACTTTCCAGAATTCACTGGACGCTTATGTCCAGCCCCCTGCGAAACCGCTTGCGTGGTTGGAATAAATGCAGATGCAGTGACGATTAAGCAGGTAGAACTTCGCACAATCGAAGAGGCGTTCGGCGCTGGAAATGTAAAGCCAACACCACCTGATCGCTTAACCGGCAAGACTGTTGCAGTAATTGGTTCAGGTCCAGCCGGCTTGGCTGCTGCACAACAATTAACGCGTGCAGGACACACCGTTGCAGTTTATGAGCGCGCAGATAAAATTGGCGGGCTGCTGCGATACGGAATCCCGGAATTTAAAATGGAGAAGAGCGTCCTTGATCGTCGCCTCAATCAGATGGAGAAGGAAGGAACTCGTTTCCGACCTGGTGTTAATGTTGGCGTTGAGTTAACGGGCACAGATTTGCGCAGAAAATATGATGCAATTGTGATTGCAGTTGGTGCCACGCAATGGCGTGATCTCCCAATTAAGGGGCGCGAGAACAAGGGCGTTTACCAAGCAATGGAGTTTCTGCCTTGGGGCAATAAGCAGGCGCTTGGTGAAGTAGTAAATCCAGATATAAACGTGGCCGGAAAACATGTTGTCATTCTTGGCGGGGGAGACACCGGCGCAGATTGTTTGGGTACATCAGTTCGCCAAGGAGCTGCCAGCGTTACTCAATTAGAAATTATGCCGCGACCGACGGAAGAGCGTCCAAGCGGACAACCTTGGCCAACCTATCCAATGATCTATCGCGTCTCATCTGCACACGAAGAATTAGATAATCGAGTATTTGCGGTTAGCACTGAAGAGTTTATCGGAGATGGCCAAGGAAATCTGAAGGCGCTGAAGATCGTGGAAACAAAGTTTGTTAATGGAAAATTCGAACCAGTTCCTGGTACCGAAAAAGAGATTCCGGCAGACTTTGTCTTCCTAGCAATGGGCTTTACCGGACCTGAAAAATCAGAGATTCTGGCCCAACTTGAGGTCGAGCTCGATGATCGTGGCAACATCAAACGCGATGAAAATTATCAGAGCAGCGTTGAAGGAGTATTTGTCGCAGGAGATGCCGGACGCGGGCAGTCACTAATTGTTTGGGCAATTGCAGAAGGTCGCAGCGCAGCGGCTGGAGTAGATAAATACCTCGAAGGTGAAACCCAGTTACCAGCACCTATTGAGCCAACCGATAGATCTTTAATGGTTTAAGTGGTTAATCCCACTTAAATTAACTTCCCAGTTTCCATTTCATTAACTAGTAACGAAATTCGTTAGGTAAGGTAGACACATGCGCCGCGCAAAAATTGTTTGCACTATGGGTCCTGCAGTTGAATCTGCCGAAAAAGTTCGTGAGTTAATCGATGCCGGAATGAATATGGCACGCCTTAATCTCTCCCACGGAGGCTACCCAGAACATCAAGCCCGCTTAGATCAAGTTCGCTCAGCTTCGAAAGAGGCCGGCGTACCTGTCGCAATTTTGGTGGACCTGCAAGGTCCCAAGATTCGCCTTGCGCGCTTCAAGGCAGGCCCACACGATTTGGCGCGCGGAGATATTTTTACAATCACAACAGATGAAATTGAAGGAACCAAAGATCGCGTTGGTACCACATACAAGGGTTTACCTGGAGACTGCAAAGCTGGCGACCGTATTTTAATCGATGATGGAAAAGTCACTATCGAAGTTATAGAGGTTAAAGGTAATGATGTGATTACCAAAGTTATCGAGCCGGGTGCGGTTAGCAACAATAAAGGAATTAATTTGCCTGGTGTTGCAGTTTCTGTACCGGCGCTATCTGAAAAAGATATGGATGACTTGCGCTGGGGGTTGAAAGCAGGAGCGGATTTCATTGCGCTCTCGTTTGTCCGTAGCGCCAATGACATTGTGGACGTACACCGCATAATGGATGAAGTGGGTATTCGCATCCCGGTAATCGCAAAAATTGAGAAGCCGCAAGCGGTGGCAAACTTGCAAGAGATCGTTAACGCCTTTGATGGCATCATGGTTGCGCGCGGTGACTTAGGTGTAGAACTACCAATCGAAGAGGTACCACTCGTACAGAAACATTGCATCCAGTTAGCTCGCGAAGCTGCAAAACCTGTCATTGTTGCCACCCAGATGCTTGACTCGATGATTACAAATTCGCGCCCGACTCGCGCAGAAGCCACAGACTGTGCAAATGCCGTTCTAGATGGCGCGGATGCGCTGATGTTGTCGGGAGAAACCTCCGTTGGGGCGTTTGCAATTGAAGCTGTCCAGACGATGGCACGCATAATTACCCACACCGAAGAAGGCGGAATGGACATGATCCGCCCAATGAAATCAACTCCAAAAACTAAAGGTGGCGCGATCACCAAAGCGGCAGCTGAAGTCGGTGCAATTGTTGGCGCTAAATACTTAGTTACCTTCACTCAATCTGGTGATTCAGCGCGACGTACCGCGCGCTTGCGTTCACCAATTCCGATCTTGGCATTTACTCCTGAAGTTGGAACCTACAATCGCCTGGCCCTCGATTGGGGAGTTGAACCAGAATTAACGACGATGGTGAAGCACACCGATGAAATGGTAAAGCAAGTCGATAATTTCTTGATCAACTCAAAGCGCTGCAAAGAAGGCGAGTTAGTTGTGATCGTTGCCGGCTCACCTCCGGGAATTCCAGGCTCAACCAATGCAATGCGCGTTCACCGCGTAGGCGATGCTGTGGGTGGCGCTGCTCCTGCTTACCGTTAAGATTTGACGGTAAAGGCCTCGGTACTCCAACGGTAGAGAGGGCAGTCTCAAACACTGCATAGTGTCGGTTCGAATCCGACTCGAGGCACATGAGTATAAAGACGCGGATGTGAAACGTGGAAAACGCTGGAAAGCCTTCTTCAACTCGGATACGAATTCTCGTAGCTGAGGATGAAACGCTGATCCGTATGGATCTAGTCGAGATGTTGGGTGAAGCCGGTTATGAAGTTGTGGCCGAAGCAGCTGATGGCGCGCAAGCAATTGAGTTAGCCCAAATACACAAGCCAGATCTTGCGATCCTTGATGTCAAGATGCCAGTTCTTGATGGGATATCTGCTGCAGAGAAAATTATTGCGATCGCACCCGTTTTAATGTTGACCGCATTTTCACAACGCGAACTTGTCGAACGGGCTCGCGATGCGGGCGTAATGGCATATGTCGTCAAGCCATTTTCAATTGGAGATCTAGTTCCCGCAATTGAAATTGCTATAAGCAGACATTTACAAATGCGCTCTCTTGCAGATGAAGTTGCCGATCTGCATGAGCGATTAGAGACCCGCAAAATTATTGACAAAGCTAAGGGAATTTTGATGTCTGCTCTTAATTTGAGTGAGCCACAAGCTTTCTCGTGGATTCAAAAGGCGGCAATGGATAGAAGACTTACAATGAAAGAAGTGGCCTTGGCGGTAATCGACCCAAAGCAGGCTGAGCAGTTTCCTTCATAGCCCGCGCTGATTCTGCCAAGATTTTCTAGAATTTACCTCGAATACGTCCATTATCCACTTAAATTAACTGTTTACCGATCGGTAATCGCTAGGTATACTTTTGCGATCCTTCTTGAAGGTCATCTAGATACCTTTGATAAAGGAACTCACTAAAGGAGAAAAAATGAAGAAGTTCAATAAGGCAGCCATCGTGGCTGCTACTGCTGTCGCTAGCTTAGTTCTTGCTGGCTGCGGTGGCGGAGGATCAGCATCTGGTCCTCTAAAGATCGGTTCATTGTTGCCTGAGACAGGTAGCCTTGCGTTCCTTGGACCCCCAGAGTTTGCCGGAGTTGATTTAGCTGTTGCTGATATCAACGCTGCAGGTGGCGTACTTGGAGAAGAAATTGAGCACGTCCGTGGTGATTCAGGAGATACAAGTACTGATATCGCACAACAGACAGCTGACGCACATATTGCAGCAGGTGTAAGTGCAATTGTTGGTGCAGCATCATCTGGCGTTTCATTTACTGTAATCGACAAGATTGCAGGAGCTGGAATTGTCCACTTCTCACCAGCAAACACATCACCAGATTTCACTAACTATGCAGATGACGGTTACTACTTCCGTACAGCTCCATCAGATACTTTTCAGGGAGCAGTTCTTGGTCAGTTGATGGCTAAGGAAGGCGCAACTAACGCTGTAATTCTCAACCTTGATGATGCATATGGTAACGGTCTTGCAAAGTACGCAATGGCTGCATTTACTGGTACATCAACAAACATTGTCTACAACCCACAGGCAGCTGAGTTCTCAGCAGATGTTGCAAAAGCAAAGGCTGCAAAGCCAGATGCAATCGCAATCATCGGTTTCGATGAGACAGCAAAGATTTTCACTGAGCTAATCAAGCAGGGAATCGGACCTGACAAGGTTAAGACATACCTAGTAGATGGAAACCTTTCAAGCGGTGCTTACAAGGATCTACCTGCAGGAATCATGAAGGGTGTTAAAGCAACTCTTCCTGGCGTTTTGGCTGATGGCGGTCTACAAGAGCGTCTACTTTCAGTAGATCCAGCTCTTACAGACTTCTCATACGCTGCTGAGTCATACGACGCAGTAGTTTTGATCGCACTTGCAGCAGAGCAGGGTAAAGCAACAGATGGCAAGACCATCCGCGACAACCTAGTCTCTGTTTCAAAGGATGGCACTAAGTGCACAACATTCGCTGATTGCAAGGCTCTCATCGAAGAAGGAACAGATATCGACTATGACGGTGTTTCTGGTCCAGTTGAGTTCGCAGACAATGGCGATCCTTCATACGCAACTATGGGTGTGTATGTTTACGAAGCAAATGACAAGTACGTAGCACTTCCAGCAGAGTTCATCTCTGGTGATGTGCCAGCGGGCGAGTAATTAGCTAAATAAGTAACAAGAATGGCCCGCCGGTTAACCGGCGGGCCATTCTTATATCTGAAGGATAAAAAAAGTTACTTCTTAGCCAGAGTACCCAGGTAGAGTTCAATAACTTTAGGATCCGTTGAAAGAGATTTTCCGGTGCCTTCGTAAGCGTTCTTTCCTTGATCTAAAACATAACCCCGATCAACAATCTGCAAGCATCTACGTGCATTTTGTTCAACCATGATTACCGTTACACCAATTTTGTTGATCTCACGAACACGAACAAAGACTTCGTCCTGTAATGCAGGGGATAGCCCAGCACTCGGTTCATCTAGTAAAAGAACAGATGGATTCATCATAAGCGCTCTACCCATAGCAACCATCTGGCGCTCACCGCCAGATAAAGAACCAGCCCTCTGCTTGCGGCGAGCTCTAAGAGTTGGGAAAAGTTCGGTGACAAAATCAAAGCGCTCCGAGAATTTATCAGGTGATTGAAAAGCGCCCATCTGAAGGTTTTCCTCAATCGTTAAGGAAGGGAAAACATTGTTGCTTTGAGGAACAAAACCTATTCCTCGGGCGACTAGTTGGTCTGCTCTCATTTTGGTAATCTCTTCGCCAGCAAGAATTACGTTACCTTCACGTATTTTTACAAGACCAAATAGGGCCTTAAGCAAAGTTGATTTACCAGCACCATTTGGTCCAATAATTCCAACGAGTTCTCCCTTGTTGGCATACAAATTGCATCCATTAAGAATGTTGATTCCGGGTAGGTATCCGGCGACTAAATCCTTCGCAGAAACCAGCGCTGTAGTCTCAGATGAACTCATTACTCACGCCCCTTCACTTGATAAATCTGTATCGTGATGAGCGCCCAAGTAAGCCTCAATCACCTGAGAATTTCCCATAACACTCGCTGGAGTACCCTCGGCAATAATTTGACCCTGTGCCATAACAATTACCCAGTCGCTAATCTCATGAACCATATCCATGTCGTGTTCAACGAAAAGAACTGTCTTTCCCTCGCTGCGTAAATCTTTGATATGTTCCAAGAGGGATTGTTTCAGTGCAGGGTTTACACCGGCCATCGGCTCATCAAGCATCACCATTTCTGGCTCAACCATCAGCGCTCTTGCCATTTCCAGAAGTTTCCTCTGTCCACCAGATAAAGCGGCAGCAAAATCATCTTGCTTTTCAAGGAGTTTAAATTTTGTGAGGATAGATGTCGCTTTAATCTGGATCTGTGCCTCTTGCGCGCGCCAGATCCAAGGAAAAACCGAGAGAAGAACTGATTCCCCTTTTTGCGCTCTAGCACCGAGCAACATATTTTCCATAACAGTTAATCGATAGAGAGCTTTGGTTAACTGAAAAGTGCGCACCATTCCGAGTCTGGCAACTTTATGTGGCGGAATTCCATTGAGCGCTTTGCCATTAAAGCTCCATGTGCCCGAATTAGGGGAGTCATAGCCTGTTAGAAGATTAAAGAAGGTAGTTTTTCCAGCTCCATTTGGTCCGATCAACGCTGTTATTGAACCGCGCTGGATCTCAACGTGATCAACGTTGACGGCAGTTAACCCACCGAATTGGCGGGTGATCTTATCTGCGATCAAAATAGGATCTGGCTTGGAAGATCCTGCAGTTTGCGAAGTAGTTAAGGCAAAGTCTGCTCCGGAGTTATGCTTTTGCATCAAGTGCCAACTCCTTCTTATCGCCAAAGATTCCCTGCGGCCTAAAGATCATCAGGAGCATTAGCCCAAGACCCATGAGCATGAATCGAATCTGCCCAACTTGATTTACTCCTATGAGCCAATCTGGAATCAAGTTTGAATTTACTCCTGCGCGAAGTATCTGTTCAATAAACACGATCAGGAACCAGAAAATCATTGCACCCACGATTGGGGCGAAGACTCTTGCAGCGCCCCCCAGAATAAGTACCGTGTATGCGAAGAAAGTTAGCGCGGTTCCGTAGTTATCTGGTTGGACTGACTGTCGAGACAAGGCATAAACAAAGCCACCCAAGGATCCAATGACGCCACCGATGATCAGCGATTGCATTTTGTACAGGTAGACGTTTTTACCTAGTGAACGAACCGCATCTTCATCCTCGCGGATGGCGCGCATAACTCGACCCCATGGTGAGTTGACCATAACCCACATAATGAAGGTAATGATCGCTACAAGAATCCAGCCAGTGATAACAACCCAAAGGTCGTTGCCGTTAAAGCGAAGAATAGGAGTTGTTAGGCCTTCTTTAAATGGATTTAGGTCGAAGAACTCCTTACCGAACTTTCCGGTGATTCCATCTGATCCACCTAGTGAGTCATTAAATGTGGCAGAGCGTGCAATCTGTCGAACGATTTCGGCAGCAGCGATTGTTACGATCGCAAGATAATCAGCCCGTAACCTTAAAGTTGGAATTCCTAGAAGCAGAGCAAAGATAATCGAATTAAAAATTCCAATCAAAAGAGCTAACCAAAGTGAGAGCCCAAAGGAGATAACCGGTACGGCGACGCTGTAAGCACCGATTGCTAGAAATCCAGCCTGACCAAAGTTGAGCAAGCCGGTGTAGCCAAAGTGCATATTTAAACCAATTGCAGCCAGCGCAAAGATAATTGCATTAACGCCAAGAGTTGCACTCAAGGTCTGTTGAATAATAAAGAGAATGTCCATTTAGCCAATCCTCTCTTTACGGCCCAGAATTCCTTGAGGGCGAACGATTAATATCAAGATCAGAACGATCAATGCGCCTACATACTTCAACTCAGTAGGAATAAACAAAGTTGATAACTGAACAAAGAGACCAATGATCAATGAGCCAACAAGTGCGCCATTAGCGGTACCTAATCCACCTAATGTAACGGCTGCAAATATGAGAAGCAGCATGTCCTGTCCCATAAGGAAGCTGACCCCTTGGTTGACGGTAACAATGACACCGGCGTAACCTGCTAGGGCTGCACCCAAAATCCATACCGCCCGAATAACCTTTTGTACGTCAATGCCTGAAGCAGAAGCTAACGCGGGGTTATCTGCAACGGCTCTACTTGCCTTACCCATGCGGGTACGAAGGAGCCATAGCGTTGCAAATACGATAAATCCGATTCCAATTACAGTCGTAAGAATGGATTTTGGAGTGATATTAACCAGCCCAAGCTCGAGCCCGGCTTGCCCTGCATACTGCGGAAGTTGTCGGGTATCTCCACCGAAGAGAAAGAGGAAGAAATAACGCAAAAAGATTGCAAATCCAATTGAGACAACCAACATTGCAATTAAACCGGTGCCACGTTTGCGCAGCGGTTTCCAAAGGTACCTATCCTGCAAGAATCCGGAAATGAATGCACTTAGTACAACTGCAATCGGCGCGGCTAAAAGAACTGGCAGTTTGGCTATGGCGCTGAAGTAATAGGTAAGAAGTCCAGCGAAAGTTAATATCTCACCGTGGGCAAAGTTGGTTAGCCCTGTTGTTCCAAAAATTAGGTTTAGCCCCAAAGCAGCGAGCGCAATGATCAGACCAAGAATTAATCCATCTACTGTCAATTGCGCCGAACGCTCCAGCATGGTGGCTTTCTCAACTCCTGGTCCCACTGGAAAGAGAAGCCGTAGTTCCACGCCAAGCATGAATACATTTGCTTTGACGGTTACCTTGGCCGGATCAGTTAGAGCTTGTCCAGAGGGAAGATCACCCTCATTGATCGTCGCGCTATATGTACCTTTAACGGGGATAAGAACTTCCCATTTTCCAAGTGAGTCGGTTTTAATCTCAGCGCTAAAGCCATCGGGGCCCACAATTGAGATGCCAACTCCGGCGAGTGGTTCTTCGGTAGAGCTTGTAACCACTCCGTAGAGTTTGGTCGGTTTATCAGCAGCGTTTGCAGGTGATGCGATTGAAGAGAAACCAGCTGCCGCACTGAGCACGGTAATTAACGAGAGCACGAAGCGAGCGCTCATCTTCTTTCTTGCAAAATTCAAGTCGCACTCCACATCTTTTCTCAATGCATCATACGCTGGATGCAGCTTGCTCTTGCTAGGTGGCTAACCTTAACTAACGGACCGTGGCCTCGGCAAGGATCAGACAGGTAATCCGAGCGGTACAGGTTCTTTGGCCAGCCTCATTTGTGATCACAATTTCATATGAGCACAGGGTCTTGCCCAAGGAGACCGCTGTTGCAACGCCAGTAACAAAACCCGACGTCGCTGATTTGTGATGGGTGGCGTTAATGTCGACTCCAACAATTTTGCGATTCGGACCGGCGTGAAGTTGTGTTCCAACCGAGCCTAAAGACTCGGCAAGTACAACGCTGGCGCCGCCGTGCAGTAATCCGATTGGTTGGGTATTTCCCTCAACTGGCATTCGTCCTACTAAGCGTTGAGGGGATGCCTCTAAAATCTCGATTCCCATCTTCTTATCTAGGGCGCCACTGCCACGTTCACGAATCAATTCTAAATAGTTTGGGGTATTTTCCGGTTGCGTCATAGTTCGAAATAGTAACTTGTTAAGGACTACTTCTCTAGGATGGCGCAATGGCCCAGAAGCGATTACTTCTAATCGATGGCCATTCAATGGCATATCGAGCTTTCTTCGCCCTTCCTGCCGAGAATTTCACAACCGCTCAAGGCCAACACACCAACGCTATCTACGGTTTTGCCACAATGCTGATCTCCCTATTGAAAGATGAGAAACCGACCCACGTGGCCGTTGCTTTCGATGTCTCGCGCAAAACTTTTCGTACCGATATTTTTCCGGAATATAAAGCTAATCGCGCAAAAACCCCTGATGAATTCCGCTCACAGATGTCATTTTTAAATGACCTTGTTAAGGGCTTTGGCATTACTCAATTTGCCTTAGAAGGCTTTGAGGCCGATGACATAATCGCAACCATTACTAAGCAAGCAGAACGTGAAGGCGCAGAAGTACTCATCTGTACCGGTGATCGAGATAGCTTTCAATTGGTAACAGATAAGACGACAGTTCTTTATCCAAAGCGGGGCGTTTCTGAAATGGCGCGAATGACGCCTGCGACAGTTGTTGAAAAGTACGGGATGACACCGGATCAATATCCAGATTTCGCTGCGCTGCGCGGAGATCCGAGCGATAACTTGCCATCGATTCCTGGGGTTGGCGAGAAGACTGCGGCTAAGTGGGTTGTGGAGTACGGGTCACTGCAAGAACTAATTGCCAACGTAGATAAAGTGGGCGGCAAAGTAGGTCAATCTCTGCGCGATAACATCAACGATGTCATTCGCAATCGCGAGCTGACCCAGTTAATTCACGATGCTCCGATCGAGTATAAAGTTGACGATTTATCTTGGCCTGGCGTGGTGGAAGCAGATCTCACCAAACTATTTGAACAACTGGAATTTAGAACGCTAAAGGATCGCCTTAAGCCAATTCTTAACCCTGATTCAGTTGTTAAGAAGCCGGAAACAATAGAAGAATTCACCCTTTTTGCACCTACTGTCGAAGGCGGCGTACTTACGCCAGCTGAGATAGATGCGCGCATCTCAGCACATAATGGTGAAATTGCTATCGCCTTTGAAATGCGTGATGAGAAATTACACCGTTATGCCGTTGCATTTTCACCGACAGATGTCCAATTGATTCATTCCTCGCAAATGGGGAAGTGGGCTCAGAATAAAGCGATTCCGAAAATTGCTCACGATGCCAAAACATTGGCACGCGAAAATTTACTGGATGGAGTTATCTTCGATACTGCACTGGCTGCATATTTAGTTAATCCGGGAGTCCGTGCCCAAGATTTGAGTGATCTCCTTGAGCGATGGGGAGATGGAGCTTCTGTTGATACATCTTCTTCTGAACAGGAGCTATTAAGTAGCGCGGCGGTTCTTTTCACTCTACGTAAATCTCTGGAAACGGAAATGCGCGACCGTGGAGTTCTGCAGCTATTTACTGACTTAGAACTTCCGATAGCGCAGCTCTTGGCGGTTATGGAAAATCGTGGAATAGCCGTTGACCGCGAAGAACTCGAGAAACTTGCTACTTTTTTTGAAGGTGAAGTAGCGCGCGAGACAAAGGCTGCGCATTTAGCCGCAGGTCACGAATTCAATGTGGCATCTCCTAAGCAGCTCCAAGTAGTTCTATTTGACGAGTTAAATCTGCCGAAGACTAAGAAAATTAAAACTGGATTTACCACTGACGCCGAAGCGCTTAATTGGCTCTTTGAAAAGACCAAACATCCTTTACTGGAATCACTTTTGCGAATCCGCGAAACTAAGAAACTTGGCACAACGGTGGAAGGCTTGATCGCAGAGATTGGCACAGACGGTCGCATCCGTACTCACTTCGCACAAACAGTTGCTGCCACTGGTCGTTTATCTTCGGTCGGTCCAAATTTACAAAATATTCCCGTCCGCACCGAGGAAGGACGCAGTATCCGTAAGACATTTATTGCAGGTGCTGGCTATGCCTCCTTGCTAACTGCGGATTACAGCCAGATTGAAATGCGCATTATGGCTCACCTATCAAATGATGCAGGCTTGCTTGCTGCTTTTGAAACTGGTGAAGATTTACACGCCACGGTTGCAGCTTTAGTCTTTGGAGTTGCAGCAGTCGACGTTGATCCTGAAATGCGCCGTCAGATTAAAGCGATGTCATACGGATTGGCATATGGATTAAGCGCATATGGACTGTCTGCACAATTAGATCTCTCTCCGCCCGCCGCACAGGATTTAATGGATAAGTACTTCCTGCGCTTCGGAGGAATTCGAGATTATTTAAGTAGTGTCGTTGTTGAAGCGCGCAAGGTTGGCTATACCGAAACTGTGATGGGGAGACGCCGGTACCTTCCTGATTTGCTGCACGATAATCGCCAACGACGTGAGATCGCCGAACGCATGGCGTTAAATGCACCGATCCAAGGATCTGCCGCCGACATCATTAAGCAAGCGATGCTCAATGTGCAACGAGCGCTGCAAGGAGAAAAACTTGAATCGCGCCTATTGCTGCAAGTACACGATGAATTGATCTTGGAGGTTTTCGCCGGCGAAGAAGAGCGTCTTACTGAATTGGTGCGACGTGAGATGGCTGCGGCATATCCACTCAAAGCGCCTTTAGATGTCAGCGTTGGTATTGGCAAAAGCTGGAACGAAGCCGCGCATTAAAAAATTTTGCGTTGTGGTTATTTAATCGTTGGAGAGTTATCGGCCATCGCAGCCAAATCTTCTTCATCTGTAGGCAAATCATTTGCCGCGGATAAGCGACCCCGTCCGATTGAAAGAACTATGTATCCCAGAAAAAGCATGATCGGAAGCATGGCCAGCCCAACGCGCGGTGAAATGTGTTCTGAGACAACGCCACCAACTGCAGCGCCGACCGCCATAAATGATCCTTCAACGCTCCAAATCCAACCGAGTGAAGCTGTCTGCGAACCTTTCGGGCGAACTGCTTCCAGGACTTCAAAGTAGAAGACTTGAAGTGCGCCACCTAGAAAACCAATTGATGCACCGACAAGCGCCATAGTCCAGTCCGGATATGTAAATGCAATTGGGAAACAGGCGATGGTCCAGAACAAATAAGCCCGTCGCATGGCGGTTAATGGTGCTAGTTTTTTTGAGACAAGCCCGCCAAGTAATCCGCCAATGACGGTAGCGATACCAAAGGATGCGAAGATCCAAGCGACACGGTGCGGAACACCTTCCTGGGTCGCATACGCAGGAACTGCAACATCGAATACTCCCCAACCAAATCCAATGAAGCATCCTTCAAACATCAATAACTGTATAGCGCGATTCTTGATCAAACTTTCTTGTCCCTTAACTTTCTTTTCAGGGATCCAATTCCGGGAAACGGAGGTCAAGGCAAGTGCAATTCCACCAGTGAGCATAAGTGCGGCAACTACATCTAGTGCGAGATAAGGTCGTGAAGAAAGTGCAAGGGTGGTGACAACTACGGGACCAAGTACCGAAGTTGAACTCATCATTGCGGAGTCAAAGGCATATGCCGTTCGTAAATATGTGGGAGGAACAATGTCTTTCCACAACGGTCTCACTGAGAGATTGATTGGGGGAGCAGAAATACCGAGAATAAATGCGGTGATAAGAATTGATCGAGCGGTATCCATCTGATTCAGCGTCAGAATTAGAATTGTGTAACCAGGAACGAGAATTCGCAGCGGCCATTTCTGTCCCCAGCGATCCATCACTGAACCTCTGATGCCTGCAGTAACTGCACCTGCCAGAGAATTTAACCCGATCGCAAAACCGGCAATCGCAAAAGAGCCTGTGCTCTGCTCTGCTTTAAAGAAAATTCCAAGACCGATCATTCCGTAGGCGAGTCGAGCCGGAAATGCTGCGATTCCTAGCGAGATAACTTGCGGGAAAGAGAACAATTCCCGATAGCGCTTCATTATCGTGAGTTTACGCCTATTTTTATCTGGATTTGCCCTTAACTAGATCAGAACCGTACGCTTACGCCCGTTCACCAGAATGGTTCTGGAGTCCTATTACTTTCTATCCCTACGGAGCAACTTGAGCACATCATCACCAGTCGTAGCAGTAAACGACATCGGATCGGCCGCAGATTTTCTTGCAGCAATCGAAGGCACAATCAGAAATTTCAATGACGGAGACCTCGTCGAAGGAACCGTTGTACAAGTAGATCGCGAAGAAGTACTTCTTGATATTGGGTACAAGACTGAAGGCGTAATTCCTTCCCGCGAACTTTCAATCCGCCACGATGCTGATCCAAATGACATTGTTAAGGTAGGCGATCGCATTGAAGCGCTCGTTCTACAGAAGGAAGATAAAGAAGGTCGCACAATTCTTTCGAAGAAGCGCGCACAGTACGAGCGCGCCTGGGGAGATATCGAAGGCAAGAAAGAGCGCGACGAAGTTGTCGTCGGAACTGTTATTGAAGTTGTTAAGGGCGGCTTGATCGTAGATATCGGTCTGCGCGGCTTCTTGCCAGCATCACTCGTTGAAATGCGTCGCGTACGCGATCTAACTCCTTACATCGGTAAGGAAGTTGAGGCCCGAATCATTGAGCTCGACAAGAACCGCAATAACGTTGTTCTTTCACGCCGTGCATTCCTCGAGCAGACTCAATCAGAGTCACGCACAACATTCTTGAACCAGCTCCAAAAGGGTCAGGTACGCACTGGCGTAATTTCATCAATCGTAAACTTTGGTGCATTCGTTGACCTTGGTGGCGTTGATGGTCTCGTTCACGTTTCTGAACTTTCTTGGAAGCACATTGATCATCCAGGTGAAGTTGTTGAAGTTGGCGACGAAGTAACCGTTGAAGTTCTCGAAGTTGATTTTGAGCGCGAGCGTGTTTCACTCTCACTCAAGGCAACACAAGAAGATCCTTGGCAAGCATTTGCTCGCACCCACACAATCAATCAGGTTGTTCCGGGCGTAGTAACAAAGCTTGTTCCATTCGGTGCATTTATTCGTGTTCACGAAGGCATTGAAGGTCTGG
>Ga0315903_10006799_pt1 | contig 14488 bp, 14 predicted proteins | sample LakEriMetagenome_7_FD_203524 | JGI IMG/M metagenome (GOLD analysis project Ga0315903, IMG submission 203524) | Freshwater fungal communities from buoy surface, Lake Erie, Ohio, United States - Buoy 2 MA119 | ecosystem: Environmental > Aquatic > Freshwater > Lake | place: USA: Lake Erie, Ohio...
CCCACATTAAATCGGTAGCTATTTTTTTGTTTTGTTCTTCATCACCGGTTTGCTCCGAATAGCCATAAATCATTATCCGCTCATCGTTTTCATTCAGGTCTTTAGCGAGTTGCGTCAATTGCGCTTTTACATTTTCATCTAAAATATTCCCGGCAGTATCAATTTCAAAATAGAACGTCATTTTACCCGGCAGCTCTTTTTTTTCCTCGGCTTTAGCCTCCGGTTGTTTTTGATTACAAGCAGTAATTATTAATGTGGTAATAACAAGTAGTGTAATAATGTTTTTCATGCTGTTTCATTTATAACTCTAAAATATACAAAAACGTTAGGTTCATCATATTGTTTCTTAGTTTTACTTTATGCGAGCGAAAAGCAGATTGGTGAAGTCTTCTTGGCTAGGTTTCTTAGTGGCTTGGCTTGGCTTTTTTGTTTTGCCGCTCAGTGCACAGCAAAATCAAAAATACAAACCGGAGTTGACGAGGATATTGGTAGTGCTAGACGGTTCGGGAAGTATGAAAGAAAACTGGAATGGACGAACAAAGTTTCAGACTGCTGCTGCTCTACTTTCAAAAGTCATAGAATCCATTGAACAGAAAAACTCAAATGTAGAGTTTGCCGTTCGTGTGTTTGGCTATCAGTTTCCTAGGGAACAAAAGAACTGCTCCGATAGTAAATTACTTGTTCCATTTTCAAAACAAGTAAGCACAAAAATCAAAACAGTTTTCTCTTCCATTGCTCCAAAAGGTATGTCGCCCATTGCTTACTCTTTGCAGCAGTGCGCCAATGATTTCCCCGAGGGTGGAAATAGCTTAAACGCGATTATTTTAGTGACAGACGGAAATGAAAATTGCGATGGCAATATATGTTTAGCCGTGGATGAATTAGCCAAAAAGCACATTGCCCTTAAACCATTTATCGTGGGGTTAAGTATGGATGAAAATTCGGGAAAGCAATACAATTGTGCCGGGCAATTTTACAATTCAGCAGATGAAGCCTCTTTGTATAAAACCGTAGGTGTAATCATCAAACAAACCTTGAATACCACCACCGCACAAGTAAATTTGCTCAACTCCAATGCCACTCCATCAGTTACCAATATTCCATTTACGCTATACGACCATTACACCGGCAAAGTGCTATACAATTACGTACACACTTTAACCAATAAAGATTTGCCCGACACTCTTTTTTTAGACCCCGTGAGTGTCTATGATTTAGTGTTGCACACCACTCCGGCTATTAGAAAAAGTAAGATTGAATTGGAAGCCGGCAAGCATAATGTTATTGCCTTAGATGTACCGCTTAGTGAAGTGAAATGGACTATGGCTGGAGCAACTTATGCCAACAACACGGCACAAATTTTATTACGTAGCTCAGCTGTTGACAAGGAAATTTTTAGTGCTTTTGAATGGAATGAAAGCAATACATTTCTAACCAACCGTTATGCTTTTGAAGCATTGACTTTGCCTCGCTTGTCTTTGGATACGGCTATTGCTTCGCCCGGCAGTTTGTTGGTGCCGATTTTAAATACAGGCTTACTTACTCTCATTCCTAATGCCGATTTCATAGCCAGTGTTTATGCAGAGCATGAAGGTAAGCTTCAACTGCAAGCACGAATGAATTTGAACAACGGGAAAATAAGTGAACTTAAGCTGCAGCCCGGCAAATACACCATCGTCTATCAATCAGTTAAAAGCTACGATTCAGAAACGACCAAGTCGAAACAGTTTACAATTGAAGAGGGAAGAACTAACGTCATTTATTTGCAGTTATGAAATGGATAGTAATTACATTCTCATTTTCCTTAATGCTCTCCTTGAGCGCGCAAGAGCGCACCCGAATTTTGTTTCTGGTAGATGGTTCGCTGAGTATGCGCAACGAATGGAAAGGAGGCACCAAATGGAATATAGCCACAGAAGTGCTTCATGATTTAGCCGATAGCATTCAGAAAATTCCGAACACAGAAATCGGTATGCGCGTGTTTGGACATTTATATCCCGAACCGGACAAAAACTGCAGAGATTCCAGACTCGAAGTTCGTATCGATTCGAACAACGCTAAAGCTATTCAAAAAAAACTTCTAGAAATTCGCCCGAAGGGCATCACACCATTGGTCTATTCTATCGAACGTTCGGCCACCGATTTTGGCAACGTAGTGGCTAAAAACATCATTATCATCATTACTGATGGAGAAGATGCCTGCGAGGGTGACCCCTGTTCTGTAAGCTTAACCTTGCAGCAAAACAACATCGTGCTGCGCCCATTTATCATTGGTATGCAGCTCAATCCCAAAAGCTTTGAAGCCATGAATTGCATGGGTAAATTGTATAACACAAATTCATCAGAAGAATTTATCGCAACCATGAAGAAGGTAGTAATAGAAGCTATTTCCAAAACTACTTTTCAGGTTAATCTTCTTGATAAAGAGAAGAAACCAACCGAAACGAATGTAAATATGACCCTATTCGATTCGGAAACAGGCCTTCCTAAATATCATTTTTATCACACCATGAATGCACGCGGTTTACCCGACACGATTACTGTTTCACCGATGTTCAACTACCAATTGCAAATACATACCATCCCTTCTATTACTATTGACAATATTCAGTTTAAACAAAACGAACATCGGGTGATTGAAGTCAATGCGGCTCAAGGTTCTTTGCAGTTTGGTTGGCAACAGCCGGTGCTAAAAAATATAAATATCGATCGAGTGAAGTTTTTGGTGAAGCCGGCCGGTGGTCGTGAAATTCTTTTTGTTCAACCGCCCAACAGTACAGAAAAATATTTGGCTGGAAGTTATGATGTAGAAGTGTTGACTTTGCCACGAGTATTGTTGACCAATGTCAAAATTGATCAAAGCAAAACGACAGAAATTCTTATTCCTGCGCCTGGATTGCTCGTCTTGCAAAAGAACAGCGAAGTGATTGGAAGTATTTTATATGTCGAAAAGGGGCAATTAGTGAAAGTTTGCGATTTGAAAGCTAAAGACAAAATAGAAAATATTGCCTTGCAGCCCGGCAGATACCGATTAATCTACCGCCCGAAATTCAATCGCAGTATCCACACTTCGGTTGATAAAGAAATAGAAATAACTAGTGGCGGTAGTGTAAGTTTGAAGCTGTAAAAAAACAAACCAATGGCACTATCAGACTATGTTTCTACCAGCTCAAAAGACACGCGAAGCGGATTTGGTGTAGGTATTTTAGAACTTGGCAAAACCAACCCTAATGTGGTGGCGCTTTGTGCCGATTTAGCCGGTTCTTTGAAGCTCGATGCTTTTATCAAAGAATTTCCCGAACGTTTTATCCAATGTGGTATTTCTGAAGCTAACATGATAAGTGTAGCAGCCGGTTTGACTATTGGCGGTAAAATCCCTTTTGCTACTTCATTTGCCAATTTCGCAACAGGCCGCGTTTACGATCAAATTCGCCAAAGCGTAGCTTACAGTGATAAAAATGTAAAAATTGCCGCTTCGCATGCCGGTTTGACTTTGGGTGAAGATGGTGCCACGCACCAAATTTTAGAAGACATTGGGCTGATGCAAATGTTGCCGGGCATGGTGGTAATTAATCCTTGCGACTATAATCAAACCCGCGAGGCAACTATTGCTGCTGCTGATCATGTCGGTCCGGTTTACTTACGTTTTGGACGTCCGGCTTGGCCTATTTTTATGCCCGAAGGACAATTCAAAATCGGCAAAGCTATTTTGATGAACGAAGGAAAAGATGTTTCGATTTTTGCGACCGGCCACTTGGTGTGGAAAGCACTCGAAGCCGCTCGTCAACTCGAAAGCGAAGGCTTGTCGGTTGAGTTAATCAATATACACACCATCAAACCGCTCGATTCTGAAGCCATTTTAAAATCTGTGGCGAAAACCAAATGTGCCGTAGTTTGCGAAGAGCACAATCGCATTGGTGGTTTAGGTTCATCGGTGGCGGCTTTGCTAGCGCAAGAATTACCCACCCCAATTGAATTTGTGGCGGTGAATGATAGTTTTGGCGAAAGCGGCACGCCTGATCAATTGCTCACTAAATATGGCTTAGATACACCAAACGTAATTGAAGCCGCCCGCAAAGTCTTCAAAAGAAAAGGATAAAAAATAAAACAGCTAAAAATGCCACCCACAAAAAGGTGGCATTTTTTTTGAACGCAGCATTTAACTTTTAACATTTACATTCGTCCAGATACAATAGGCCAAATTATGACCGACAGAGAACTTTTAGATCTTTATCACTCCGGCTCACCCGAGAAGGCGTTTAATGTGTTGATTAAAACATATCAGCAGCGCGTTTATTACCACATTCGCAGAATGGTGCAAGACCATGACGATGCGAATGACGTGATGCAAAATACGTTTATGAAAGTCTGGCGCGGTTTAGAGAATTACCGTGCCGATGCCCAACTTTTCACTTGGATTTACCGCATAGCCACCAATGAAACCATCACGTTTATCAACTCCCGAAATAAACGGGCAGTTATCTCTTTTGACAGCAACGACTCGGATGAGGAGAATAGCTATGCGCCCTCGGCTTACATAAAAGGCGAAAGTCATCAACTAGATGGCGAGAAACTACAAGCCCGTTTGCAAGCCGCCATTGACAGTCTGCCCGAAAAGCAAAAACTGGTTTTCAATCTGCGTTACTATGATGAAATGCCCTACGAGCAAATGAGCGAAGTGCTAGGTACTAGCGAAGGCGCACTGAAAGCCAGCTATCATCATGCAGCACAAAAAATTGAGAAATTTTTATTGAGTGAAGATTAAACCTTCCGTTTTTATCATCGTCAAAGCACCGAAATGAAGCCGACTAAAGACATAGAAAATGAGTTAAAGTCTGTTGCGCCATTGTTGGTTGGACTGCATAAACCGGAGGCAAAAACTGCGCCCGATGGTTATTTTACGCAATTCAATGCAAAGTTCATGCAGCAAATAGTTGCGGAAGAAAATAAGGCGTTAGCACCGATTTTAGCTTCATTAAACAAACCAACAGCGCCTCAGGTTTCAGTTGTTTATTTTCAGCATTTTGCCGATCAGTTGACGGGCAAAATAAAGGCAGAAGAAAAACAAGCTACTTTAAGTGCTTCACCTTCATGGCAAGATAGTCTCAATGCATTTATAGAGGAGAAACTTGCTTTTTTGTTTCGACCGCAGTTGGCGATGGCTTTTGCCGGCACGTTTAGCGTTTTTTTTGTGGCCGTTATGTTTGTCACCAAAGTGGATCAATGCAGCGATATTGATTGTAAAATGGCCGCATTATCTACTAATGATTTAGATAAATATTGGGAAGAAAACGGAGCTGAATTAGCAGAATACGAAGAGGGAGTTGAAACCGATTGGCAAGTGAACTATGAAAATGAATTACAAAAGCTCAACGATGAAGAATTGTTGCAAGCCATCAATGAATAATATTTTACATCATCCTAAATTTACACCTATGAAAACAATTAAAACAGTAGCAGCCTTCGCTCTAGCGTTGATCTTTACTATGCCACTCTTTGCGCAACCGAAACAAGGCGATGGTAAAGAAAAAGTAGAAGCATTGAAAATTGCTTTTATCACCGAAAAATTGAGTTTAACGCCCGACCAAGCGCAAAAATTTTGGCCGACTTACAACCAGTTTAATGACGAGATGAAGCAACTCCGCCAAACCTACAAACCTACTCCCGATGCACCACTTACTGCTGACCAAACAATCGAGTTTGACCAAAAGAAGTTGGATTTAAAGAAGAAATACAAAGCACAGTTTGAAGCCATTTTGGGCAAAGACAAAGTGAATACCCTTTACAGCCTTGAAGACGAGTTTCGCAGAAAAATGAAAGAGCTGCATGACCAACGCCATTCAGGTCCTCCTGCCGGAGCAGGTCCGCGCAAACCTTAAATCCTATCTCAACATATTTTACCCAAAGAGTGACTTTATCGCAAAGGCACTCTTTTTTTATATGAGCGCTCTAAACTGTCGTTGAATAAAACTGTTTATTTGCGCAAAAAATAGTAGTGCAGTTATATCCGTCAACTATACTTGACAAATTAGAATTTACCGCCATTCAAGAATTACTCTTTGGATATTGTCGCAGTGTGTTGGGTAAGCGCAAGGTAGAAGAAATGTCTTTCTCTACTGATGCTGATTGGATTCGGCAAGAACTGATGGAGACAGATGATTACAAACGAATACTGCTCACTCAATCCTATTTTCCACTCGATTTTATCATTCCGCTCGATCGTGAAATTGCTTTTCTCGGTATTGGCAATGCGGTGTTGGTGGCGGAAGAGATTATCAATATTCGCAAAACGTGTTTGACGATGGATCGAATTTTTCGGTTCTTCAAAAACAATCTTCGCTTGTATCCCCATTTGCAGTTGATTGTAGAACACACCGTTTACGAAAAAGCTATTGTAGAAACGATTGACCACGTGATGGAAGAAACCGGCCATGTGCGCGACAAAGCCTCGAAAGATTTGTATGATATCCGCACTCGGTTGAGCAAACGCAGAAGTGAGTTGTCCAGAGTGTTTCAAAAAGTGTTGCAGCGCATGAATAAAGAAGGAGTGGTGACGGACGTAGAGCAGACTTTCTTGAACGGCAGAAAAGTGGTGGCTGTTTTTGCCGAAAACAAACGGCAAATCAGCGGTATCATCCACGGTCAAAGTGAAACCGGTAAAACCTCCTACATCGAACCTGCCGAAACCGTAGAATTGAACAATGAAATATTTGAGTTGGAGCGCGAAGAAGAACGCGAAGTGACGCGTATATTACGTCAACTCACTAGCGATTTGAGCGTCTATCGTCCGTTGATTATGGCTTATCAAGCTGCTTTGGCGAAGTTTGATTATGTGCAAGCCAAAGCCAAACTGTCTGTTCAGCTCAATGCAGTTTGCCCTATCGTGCATCAAAAGCCGGGTGTGCGCTTGAAAGATGCGATGCATCCGCTATTGTACAAACACAACCTAGCGAACAACAAGCCCACCATTCCGCTTAATCTTTTTCTCAACGACAGACGAATATTAGTCATCAGCGGCCCAAACGCTGGAGGGAAAACTGTGGCGATGAAAACCGTGGCACTTTTGCAACTGATGGTGCAGAGTGGTTTGTTGGTGCCGTGCCACGAGTTGAGCGAGTTTGGTGTTTTTTTTTCGATGTTTATTGACATTGGTGATGCGCAGAGTATAGAATATGAGTTGAGCACTTACTCGTCACACTTAAAAACAGTGAAGTATTTTTTGGATTACTCCAGCGACAAAACTTTGTTCTTGATTGATGAGTTGGGCACTGGCTCCGACCCTGCTTTGGGTGGGGCTTTTGCAGAGGTAGTATTAGAAGAACTGGCTAAGCGAAAAGCCTACGGCATTGTCACTACGCATTACCTCAATTTGAAGATTTTAGCCAACAAAAATGCGGCTATCTTGAACGGAGCAATGGCGTTTGATGAAGAGAACTTGCAGCCGCTTTATGCGCTCAAACTCGGCAAACCCGGCAGTTCTTACACGTTTCAAATTGCGAAGCGCAGCGGATTGCCGCAACCGATGATAGACCGCGCAAAAACCTTAGTCAACAACGAGCACGTAGAGCTCGACTTCTTGTTGAGTAAACTTGAACAAGAGTCGAAGAGGATTAAGCAAAAAGAAGAAGAACTGAAGCGCAAGGATGATGAACTCAATCAACTGCAAGAACGATATACGCAACTGCATGAGCGCGTCAAAAAGCAGCAACAACAGCAAACTGATTTGCAAAAGAAATACGCCAATCAGAAATTTATCCGCGAGGCGGAACGAGAACTGCGCAAGCTCTTGATAGATTGGCAAAAAGCACAGACCGCAGAAGAGAAAAAAACAGTGGCGAAGAAGACGGAAAAGACTATTCGTCTGGAAGAACCAAAAGAACTCGCTAAGAAAGAACAAAAGATTTTTGACCTGCACTATCGCGCCACTCCTTATCCGCCAAAGGTTGGCTCGATGGTGCGTATTGTTTCTTTAGATAAAATCGGCACGGTGGTGCAACTGGGTGGTAAAAAAGTACAAGTGGCGGTGGGCGATATACAAGTGAGCGTAAAGCCGCAAGACATAGTGGTGGTGGAGCGGGTGAATACTTAGTTTTTCGGTCCAAACACTTTGTACACCGCAAAGAAAACGGCAATGGTGCCGAAGTAGATGGCTGCCAACAAAGGGTTGTAAACGATCATGGCGACCATCGCCACGCTGGCGATAAGCAAAGCCACAGCTGGGAAAAGGGGATAGAGCGGTACACGAAAGGGGCGCTCCATCTCTGGTGCAGTTTGGCGCAGTTTGAAAATGGACAAGCAAGAGAGGATGTACATAGAGATGGCGCCAAAGACGGCAATGCTGATGATGTCACCAGTGCGCTCAGTAAACAAGGCCAAGATGCCTAAAATCATATTAAAAATGAGGGCGAGGTGAGGCGTGTGAAACTTGGGATGGATGGCCCCCAGTTGGTGCGGAAAGTTTCTGGTTTTGCCTAGTTCGTAGGTGGCTCGCCCTGCGGCCAGCAGCAGACCATTGAACGAAGCGACAAAGCCAAACAAGCCCACGCTGACGAGCAGGTGGTACATCAAGGCGCTACTGCCGGTGATTTGCGCCAAGGCCATGGGCAGAGGCGAGTCGGAGGTGTTGCCGGAGGCATCGTACACCACTTTTTCCCAACCGCCCACACCCACGGCAGCGGTGAAGGTCATGACGGCTAAAATACCCAGCGTAATCATGGAATACACAAAGCCTTTGGTGATGTTTTTTTGTGGCTCGATGGTTTCTTCGGCCACGTTGGCCAGCCCTTCCATGCCTAAGAAAAACCAAATAGCAAAAGGAATGGCTGCAAAGGCGCCTTCCCATCCGTTGGGCAATGGATTTTGGGTCATGTTTTTAATCTCAAAATGCGGCAAAGTCAAGGCCGCAAAAAGCGTGAGCTCGGCCACAGCAATGATGGTGATGATCAACTCAAACGAAGCAGAAATTTTAACGCCCAAAATGTTGATGCCGGTGAAAATAAAATAGGCAATGACGGCAAAAACCAAGGTGTTGACTGAAGGGAAAAGCAGGTGAAAATAAGCGCCAATGCCGAGCGCGATAGCCGGTGGGGCAAATACAAATTCTATCCACTGCGCCATGCCGGCAATGAAACCCACTTCTCTGCCAAAGGCTTTGGAGGCGTAGTCAAACACACCGCCTGCTTTGGGAATGGCGCAAGCCAGCTCGGAATAGCTTAGCGAAAAAGTGATATACATCAACAAAATGAAAAAGGTGGCCACTGCCAGGCCGAGCGTTCCGCCTTTGTCTAGCCCGAGGTTCCAGCCGAAATACATGCCCGAAATCACATAACCCACACCCAGGCCCCAAAGCATGATGGGCGTTAATGTTTTTTGCAATCCTTGACCATTGGAAACGTTGCTCATCATTCAGATTTTGAAACAATATATAAATCCCTACTCATTTTTTGTCTATCTGCGTTTGGAACTACAATTAATTCTTATTTTTAGCCAACAAACACACAATAACATGGAAGCAACAGCTACAGCCGCCCCCAACATTCAAATCAGCACGAACACCCAATTGGCGGAGATCTTGAGAATTTATGATTTGCAAAATAAAAACTTGCAAAACATGAAAAACAAATCTATCAGCTACCGACTGAAAAAGATTAAAGAGTTGGAGAAAGTGGTGTTGGAAAATCGCACGCAAATTCAAGATGCGCTATATAAAGATTTCAGAAAAGCGCCCTTGCAAACCGATTTCAGCGAGACCTATCCGGTGGTGGCGGAGTCGCGTTTATTCAATAGCAACTTGCACGAATGGTCAGAGGCGCATGAGGTGAGCACACCCATCACGTTCATTGGCTCGAATGCTAAAATTGAGTTTGAACCGAAAGGGAGAATTTTATTACTCACGCCTTGGAACTATCCTTTCCAAATTCCTTTGAAAAACTTGATTGCGGCTTATGCTGCAGGCAATGTGGTGATGATTAAACCATCTGAGTTTACGCCACACACTTCTAAATTGGTAAAAGAAATTGTGGCAAAAGTTTTCCCGGAAAATGAAGTGGCGGTGATCACCGGAGACATGGCCGTGTCGCAAGAAATCTTAAAACTACGCTATGACCACATTCACTTTACGGGCAGCCCGGCAGTAGGCAAAATTATTATGCGCATTGCATCTGAAAACTTGACGAGCGTTACGCTCGAGTTAGGTGGCAAATCACCTACGATTGTGGACGAAACGGCAAACATCAAGAAAGCCGCTCGCAATATTATTTGGAGTAAGTATTTGAACAACGGACAGACCTGCGTAGCGTCTGACTATGTGTATGTACACGCCAGCAAGAAAGAAGAATTTGTGCAGCAGATGCGCGAACAAATCAAAAAGGCATTTGGTGAAAATGCGCAGAAAGACGGAGCATATTGCCGCATGATCAACAGCAAACATTTTGCGCGAGTGAAAGGATTGATGGATGAAGCCATCAGCAAAGGGGCGAAAGTAGAGAACGGTGCGACCGTAGATGCTTCGGAAAATTACATTGCCCCAACGGTGTTGAGCAATGTGAACACCGATATGGCGCTGATGAAAGAAGAAATATTTGGGCCGGTGTTGCCGGTGTTGACCTACACCGACATCAACGAAGTGTTGCGGTTTATCAATGCCAACGAGAAACCATTGGCGCTTTACATTTATAGTTCATCGTCCAAGAATCAAGAGTTCATTACGCACAATACTACCTCGGGTGCGGTTTGTATCAATGAGTCGATGATACACAATAGTTTCCCGGGTTTACCTTTTGGTGGAGTAAACAACTCCGGTATTGGTAAGAGCCACGGTTTGTATGGTTTCAAAGAATTTAGCAACGAAAAAGCGGTGCTGAAAGCATGGAATGCGCCATCTGACCTATTGACACCGCCTTACAGCAAAATCAGTCAAACCTTAGTCGATGCGATGCTCAAATTTTTATGATAACTAAAAGTGTTTTTTATCTTGCAAAAAAATAAAGGAATGAAATTTCAGAAATCAAGTTTGCTTTTTTTGATTGTAACGGTTACTGTAGTGACGTTGTTGATTAACGGTTGTAAAAAAGAGGAAGACAATTTACCCTTAGAGCCTATAGCATTTATTCAGCCTGACACAGCTATCATTCGCAAATTTCCGGGCGACACCTTGCCGCTTCAAATTCAGTTTACTACCGATCGCCCTATCAATTGGGTGAAAGCAATGATGGATTTGGATACCACTAATGCCGCTTATACCCCAACTTATCCGGATACTTTGTTTTTAGTAAAACTCGACACCTTGGAGCCGCGCGTTAATCGCTACACTTACACCGGCTCCATCAAAGTGGCCGACACTTTACAGCCTTTCGATATTTTGCGTTTCAAGGTTTCGTTCAATGCCGGCAAAACATCTTTCACCACCGGTCAAAACTTTCCGGCAGGAATTGTTTCTTCCAGCAAAGAGTTTAGAATAGACATTCGCTAAATAGTGCTAAATCATCACTAAAACCTCCTGACGAAAATCAACGCAGGAGGTTTTTTATTTCGCTAATTTCACCCTTAAATAATTGGCCATGAGCTCCTCTAAAGACTTGCATCACCACCGTAGAAATTATGAACGCCACGAGTTAACCGAAGATAAAATTTCACCCAATCCCTTTGAGCAGTATGGATGGTGGTTTGAAGATGCCTCACAAGGCGAAATCATAGAGCCCAATGCCATGGTGCTATCCACTGTTTCTGCCGAAGGCAAACCTTCATCGCGGGTGGTACTTCTTAAAGCGTTTGATGAAAACGGTTTTGTGTTTTACACCAATTACAAAAGCAAGAAAGGGCAAAACATAACGGAGAATCCTCATGCTTGTTTGCTTTTTTATTGGGATAAACTAGAGCGACAAGTGCGCATTGAGGGCAAGGTAGAGAAGATAGCCGTGCAACTGTCGGAGCAGTATTTTTCTGCTCGCCCCTATGAAAGCCGATTGAGCGCTGTGGTGTCCGACCAAAGTGAAGAAATTCCGAATCGAGCTTTTCTCGAAGATAAACTGTTGGCTATCCAAAATGCCGGTGTGGTGAAACGCCCGGAGCATTGGGGCGGATATATCATTCAGCCCAACTACTTTGAGTTTTGGCAAGGTAGAGCTAGTCGCTTGCATGACAGAATAGTTTATGAGCTGGAAAACGGTTCTTGGAAGATTAAACGCTTGGCTCCGTAAAAAAAGAACCTGCCTTGAAATTTCTTTCGCGGCAGGCACCTATGATTAGCAAGATCTTTTAATCAGTGTATTTGTGCTGATTGACAAGTCAAATAAACAAACTCCATTCTATAAAAAAATACCCAAATTCACCGAATTCTTACTCGCCCTTTTTCATGAGTTTATTGGCCTATTTCCTCTTAGCGATTAACGATAACTAGGTGACTATGCTGCAACCTGCTTTGTTCAGAGGCAAAGAGCAAGAGGTGTTGGATTTGTGTTTGTTGCAGCCAAAAAAATGCGTTGTAGACAAACCCTTAGTGCAACAAGAATTGGGGTTGAGCCAATCACACTTTGATAAAATCTGTTCGGTGTTGCTCGATAAATGCTACAAACGCATTGCTCCCGATGGGGGTCTGACTTTGCTTAACATGCTCAGCTCAAAAATGCCTGCCTTAGAACGACATTTTTTCAAAGAATTGGCCTTGGAAGTGGAGCTACACAAAACGGGTAGTGATTATTTGTGCAGCATCTTGGAGTTAATGCAAAACAATTTACCCGTGGTCAACCAGGACCTTGAGGTGTTTCACTATATCGGTAAACTATTTCAACAAGCCGCAACGAATAATGAGCTTCAAAGCGCTAAGGTCTACACCACAGCAAAAGAACTTTACCTTCGGATATAAGTGGACTTTGCCGCTCGTAAAATAGAAGAAGCCAAAGTCGTTCACGAGGTTGAATTGATGAAATTGGAGAAGCCGTTCAGCGCTCTCACACCTCAAGCGCAAGTCGAGGTGCTACGCACCCGAGTTTACTTTTATTTTGCTTGTATGCAAATGGAAGCTTGCATAGAGCCCGCATTAGCGGCTTTGGCTATTTACAAAAAAGGGAAGTTTGTTTTTGCGCAAGAAAACTACCAACGGATGCAGTTGCGCTTGGCAGAGGTCTACTACCTCCGCAGCTATTTCACTGAGGCCTTATCGATGTTTCGCGAGGCATTCAAAGCCGAAGACACGGTGCCCGATAGAAGAGGTTATTACAACACTAAATATATTCAACTTTGCCTCATACAAGGCGAGGTGGAGGAAGCTAAACACCCTTTCGATTCGTAAGTCAAAAACATAGCCTCGAAGCAACTCTACGTTATTCGCGACATCATTAGTGGCCTCAAAGTTTTCCTCTTTACGGGTGAGTTGGAGAAAGTGTACGAACTCTTGCAACTTGGTTTTGCGGCACAGGCTAAGACAAGCTAAATGCAGTATGAAATAGAACTCCGTAATCTAGAAGTAGCTTATTTTTTACTCAACCAAAACAAAGATGTAGCGCTTCAACTTTGCGAGCGTAACGTAAAGTACTTACATAAAAACGGATTTAATGTAAAGAAGAGTCGCTACCCCGAGTTCTTTCTTTTAACTAAAGCATTTATCCGCAAAAACAAACTAACTCCTCGTCAACAATCGCTGCTCAACGATTGGCAGCAAGAAGGCTATGCGCTTTATGGTCGCTTACTAAAAAAGATGTTTGTAGTATAAATTATGTACATCACTTGTTGATTTTTTCAGATTTTAATTAGTGAACAAAAAACGCCTCCTAAATTGGAGGCGTTCGATAAGGTATAAATAGGAGCGGAGGTTTAGCTCACTCTGCGATGACCCACCCATACAAAACGTTTGTTAACGTATTCTGGATTGGTGAACGAGGCGTTGCCCGCAGGATTGCCGCCCGTCACGTGAAAGTCGCTGAAAGTAGCGTGTTGGTTCACCCAAATCATGCCGGTCAAGTTTAAAGAAACGGGAGCAAACACGCTTTCGAGTTCATCGAAGATTGTGTTAGCGGTGGCTTCGTCTGTAGTGTAGGCACTGAAGGTGATGGCGCCATGTTTTTCAGCCATGTGTTTGGCTATTTTGATAGAATGTGCTGTGTCTTTCGTTTTGATGATAAGCAAGATAGGGCCAAAGAGTTCGTTTTCGTAAACGCCTGTGTCTTTGGCTTCTACTTCAAGCACGATAGGCGAGCAGGTTCTGGCTTCAGGAAACTCTGCGTTAGCTATTGCAGTAGGCTCCAACAAAATAGTAGCATCGAGGTCTTTCACCGAGTTTACGCGCTTCACAGTTATTTCACTTTGGATGGCGCCCAAGGTGCCGGGTCCCATTTGTGGATGGTTGGCAATGCCTGCTATGGCATCAACGAGCGCTTTCTTCACTTCTTCGTACGGAATAACGGTGTCGCCTTGTTTAATACCGCCTTCGGGGATGAAGAAGTTTTGTGGAGCAGTACACATTTGACCGCTGTATAAAGACACCGCAAAGGCT
>Ga0315903_10006800_pt1 | contig 14486 bp, 14 predicted proteins | sample LakEriMetagenome_7_FD_203524 | JGI IMG/M metagenome (GOLD analysis project Ga0315903, IMG submission 203524) | Freshwater fungal communities from buoy surface, Lake Erie, Ohio, United States - Buoy 2 MA119 | ecosystem: Environmental > Aquatic > Freshwater > Lake | place: USA: Lake Erie, Ohio...
TGTATGTACGTTCACTTTCGGCTAGGTATCTTGCAAATGGTTTCATATTCAGTATCCTGTTGTATATTTATTCTTTTTGTGCGTTTTGGCCTTTGCCAATAATACGTTCCAGCAAATCGTTGCGGCTGAGAACCACTCCGTGTGCTGTTTGTGCGGCGGCCGTGCCCTCGGGATCTTTGGAATCTATCACCTGTTGCTGTTGATCCAGGCGTATTTTCTTCATCTGCAGATCAATCATCTTGAGCTTTTTGTCTAGTTTGGCTGTTTTTGCTGTGATAGCATGTCCCAGCATGTTTGATGCCACTGAGAATATTTCGCTGGCAAATCTTGAGTCAACTTGCATGCCGAGATCTGTCAGATCTTTATATCCAGCAACCGCAAGTGAGGCTAACTCATCCATTTCTTGATCGCTAGATTCTAATCCCCTAACCTGTGGTAACGCCGCTTCAACTTTATCAATTGCTTCGTCCAACGCCTGTAGTTGTTCTCGATTTTCTAATATTGATGGAACTGATGTGTTAATATCATCTTCAGTAGGGGGTAGATCAAACAGTTCTGATAGTTTTTTGGTCATGCCATATTTATGGACTAGGCTCGACCGTTGTGAAACATGTCCTGTTCTGTAACCACTCGGAATGTGAGTCCCTGGCGTTGGCACCATTTGGTTGCTGCCTGCCATTTGGCATAGTTGATGGCTACCACAGCTCGATCACGGCTGTTCATTTTGCTCTCAATTACGCTTTGTTTTTTGGGTTTGATTTCGATCAATTCGGCTCGCATGGTGTTGTTGCGAGTGCGATAAGTGATCAAAAAGTCTGGCACATACACAGTTTGTTTGCCTGTGAGTGGATGTCTGTAGGGTATTTGCACTGCTTCGCTGGCCCATTGAAGCACAGCATCATTTGAATCACAAAAACGCATGAAGCTGAGTTCCCAACCAGATCTGTATCGTGGCTTGCCTGAGCCCACATACTTGGCAGGATTCAGAATGTCATAATATCCCTGTGCCCAGCGAGCCATTACTGCACCACATTTCTAGCTGCATAATAGTTTGGTACCACAGCCACTCCCACACCCAACAAGGTAGCCCTGTTGCGAATGCTGTTGAGATAGTAGGCCATGTTCAGATTTAAACTCATTGAGTTGCCAACCCCGCCACCGCTTGTTTGAAAGCTCTGTAACAGTGTCAGAGCTGGAATTTTGGTTTCGTCTGCTACTCTAAACAAGCTCACAGTGAAGTTATCTGCGGCTTGCTTGGTGGTCATTACTGATCGAAAATAACTGTTGACCACATCATATTCACCTACAGGAATGTCAACATCATAGTCGTAGAAAGTGTCAAAAACTCTTACTGTTTGATCAATTCGGTAGTTGGTATCATTAATAGTGGACATGATTATCTACCTGTGCTGTTGTTGCCAGGGCTCTGTTGAGTAGGAAAATACATGCCACTAGAACGACCAGGAATACTGCGTATGGCGCCGGGAATGGCACCTTGAATGCTCTTGACTCCTTGTGCCACGGCTTCGCTCTTGGCAATACTGGCAATGTTTTTACCTTTGAAAGTATTGTAGGCCGTGCCGGCTTTTTGTGCAGCGCCAATGGCACCAAGCAATCCGCCGCTTTGCAGGTCTTCAAGAATACCGCCACCTGCATCCAACAAACCACCTTGTCCAAAAACTGTGGCTCTTGAACCAGGTCTTGCAATGGGGCTGGTAGTGGTGTCGTAGTGTGCGGGATCCGCAAAACCTTGAACATTGATGTCAGGTCGTTGATTGCCCACAGCACCAGAATAGTATTTCACTGTTTCGTATGCAATGGTCATGGTGTTTTGCATGGTGCCAGCCCCTTCAGCATAAGAATATTGATCATGATTGAAAGCTGTGATCACTGGATTGATCAACACATATTCAGCAAACTTGTGTTGGTCCATGCCATAGATACGTATGTCTCTAAAGAATGGAGGTTTGCCAGACTCTGAACTTGTGCCGTCATTGAACGCTTCACCAATGTAACCCCAGTCATTGACATTGCCCAGTCGTTGATTTTCATAAATGTCTCTAGCATTGTATCCAAATCCTGATACCTTGTTCCCTGATGGTCCTAAACTACCATTAGTGCTGTTGGGTGCCAGATAATTTTGACTGGGATCTTTGTAGTAATAACTGTAATAGTTGTACCACATGTTGCGTACATTGTCGCCCGAATCATCGTGAAAGGTCAGTGTGACTGGTTCATAATTGATTTTGGTCTGTACCACACGTTTGCGATTGTACTGATTCATCACTTCATTGGTGACAGTGTATTTAGGTAAGTCAACTGTTTTGACCACCACGCTGAGATTTTGTGCTTCTTGTGTGCCAATAACTTTTGAGATTGCTGGAATGTCTGAGTTCAGCGTGAAGCTTACATGAAATAAGAACTTGTATCTTGGTTTAAGTTCAAATGAGTTGGTTGTAAATGCTTTGCTTGCGTGACGGTAATCACGCAAGCTCTCAACACTAGTAAAACCTTTTAAAAATTGTTGCCCAAATGTTGGCATAAGTTACGCCTTATGCCGCGGTACCAACACCTGTTACTGCGCCTGCTATTGTACGAGAAATATTTTGTACTGCTGTACCAACACCGCCAGGTAGTTGTGCAGCATTATCGTAGGCAATAGTCATGTTGACTGTAACGCCTTCGTTAGTGCCATAGTTCAATTCACCGTAGTCTGCGCCTTTAAGGTAGCAACCATACAGTTCCCAAGCTTCGAGCACTTGCGGAGTTGTTGCACCATTGCCACCGTCAAGAATTTCAATTACTGTTGTAAATTTATAATCAATACCAGATGCAGCAGATGCCATTTCCAAAAAGTCCATCTGCTTTTGGAACTGTTCACCAATTAATTTTTGTACACTGTTTGACGCATCATCACGCACCGAGCAAGCAACGTCTGCCCAGGTGTGACGACCTGCCAACTTCAATGTTGAATTGTAAATTGGTAGTGTGATTTCTTCGAATGTCAAGTTAGGGCGAGCAACGCTTACAACCTGCTTGGTCAATTCTGTTGTTGTTGATGATACCCCAAAGTTTTGAAAACTTACTCTAAATCTATATTTGAGTTTGGGCATCAACAGGCCCTGGGCGCTCGCGGATTGATCGCTTGCTAGTGGGACTGTCATTTTACTTAGTGATGCTACTGCCATTTGTTATCTCCTATGTGTTTATTTACCTGGAAAGGTAGGCGGTCGAAACCGCCACCTTTTTAAACTCCAGCGCCTCCGGCGATCTCACCAGTGTTCTTGATACGCAACGGAATGTAGATAAATTCCACCGCTTTCACTGGTTCTATAGCAATATCAACCCACAGTTCGTTACGATCAATACGTGCAGGTGTGTTGTTGCTCAAGTCGCAAACCACCAAGTAGTCATAGATCGCACGTTTTGCAACCAAGTCAATCATCAAGCTATTGCATGTGTTTGTGATTTCGTTGCGTGTGATTGTGTCATTGGGTTCAAACAAGTACAATTTACCAATTTCTTCCAGACGTCCGCGCAAGAATGCGACCAATCGTGCAACGTTGATGCGATCCAGTGCTGTGGTAGTTGTGGTACTAGTCTTGTTACCAAAGTTGGTAATGCCAATTCCTGGAATGAACGTGATTGGATTGATGTTACGCTCATACAGAATGTCACGCACTGATTGACTTACACCAATTTGGTTAAACTCGCCTGTTGTGGCATCAATATAACCAATTGCGTTGGCATTGTCAATTACACCACGACGTGTACCTGCTGGTGCCAACCATGGGTAACTGGCTGCATCACTGCGCAAGATTGTACGTACCATCATGTGACTTGGAGGTGCAACGACTGTGTTGCCACCAAGGTCTGTAGTTTGGCAACTTGGGTAGAACACGCCACAATAATTACTTGTAGCGATGTTGCCATCACCGTTGGGTTGTCCCAGGCCGTTGTTGTTGGTAGCAAATGCCACTAGACTGTTGCCATCAGGACCCAAACGCATTGGGGTATCGCCCACAACAAACAATGTGTTGTTGCGCTCGTTGCTGAGTGCAATCATGTTTGGTGTCAATTCTGGATAACCAGGTGTAGCAATAATGTTGTACTGCGTTTGTTCTTCACGTGCTGTGGCACTGGTATCAATACCGCTCTTGAGTGCTTGAACGATCAATTGACGCTGTGCCAAACGTCCTGACCACATGGCGCCGTTGTCTCTGTTGCCACTGGCGGTGAGCCAGGTATTTAGACTGATCAAGGACCAATATGTGCCATTAGTTGGATTCTGATTGGCTGTGGGAGCCAGAATACACACATAGATGCCATTGTTATAGCTAACAAATGTGTTTTCGCTATAAGTTGTAGTGGCTGACCATACATCAATTGAATAGTCTGTGGCCGTGGTTGTGAAGTAATTGCTCTGGAAGCTCTTGACATTGTAGCCTGAACGACGTGTGTTGAACAACAACATGCCTTGTGGATACAACGAAGGATCTGGAGCATCTGGGTCAAGATAATTGCTTTCTAAAAGATCTTGAATGCTGGGCAAAGGATCTGCAACAGGATCTGTGGTTCCATTGCTTGACCATCTTGCATCAGCAAACAAGATACCATTTTGTGTAACTTGATCTGTTGTGTCAATTTCTACCCATTGATCTTGACCGCTTACGCTCTCCCAACGATACAATTTGGGATAGTTTTCAAGGTCTGATGTGTCTACCCACAAGTCACCGTAGGCCAAGTCACTTTCAGCGGCGTCAGTCTGTGTAGTAGGTGCTGTGGCTGAAATGATAGGGCCAGTAGCATTACACAAGGTCAGATCATAACCACGAACGTCGTTGGTAACGTTTTGATAACCTTGCCAAATACCATCGTCCTGGATCATGATGTCCACATCGTCAACTGCACTGTAATACCATAATCTTCCGTCTGCAGGATCTTGATCTGGTGCTGTTGGGCTAGAGGTATATGTAAACAATGGTGTTGAAACAAAGTTACTCAACACCAAACCAGATGCACTAACTGGGCTCTGACGTACTTTGTCGGTGGATGTAGTAAATCCTGCACCAGTAACTGGGGTACCTGTTATGTTCGCCAAGAACATAGTACCGCCTTGGCTGTGTGTGAACACAATGTTGCCTGCGGTGTTAACACTGGCTGACACATAAGGCACATTAGCTGCAGATACAGCCGTCACAAAATCTGCCAGACTACCTGTACCACCAATGGTAGCAGTGCCTGTGTTGTTAAAACTTTGTCCTGCAGCAGTGGCTGTCAATGTAAAACTATTGCCTACTGTAAATGATGTAGGTGTTGTGGTGCCTATCACTTCTGTGGCACCAGTTGCATATCGATTAAGAATTTCAAATGCAAATGTTGTTAATGGTGTGGTTGAATAGAAGAAATTGTTAAACAGTGTATAACTATTGCCTACAGGAATATTCTTGCCGCCACCAGTGGGATCAAGAGCATAAATTGCAGAAGTATCATTGTTGTAAGCAGGCACTGTTTGTGAAACAAACACACCCAATGCAGCACTGTATGATTTGAAACTTAAATTCAATCCATTGTTGGCTGTGGAAAGGTTTTGCCATACAGAACCTGTTGGACGTCCTCCGTCGATGTCGGTTGTTCTCCAGCGTGGTTGTTCGTAACTATAGGCTGGTTCGTAGTCAGGAGCTGCATATTCACCTGCTGTGATGCCCAAAGCAGTGAGCAAGGCCGCGCCGCCCACTGTACCTGCATCAATTGTAACAATACCATTGTTGCTCAGTGTTGATCCATCGTTGGCTGCTGTAGAATCTGCATAGATACGCAACACATTGCTTGTGGCAGTGGCAGTGACTCCTGTGATGCTGGCAGCATTGATGTTTGCGGCCAATCCTGCCACTGTGGTAGTGGTCACTGTGATCAATGTATCATTGATAAAGATATTATTACCTGCTGTCAAAGTAGTAGGAGCCGCTGATCCTGTTACAGTGGGCCATGAAGTTTTCCAAGCGTTGCTACCAATCTGATTCCAGGTATTGTCAAATTTTTTGTAATAACCAAAAATATTCACACCTACCGCTACTACTGCATAATCACCAATTGATCCAATAGAAGCCTTGGGAGTGTTGCCTGCAATAGTACCATTGCCACTCACTGTGTCTGTGGAGTCTGTGATAACCAGTGGCGCTACGTTGTTGAATGTAGCAGTGGTTTGATCCCATTCAAAAATACCCCAGGTGCTTACTGTGGTGTCTAACCAATAGTCACCGTTGTTGGGACTGCCAGTTGGGCGGGTTAAACTTGCAGTGAGTTCTGTCAAGTCAATGTCGGCACGTTGTACATAAGCACGATTGGTCACACCCAATGCAGAGTATGCAGCCAACAAGCCGTACTCATTGAGTTCATAACCGTTGATTGGTGTGCCAGTTGTGGTGTTGTAAAAGAACGGTACACCAAATGTGGCCGCCAAATCACGTTGACTGGTAATTAAATATGTTTTGTTTGCATTAGCGGCAAGTGTACCTGCTGCCACGGTAATTCCGTCGCTGGATACTTTGTTTTGTGCTGTGGCAACCACAAAGTAAGGTACTGTGTTAACGGCTGAAGGGATATATTGACTCTCGTCAATTACTGTTACTTCTACGCCTGGTGATACTAGAGCCATAATGGATTCCTTTTCAAGTTCTAATATTTATTGACAAGTGCCAAAAACAGCTGAGTTGAGCACCCTTTGGCAAAGGTCCACCATAAATACACCATGCAAAGACCCATTTGTCAGTCATGTCATCAGCGACCATGTGCTGTAAACTACATCAAAGAAGATGTCACTCACTATCGATCACGGTGTGAGAACTGTGCAAGAAAAGGGCGAGGTCTTCGACCACGAGATCCACGTTGGAAGAGTGCTGGTTATAAGAAAAAACCCGCATGTGACAAATGCGGGTTCAAGGCCAAACTGCTGACACAGTTGTTAGTATTCCATGTTGATGGAAATTTAAACAACTTGGAGCAACGAAATTTAAAAACAGTTTGTCTTAATTGTGTGCAATTACTTAAAAAAACCGATGTTACTTGGAGGCCTGGTGATCTTGAGCCGGACTTGTAGCCAGTGCTTTGACTTGTTGATACAAATCGTCTAGGGTTCCGTTATTGTCTAATACTGAATCAAAGTCAGTACCCACCCAGGCAGTTTCGCTGGCATGAATACCTAGTTTTTCCAGTTTCTTGCGGCTCAGTGACCAAGTGGTGTTGCCGTTAGCGCCGCGGTTCACACTCACTGCTGCATCGTACCACTCAGGTTCAGGACCACGTGTTACTCGGATCACTCGACCCCCAGCATTTTTGATTGCCTTAATTTCATTGGGAAATCTACAGTCACTTATAACAACATCATCTTGGCTGTGACGTAATTTGTTTTCTAAACTGGCAATCCAGATATCATCGTGGAATCCAGCCCTGCACACTTCTGTACCCCAGTATTGTAGGATCCAGCGTGGTGTTAGTGTGGGTATGTTCAAACGTTCAGCCCACCAAGGATCTACACGCTCACGCCATTCACGAGCTTGTTTTGTGCGTCCTTCTAGTAGAGTCCTGTCCCAACCAAATACCTGTGCCACAGCATCTTTTAGTGTTGATGCAAAACTCTCTCTACGAAAATGATGCAGGTTTACTAGGTAATCAGCAATGGTATCTTTGCCGGAGCCAATAAAACCACAGATGCCAATGATCATTTGATTTCCTTTACGTTGAGGTATTTAAGAGTATGTTGTAACATGCCTATTTGTCTACGGCAATCTTCTAACGCATGATGGCTGGTGGGAGGAATAGGTTGTTCGGGCCACAAACTAAACACAGTTCTTGAATCTCGTACCATGTAATATTTCCAAGGCAAAGGTTTTCCATAACTTTTGTAGGCATGCTCGAGAATGTTCATGTCATATGTGGGACCTTGGCTCCAAATCAGCTTGGAGTGCCAGATTAATTTGCCCAGTTCATCCAAGGCTTGGTCCAATGGAATCCGATCTTGTTCGCCAAATGCTTCTTCTCTAGCATGTTCAGGTTGTGTGGACCACCACTCAATGGTTCCATTGTCAATGGCACGATTTTCCTGACTTTCCAGTGTGACTCTAGCGTAGTAATGCTGATCGTAGTGACCTGTGCCAAAGGGATCAAATGCCTGGGCGGCAATGGTTAGAATACAAGTATCTGGGCCTGTTGCCAAACCCTCAAGATCAATCATTAGGTGCATGCGTTATTATACAACAATTATTGACTAAGGTCAACATTCATTTGCTCTTGAAACCATTCAAAAAAAGCCTCATTGGTTGGATAATATTCAGTATGATCTAATTTTTTCCGAGCAGCGGCCCATTCCCACGGTGATTTTGCGTTGAATTTTTGCCAATCAATTTGAGAATACAAAATAGATTTTTTGCATAGCATACCATGACTGACCTCGTGTTGACTGGGTTGAGAATTATGCACATCATAAATGAAGCACATCTTGTAAGGTATATTTTTATTTGCTAGAACTGTTTGAGTCAGTAGTATGTTAGACAATGTCAACTGCGATAGGTACTCTTGATCTGCTCCAACATACAACATATCAAAATACTGTTTTACTGTTTTTGGGGCAGCAGTTGATTGCCCCGAGCACCCCATACCACCTGAATGATACCAAGCAATGTTATCTATTGTGTCAACAAAGTTATAGTCAAATGTTTTGTGCAATGATAAAGGAACTGGCATATCTAGTCTGTTCACCCCAGACCACAATACAATTACCTGATCAAAATCTTGCTGGGCTACTTCGTGAACAACTCGTGCAGCAATGGCTTGATTGCCAGCGCCAGGAGATCCACGTATGATGTACTGAGAATGGTTGATCTGTTCATCAAACTTCAATTTGTGAACATAACTACAGCCAGCGATCAGTGTTTTAGCCAATGACCCAGGTGAGCGGTTGACTTGCATCCACATACATGACCAGTTCCTGGATCTTGGCATCCATGATTTCTTTGCCTTCAGTTTTCATTTGAGTGCCGTTTAACTGCCCGCCACCTTGTGGGCCAGCAATTTGAGCAAACTTTTCACGTGCTTCACCAATGATCATTTTGCAAGCGCCAACCATGTAGTCCCGAATCCATTGGCTGATTTGATAGTCACTCAACAATTGGATTTCAGGTTTGGTTTGATACACCCAAAGCAGGACATTTTCGCCAGTGCCTTTGGGATCACGAATCAGTTGCAGTTTCTTTGTGACCGGATTCCAGGTGTAGTTCATGTAGGCACCAAACATACGCCCGGCCAGTTCAACGTATTGGCTGTAGAAGTCGTATGTAGCCAAGCCGCCGGCCACGTTGAAGTTCATGAGGTACACGTTGATTGAAGCCTGGGCGAATGGGTCAAAATTCGACGCAAACGGTCCTGTTGAATCGCCAAACGTTCTGCGGAATATTTGACGTACACTGTACACTTCTTGGGGCAAGGTGTATATGTTTAAATCACGTATCAACTCCATGAAGATGTATGCTTCTTCATAGGCATTGTTGGCACGTTGGCGATAGGTGCCAATTGTGCGTTGATATGCCGCTTCGTAGTGCGCAGGGTCTAATTCAAGATCAACTATTTGATCACCCATGGTTAATTTGCAATACTCAATAAGGTTTTGCTTTAACTCAGGTAATGTATTTTGTTCAGCCATTGGGGGAACTCCGTTCCCCCTTATTTACCAGGCTTTGAGTATGATCAAGTTCTCAGTGCCCCGGGCATTCCAAGGTGTTTCTGTAGTGGTCAAATCCTTGTAGATTTTACGTGCCGCTGGCTTGCCTGCAGCCTGTATGGCCTTGACAACGTCTGCTGGTTTACGCACAGTTTTTTGTAGTGTTTCCGTAGTGCTAAACCCAATTACACTGTTGTTCTTGATAGTAAACGCCTGAGTATAGTTGTCTGCTACCACATGAATCAACTTGCGTTTCTTGGTATCGTACAACCAGGCTTCTGCTTTGTCCACTAGGCTTGCGGCTGGCAGTCCTTTGAGCTTGAGCTCTGCAAACTCTAGTACATGTTTGAATTTTGCGGCACGTTTTTCCGGGGGTACTGCCTTGACCTTGCGTGGTTTGCGTTCCACTTTCTTGATCTGTACATACGCACCACAGTCGTTGATCACTGCTTCGCAAAATTTCACACAATTACGAAGTTGGATTTTGCTGAAATTTGAATATGCTTCCACCAGCATAGCATCTTTGCCTTTGACTACTTCTTCAAACTCTGCTAGTTTACGTTTCCAATTGTCAGTAATAATTGATATCAGTTGAGGAGCCACGTTCATGCCACGAATTACCATGATAGGTTTATAGTCTGCTGACATTTTGGCACCTGCCAACACAAACTCGTCGAACATGCCGTCTAATTCCCCGGCACACTCCAACACCTTTTCACGAAGCCGATCTTGAATATTGGGCCGAGCTACTGCATCTACAATCGGCGCAGATTCCACTTCAATCTCTTGTTTGCTTGTGAGAATTTCTTTCAGCATGTGGTCTAGCTTCAGTTGCTCTTTTTCTGCCAACTCAAGTCCCACCATGTTCATACGACACAACCATCCTGTGGTCAAACGTATGGCAGAATCTGGGATACCTTTAAGAGTACGCACATCTGCTTTGCGATCATGTGATTCCAAATAGTTTACAATCATGTCACGGGCATCTTTTTTTCCGTAGAAATAGTTGTACCATGAGAATGCCTTGCTCATAGCACTGATACGATTGTCTGTGGGTTGCGTTTTCCACACAGGTTCCATGCCCATGGCATTGGTATCTGCACTACGTGGATTTAGCGGTTTAACGGGTTTCATGTGGGCTCCTTTTGGATTAATGTAGTAATTATAGCAGTTCAGGATTTATTGGTCAACCTGCCCATAAATACTACATTATGCCACGCCTAAGTTTATACCGCCCAAATCGAACCCGCGATTACCAGTTTTTGGACCGCACAATCTCCGAAATGTACACCGTTGGGGGTATGGATATTTTTGTCCACAAATATGCAGGCCCGCAAACTGGTGGCGAGGACTCGGCTCTTTCGGGCAACGGCGATGCTACCCAACCCATTTACGACACTCTGGATCCACTAAACATCCAAGACTTGCTGTTGCTGGAAAACCGCGATAGAATTTATGATCAAGACGTTTACATCATGCGCGGCGTGTACACTCACCAAGACGTGGATTTTGATCTAACGCAATTTGGCCTGTTCTTGAACAACGACACCTTGTTTATCACGTTCCACTACAATGACATGATTGACACATTTGGGCGCAAACTCATGAACGGTGATGTGCTGGAAGTACCCAACTTAAAAGACTACCATCCGTTGAATCAAGCCATTCCACAACCACTACCTAGGTATTATGTGGTACAGGATGCTGACTATGCCACAGAAGGCATGAGCCAAACTTGGATGCCACACACCTGGCGTGTGAAAGCCACGCCCATGACCAACAATCAAGAGTTTAAAGACATACTCAAGAAGCCTGTGGTCAGCGAAAATATCTGGGACAACGGCAATTTCTATCCCACTGGCTGGGTCACAAACTATGGTGACGTGTATTATCAAGCCTTGAAAAATGTTCCAGCTGGAATTGAAATTACCAACACCGAATACTGGGCAATCTATACCCCTGCCACACAAAGTGAGGTGTTTAGTGCTCGTACCAAAGATAATCAAATCAACGATGCTATTCTTACACAAGCCGATGTTGAAGTTCCATTGAGCGGCTACGATACCCAACAATTTTATGTCATGCCTACACTGGCCGACGGAAGTCCAGCCAACCCTGTCACATTAACCACAGACGATAGTAATACTGTAGACGGTACTGAAGGCGGAATGAGTGTTACACCAAGTGGCCCCGGTTATACCAAGGGTTACTTGACTGGAGACACTGTGCCCAATGGTGCTCCAGTCACTACTGGAGTGGCTTTTCCATTGAATCCTGTGGATGGAGATTACTGCTTGCGATTAGATTATTTCCCAAATAGACTGTTTAGATACAACTCAACTGTGCGGCGTTGGGCCAAGATTGAAGATGGGGTCCGTACAAATCTCAACAACGGGCCAACCAATAATACTTTACGCTCCGGCTTTGTGAACAATACATACACCACACGTACAACAGACATGGGCAATATTCCAAGTCGCCAGAGTCTCAGTGAAGCTCTCAAACCAAGAGCTGACAACGGCGATCAAGGCGGTAACTTACCTCCAAGCCCGTCACCTGACACTCAACCTGGACAACCATCGAGTTAACAATGCAACAATTTTTTTACGATGAACAATTACGCCGATTCCTGTTGCAATTCACTAGAATTATCAGCAACTTTCAAATTGAATACGGTAACGAAACTGACGGCGTCAACAGTGCGGCCTTGATTCGCGTACCAGTGCGCTACGGTGATGCTAGTCGCAACGCACAGGTGATCATGCAAGAGAACAGCCGCAATTCAATGCCAGCGTCGCCACTGATGACTTTCTATATTTCAAGTTTAGATTATGATCGCCCACGCATGCAAGAACCATATCATGTGAGCAAAGTAAACATTCGTCAGCGCACATACGATAGTGAAACTGAAACCTTTGAACCCACACAGGGCAATGCGTTTACTATTGAACGCCTGATGCCTGTGCCTTACAAAATGGGCATCACACTGGACATTTGGACATCAAACACCAATCAAAAGATGCAATTGTTGGAACAAATGTTGACCTTGTTCAACCCCAGTCTGGAAGTACAAAGTACTGATAACTTTATTGATTGGACCAGTTTAACTGTGGTTGAACTTGAGTCGGTTACATGGACTTCAAGAACTGTGCCTATTGGTACTGACAATCCCATAGATATGGCCACAATTAAATTTAGCATACCAATTTGGCTCAGCTCTCCAATCAAGGTCAAGAAGCTGGGTGTAGTAGAACGTGTGATTGCGTCCATGTACGATGCACAAGGCGACTTGAACAATGCTGTGACCAACAACGATTTGTTACTAGGAACACGACAAATCATCACTCCCTATAACTGGGCTGTGGTATTGATTGGTAACCGGGTGCAATGCCTTCAACAACGTAGTGTGGTCCAAGAGCCTAGTAACACTGTGCTGACTCCGCCAGAAATTGTAAGCGACAGCAATCTACTATGGCCCACAGTGATTGGCACATACGGCGTTTTAAGACCAGGCATCAGTCAACTGCGCCTGATTCAAGCCGACGAGTCTGAAGTGGTAGGTACCATTGTAGTCGATCCAAACGATGATAGATTTGTGTTGTTTGATGTAGACACAGATACCACGCCCCAGAACACACTTGATCCCATTGATGCTGTGATTAATCCTTTAGCCAGTGGTCCACAAGATGGATTAGACTCATCTATGGAGGGGCAACGATACCTTTTGACTGAATCAACTGGCAGTGGAAACAATCTTGCACCAGCAGTGGCCTGGCAAGGTGCCAACGGTCGACCTCTTGTTGCCAACGCTAACGACATCATTGAATATACTGGTAATTATTGGAGGGTTGTTTTTAGAGCTGAAGGGCAAGCCGCCGGGCAGTATGTCACAAACATTACCACTGGTATACAATACGAGTGGAATGGCGAAGCTTGGGTAAAGAGTTATCAAGGAATATATGTGGGAGGCACATGGCGTCTAGTGCTTTAAAAGCAGTTGGCGTGTGGTTTCGAAGCAAAGATACAGGCCGCTATCTGTATTTGTTACGCAATGATGTTAAGCATCCTGGAACTTGGGGATTGCCCGGAGGCAAGATTGAAACAGGTGAAACACTATTAGGCGGTATGGAACGCGAATGTATTGAGGAGCTGGGGTTTTTTCCCACTTATCTCAAACTCATACCCTTGGAAAAATTCACCAGTGCTGACTTGACATTTGAATATCACACATGGGTGTGTGTGATTGCAACTGAATTCATTCCCCGACTGAACCACGAACATCTGGGCTATGCCTGGATAGACCCTGGTACATGGCCTAGACCCATGCACCCTGGTTTGTGGAACACTGTGAACCTTGAAGCTGTACAAAGCAAAGTCCTGCTGGTTGAGCAGGACCTTGCTGGTCTTTAAGCCTGACTTTCTTGGAACTGTAACTGAATCTCTCCTGTTGGAGTTGTGGTTGTTGACAGCGCAGTGATCTGAACTGCCAACACCTCTGGACCGTTTGGATAAGTTCCTGTTCCGGGAACAGAGCTTGTGCCAATCTGTTTAACAGAGCTCAAGTCCAACACACCCGAATTGGTTGTAGAAATTGGAATAGCAAACAAACGTTCACCGCCAGTCATTTCACTGGTGATAGCTGTGACAGTCATTGTCAAATCGTTAGCAGTGGTTGCGCCACCTATGGTGTTACCAAGAATCTTGATAGTATCGCCCACTGCATACCCGTCACCAGCTGTTTGCACAGTGATCTGCGTGGTGGTGGTAGAGT
>Ga0315903_10006801_pt1 | contig 14486 bp, 12 predicted proteins | sample LakEriMetagenome_7_FD_203524 | JGI IMG/M metagenome (GOLD analysis project Ga0315903, IMG submission 203524) | Freshwater fungal communities from buoy surface, Lake Erie, Ohio, United States - Buoy 2 MA119 | ecosystem: Environmental > Aquatic > Freshwater > Lake | place: USA: Lake Erie, Ohio...
TGAATGCTAATAGTATTCTGGCCTCTTCTCGTAGTCATAGTAGCATTGTATGTGCAATATAAATTATCAATAGAATCTGCATTAGAAAATACAAATATTCGATGTTCTGGAATTTCGTAGCTTGTTTGTATGTAATCTGTTATAATATTTAGATCTGTACGATGTGCAAATGTGCAAAGTAGTTGGGTTTTCACAATTCATTTTCCTCAGTTATTTGTGTATCACTTAAATCAATATTAGTTGTACCTATAGCTTTTTCAATGATTCGAATTTTACCAGCATCAATTACTACGTAACGAAAGTCACTTGTTATACGCACACGGTCTTTTCTAAACACAATAAATTGCAAATCATCCCCAATTATCTGATTAACTGCTTCTTGCAGATCATCATCTAAATCATTTGGATTTCGTACATATTTTAAACGTCGCAATTCAGCATTAATATATGTAATAGCTGAACTACCATCTGAAATTGGTTTGATAACTAATGCACCGGTATTCATTTTTTCAATCGGTTCAATTGACATTTCTATCGGTGTTGCATTCGGACCTCGCAAAATAATATTAGTATAACCTTGTATTTCAGTGTTCAACGCATTTGCTTCTCGATAGAACTGCATTAAAAACTGTTTATCTTTCATATTTAAGTTTCCACCTAAAATAAATGTGCGTCGTTCATCTAAATAGGCAATAGCACTTAGTAAAGATTCATTAAAATATTCGCGAAAATCAAATTTTGGATTTTCTATCGTACCTCGCAGTTGATCAATTCTTTTTAAGGTAGTTACAATTTCATCCCAGAATTTAAAACGTGTTACTGTAGCTTTTGTTCCTAATCGTATAGATTTAGCATTTCCAGCACCTCCCTGATAATCTTTAATCTCATAAGCACCACCATTAGCAGTCATATCAAAACTTGCACCGGATCCATTTAAACGAGCTCCTTGTATCAAAGCAGCTAAAAATATTTCACCTTTCCCTAATCCTTTAGGTTCTAATTTAAACAAACTTAACCCAATGCCACTACGAAAATCTACGGAATTTAAGTCTTCTTCAGACACTTGTGTTTTCGAATATAATAAATCAGCAAACTGCGCGCACTGCTCTGCTGACATATTATTTAAAAAATTTAAAGTTATAGTATCAGCTTCTGTCGGCAATAATCGCAAAAACTGAGTAAATTGTTCAGTTTTACCTGCTTGATTTATTGCATTAATCAACATTGTATTTTCTATAGAATCAAACTTCACAGCTTCAGTAACCATTTTTGTTAATGTGCCTTGAGCTCGTTTGACTATAGCTCTAGCAGCATCCGGTGATATTTTTGCAGTTTCTATGAGTACATCATATAATACCTCATAGTCCTTAGATTTCGAAGGATACCCATTTGGTAATCGATAACACCACTCTGTTAATATAGAATCTATGTTCATAACGAAATAGTTTTCATTTTACTATAAATATTGCCAACTTTTACTTTTACCGGGAATTTACCGGATTCTAATATGCTCTTAATTTCTGGTACAATTTCTTGTGCTTCTGCGATAGGTACATCAAACATCACAGAATCATATGTATATAAAATCATGCAGGTATCCCGATTCATTAATATGTGTTGAACTTGCTGCAACTTTTGCACAGACACTTCTGTTTCTAGAGCCTGTAAATAGTAATTAAACAATTTATTTGCTGTCATGTTTTGCACCGCATCTTTGCATATCTTACGGCCCAATATTGGTGTTTCAACACACCCAGATGCTTTCCACTTTGCCCATAATCGATACACAAAATCATTTACTTGTTCAAAGAATGGTATCGTTAAAAATTCTTTGTCAATACCACCATACAGCAATCGGAACGTTATTTGTTTGCTTTCTTCCCGTTGCGCATCTGTCACCGAATCACCAAAGTAATATTTTGCTAGATAATCATGCACTGATGAATCTGGAAAATCATATCCGACTATCCGGGCAATCAACCTAACGTGATATGAATCAAAATCCATTTCTACCAATGCGCCATTATCAAACCTGCTACAGAAGGCCGACCTAGTTCCATCTTCTTTGTTCATTGCAGCAAAGTTAAATCCTCGAGCTGCATTACTAGGTCGACCAGTTACCGTATGATAGTTGTATTGTGAATACACAAATCCATTAGTTACCAATTCTGGCATTCTAAATTCTTCGGTAACTCGCAATCCTGCATGTTCAATCTGTGAAAATACAGTTGGATATGTTTCATTGAATTTTAAATATGATGCATCTAATTTTGCATTAACACACATAGGCCAGGCATACTTTCTAATTTTTTGACACATTGCTAAATGTTGCATTAAAGGTATTACTGCATTAACATTAGGCAATGCCGTATGTCGCCTCCAATAAAACCGATGAGCTGCCGTTGGATAGTGAGATTCATCATATGCTTCTGAATAGGTGTACCACCACAAAGTTTTAATATCCCATACAGCACTATTACCGTTCATTTGAATCCATTGTTTCTTGTCATATACAAAGATGTTCTTAAGTTGTAAAAATCTTTGTAGGTGTTCTGAAAAGCCGGTTATTTGTTCAGTATGATGAATAGGAACTATTCGTTCTACTCCATCCTCAGTATATACATAGATACATGTAATTTTATTGACAGCTGCATGCAAATTTGCATCTGCTAAAACAGGAACCAATAAAGTTTTGCGATCTTGTATATATGAAAATAGTGCATCTAAATCAGATATAGTATCTACTATCATATATGATATATAATAGCAAAATTTTTTGAAATATCCAAATTATCCGTTGATATCCTTAGGCACTTTAAAATCGTTATCTGTGTATAACTGCAATGGATCGGTTAATATCCCTGTTAAGCCTGGCAAGTATTTGTTTGCGGCCGTTATTTGTTTTTGATTTTTCGATCGAACCCCCAGATTAACGGAGCTACCAGAAACTACATCTTCAATATTTCCAGAAACATACCAACGTATTTGAATTGAATTGTATAAATTTTTATCAATTAAGCCTGACTCTAATGCCTGAAAATGTGTTTCATCAACTTCTATAATTTTCTGCTCATTAATTTTTTGCAAAAAATATCTATTAAATACACCATCTTTACGTATTTTATCTGTAACAAAGGGTTTGAATGGAACTGGTGTTAAATATTTTGTTCGTATATCTTTTTTTAATTCTTTATACACCGTTGATATTTTAGAACGATCTATAAATGGAAATAATTTTTTTGATGTTTTAGAATTCCATACTGATCCGGTGTATACTTCATTTGTTATGTATCGATGATATGATCCTCGATATTCTTTACCATCTGGTGTTTGCCATTCTCGGCCGGATGTAAACAATCCTTCGGTAATTTCTTCTGGTAAATAAAATGTTTTCTGTCTCATATTATGATATTTTAGGTCTCATTATACAACTAATATCACTAGTCCATTTGCCATCATTAGAAACGTTATGGGTTATTGATGTTATACTAAACACTGTATTTGCTCGATATCTTGCTGGCAAACCATCAAATGTTAAAACATCACCATACCGCAAACCATTAATACCATCTATAGTAAAATTAACAGTAAATGGAAATATCGGAGCAGTTAACTGTTGTGATTTACGTATATCTGCGGTAGGGAATTTTAAATAGTTTGTTAACGCTTTCCACAGAGCTCCAACAAATTGTGGTTGTTTTGGAGATAAACTCATTTGACTTCGTGCTTCTCGCAACTGTTCTAAATTTTGTTCATACTTTTTTTTGTATTGTTGTATTGTTTTATTCAAAGTATTTACATCTTTAGAATTATACATAAAATTCATATATGGGGCAATTTCATCATCTACAACTTCATCACCACTATTTAAAACATAAGATAAATTTTTAGCATTTTCTGGTAATTGTGCTTGAAATGTAAAAGATTGAACAATAGTACCAAATTTATTATTAGCAAACATCGGTACACGATATGCATTAACTGGTATGGTAACTCCGTCACTAGTAATAGATGTATTAATGCATTTAACATCGATAAAAGCCAATTTGGTAGGATCGCTTGGTAGCGACATTAATTTTAATAAAATACTACCACCGGTGGCGTAGTTAATACGTCCACTAATAGCTGCTAAAAAATTCTTCAATGTGAAGTTTTTTGTATTATTTTCTGACAGTGAGTCAAGAATACTTTCAATTAATTGTATATTAATAAATATTCTAGAAGTAAATAGACGAGCTGTGCCATCTTTATTATTTTCATAAATTCCAGTATATGGTATAGATGTTTCTGTCGATGTTGTAGAAGTAACATTGGTATTTACTCCTCGATAATATGCTAAACTACCGTAGCAATTCATATCTTCTGGATTATTTCCAGTAGGTAATAATAAAATTTCATCAGGTATGCATGATGTTAGATGTTCTAAATAATTGCTAAAACATATAATATCATCACATATAATTGACGGAAAATCTACAGAATTACTTATTTTTGGAATTAATATATATTTGTTAATTTCACTAATTAATGCTCCTAATGTAATATATCGATGATAAAAGTTTGTAGATTGTTCTTGTTGAGCATATATTGCTAAACTTGCTGATAAATTAACTGAAGACGAAACTGCTGCTTCAAAAGAAGCTGAACCAGATTGTTGTTGTGCTAATGCTGTTTGTTCTATTAAAAATATATTTAAAGCAGAATCATTAGAAGTAGCATCATAAGGACGTCCGTATAAAATATATTGGTCAGTAGGTCCGAGTTTAGATGTATTTGCTCTATATGGAATTATACCAGTACTAACAGATCCTGGATCGAATTGTGAAATTCTAGAATCTACATTTGACTGTATTACTTTATATAAGGTGGTTACCGTAGATGTTGGTTCTAATGTAGATGGGTTTAGTAAAAACGGACTAACTGAGTTTTGGTATTGTTCTTCAGTTAATGGTAATGGGGCTGTAGGTGTTAATATTTCATTAGTTCCAAAATCTGGATTCAAATCTATATCATTTGTAGTATTTTTTTTGCCTTGTGTATCTGGCGACATAAACATTGTTATATCTGTAAATACGTTGCTAGTACCAGTTAGACTCAATGTTGCATCAATTTGTCCCGTGTCAGTGTATGAAAAATCAAATGATGTTATTAACCCTTCAAATGTAAATCGATTCATGTCATCAATTTGATCATAAATCATATCTGGAGTTAATCCTGTATCTTTATATCGCTCTAATAATGCTTTGCGTTTAGGCAATGTAGTTTCTGTTAGTTTAAGTTTAGTAATTACAGCCGAATCTGGATGTTCTAGTTCTATACGAACAAAACGACCTGGATAAAACCAAATTGATTCTACATCTTCTAAATCCCGATCTGGATTTGGTATACTTATATTTAATGTTGCTTTATTTAATAACCCCATTGAGTGATCGCCAACCGTAATATCTACCGATGTTAAATACGGACCGGTTCTTCGTAAAGTATCTACGCCGGCTGTATTAGCTTTCAATTCAGCTAAATCGCCGTTAAATACAATTGTTTCGGTTATTAACGTAGAATCTGATAAATATCCGTTTTCTCCCCCCGGCAAAAATTTTCCTTCTCGAACCGTTTCGCCGCCTAAAATGTTCCAGGTACCCTTAGCTAAACCGCTTCTACTATTAGGTCCAGAATATGCTGTGACACGTGCATTAGCTATTTTACCTAACATGAAGTTTAAAGCTTCGGTACTACGATCTGTTTTACCAGCTAAGCCCCGAGCGTTTAATTCTTTTTGCAGGTTAGCATCAACATTTGAATAAAATATTTGACTCATCTTGTAGAATTTATATTCGTAAACTGATTAACATTATCGACAACCGGTATTCGTAATCTGGTATTAGGTGGTATAACATATGTTCCTTTACCTAGTCCATTTGCATTAGCAATCAACGGCCATGCAGTTGAATCGCCATAAAAATCTAAAGCCAATTTATCTAAACGTTCAATACCAGTTGTTCTAATAAAAATATCAGATGTCGATACTGGAAATTTATTATATATTGTTGTTTCTATTCGGCGTTTGCCTGTAATTGGCTCTCGTATTATCTGGGTTCCGGTGTATCTGTTCATATTCTAATTACATTAAATTTTTATTAACTAATATCAATCATTGATAAATGGCGATACTGCTTGATTATATTCTGTTTGAGTTAATGGAAGTTGTTGAGGTGTTTGATTATTAGGCGGAGCATCGATAGTAACGGTTTCTGTTCCTTTATCTTTATCGTTAACTTTCCACCGGTCATTAACTACAACATCACTATTTCCTTTGAAATCACTTAACCAGTTATGATTTCCTTTAAGTGGTTCATCAGTTTGTGAATCAAAGTATTTAGCCAAGGTATAGAATCTACCTTTTTTCTGTGGCAATTCTGTACCTATAATATTAAATCCACATGATACTGCAACCTTTTTTGGTACTTGCATCATATCGGGATCATCTTCAATATTAATTTCCCATGTAGTATCGCCATCAACAAGAGTATATGATAATGACGTCATGATAACAGGAACTTGAAAAAATAAATCACCAATTGTTAATCGCATCCATGGACCTTCTAAAGAAATGCTATCAGTATATGTTGGGGCAGTATACCCAGCTAATGCATTTAATTTTCTCCAAATTGGTTTTAATTCATCACGTGATGTTGCATATACCGTAAAATCTAAGCTTAGATCCCTAGTATATCCGGTATAAATATAATTAGGATCTGCTCGACCAATCATGGTTTGGTTAGTCCACCCCGGATTAAACGTATCACTTAATGATCCTAAAGTAGCTCTAAAAACTATAACATCATCATCAATTTTGTTTCCTGTCGCATCATCTTTAATAGTAGTACGATTTTGTCCGGTGCGTAATCCTGGCCTAAGTTTAGGCCCCGTAAAATAAAATTTAATAAAATCTTGTGTTTTTTCTAATTCACTAGCAAAATTTTTTGCTCCCCGATCGGTCCACTGATATATATTTTTTAAAGATCGTTGTCCATAATCAATTACATTAACCCGATCACCAACAAACGGCATTGCCAATTCAATTGGATCTAGTGTAGGTTTCCATTTGTTAAGTTCTTTATTCCAAACAGTTGTTACATGACTTCTAGACGTGAAGTCATTTCGATATACATACGGATCGCCATGGGAGCCCCAACCAAATCCAGTTTTACCGGCTCCATCTAAATTAAAAACGGTATAAACTCCATATGGATTTGCTGATGCAGCTGCGTATGCAACAGTCCTAGGATTACCGGTTCTCAATGCAGCAGATACGCCATCTGCTCTATACAATGAAAGAGCCCCAGGCAATGTTTCTTGAAGATATTGTTTTGCAGGTTTTTCTGTGTCTGTTTTTTTATCCAAACCAATCGTAAATCGCATATTACGAAAATCTGGATATTTAATTAAATCCGCTCTGGATGCATTAAGTAATTGTTTTTTACTAAATGTTGCATAAGGCGAACCGCCATCAGTTGTTTGAATTTGTCCAAATAATGCATTGGATGCCTGAGATACTTGCGGAATTCCGGTAACACTACCTAAAATATTAACACCAAATCCGACTGCCATTTTAGCAGCAGTTGCCCAGTTATAATTTGTAGATTCTTCGCTTTGAGCTGTCCAATTATTAGCATTAGGATACAGTTCATAGTTTATACCTGGTATTATTGCAGTACTACGAAGTGCTAATCCGGCGGCTCCTAAAAGTGGATTGTTTGGTATATTTACTGAACCATCTGCTGAAAATATAGATGATTCTCCAATTAACATGGTTGGATTCACTTTTAGAAATGATCCATATGGAGTACCAAAATATTCATATAACTGCGGTGTTATATCAAATGAAGAATTTCCCCCATACTGATTTACATCTGCATTAGAATACTTATTTTTAAATAATGGCCAAAGTGGATGTTCTGAATTAAATGGATATATCGTTGTAGCATTATTAAATGCTCCAGAAAATTGATATGTTTCATCTACGGTAGGGTTTGGATATGTTAAATCTGGTAATATGTTAAATGGAGTCTGAAATTGAGATTCATTACCAATAGTTGGATTACTCATAGTTTAACTCCATTATCCATAATATGGTGTATTAATACCGCTATATGTTTGATTTAATAATTGTTTGGTTTGATTGTTAATAGCATCTACTACTGCTTTTGCGAATGTAGCAGTATCACTTGTTCCGCCAAATAATTTAGTACCTGCTACAACCATATCATTATCATTTAATTGTATAGCTCCTTCTTTAGCAAATAATGTTCGTTTTCCATAGCCGGGGAATGAAACCATGTCATTCGCGAAGGGGTTTAACTTGTCTATAGGCTCCTTTACTTTATTGAAAAGTTCAAGAGTGGCGTCAAAAGTAGCCATTGCTTGATTATATAAAATCCTCGCGGCACCAGCTTCTCGAGTTTGATCTGCACTGACCTCATATTTACCTACTGAAAATTTTAATAGTGCTTCTTTAGACATTTTTGTAATATCTGCCTGATCTTGGAGAGTAGCATAGAATAATTGTGCTTTTTGTATTTCAATCGATTCTTTAAGCAAATCTTCAGTGCTCCTAGTATCAACTTGGTCTGAAAATGTTTTAAAATCTTCTGGAGTAATTGCCCCAGCTTTTAACGCAGCGGCTGCCTGTGCTATAGCATCCGAACCTTCTAAATCAATAGTTAATCCTTTAGCAGCAGATTTATCTAGTATTTTTTTCTTTTGTATAGCAGATGCAAGTTGTTGCTCATCCATTCCTAATAACTGAGACATCTGTTTACGAGCAAATAAATTGCTTTCTAGAGTCTCGCCTTCTTGTTCAATTAATTGATTCATGGCCTCTGCTTGGGTAGCCATATCGCCTCGTAAAGCAGCTTCTCGTATCGTGTTTGTTAAACTCTTGCCAGTAACTTCGTCTACTAAACGACGTCCCGATAACAACTGATATTCTAATTCACTTCCAATGCTAGATTCTATATCCAATAATCCATCAGCAGTAGTTTTTACTTGCTCTAAACTAAGTCCAAATTTCTTTGCTTTAATAACTGCTGCCTCTAATTGACCGGGAATTTTTCCATACTGTAAAGTAAGCTCTTCTGATGCACTAGCAATTTCTTCAGTAATCATTTTAAATGCGCCAACATCGCCAGCTGGATCGATAGAATCAGCTATATTTTTAGTAGCCCGAAGCATTTCGTCACCAGTTTTACCAACGCTTTGTGCATATAATGTATATTTATTTGCTTGATCTTCTGTTAATCCTAAGTTAGTTTGTAGAATTTTCTGCGTTTTAATCATTCCTTGATAAAAGCTTTTATCAGAACTAGCACTTTGTCTTAAAGTTGGCAATAGATTTTTTATCGCACCAGCATATTTTCTAATATTGTCTTCAGATATTGCGTATTGATGTGCTACTTTATCTAAACTAGCACCTAGTTTTGCAGCACTTTCGGCAGTTAATCCAAATGAATCTTGTAATGATTTATTTCGTTTTTCAAAATCTAATGCTTCTTTTACAACTGTTTGATATTTTGTCCCAAGATTATCTAGTATACTAGATAAATACTGATAACCGGAAGCTTTTCTTGTTTGATCGTTAAGTTTATTTATCGAGTCAGTAGCCGACACAACCGATGAACCTAAAACTTTAGCTGACGTATTTAACGCACCCAAAGCATCAGATATAGTAGTAACGCGACTATGTCTAGGTTGAAGTTTTAAACGTTGTATGAGTTTGCTATGTTGATTAGATGTATACATTTAATATAAATATTAACGATTAACTTTTTTATGGCCAGCTAATTTCATCTGAAATTCAATTTTTTGAGCTTCATATTCATTTCGTTCCGCAACTAATTGATTAGTACGGTTAACCCAATGACGGCGAAGCATTATGGGCATATTGTATAATGTATTCCAGTCCCATCGGCCTTCTCCGTGCCAAAGCATATTGAATAAGTTATCGTGTAATGCTACTCGATCTTCAGGTTTAAAACCAAAAAAGTTGTGACCCGATGGGAAACCCAACGTTGAAGGTGCTCCCATCTTCACCTTCTATACTAATAGTTAAATCTAATCCTGGGGTGTTAGATGCTAGATATTTCCGAAACTTTTTTGCGTCAATTGATAAAAATTCATAACGTATAAAATGTTCAATAGCCGTTGCACTTCTATCAGAATTAACTTGCGTAATTACAGCTTTTAAAAACGAAGATATTGTAGAATCATTTATTTGAGCGGATGGAATTTTAAATTTCAAAGTATACTCATCATTAACTTTATATTCAAATTCACCTAAATCATCTGGTATTAACGTGAAGTCTTTAGATTTTAATGTACGTAAATCAAACGTACGTTTAAGTTCATTTCCTGTTTTTGGATCTGTAACAAGAATCTCATAGTCTGCCCCGTATGCTAATATACGTGCATTAATAATTAGTCCAAATTTATCATCAGCTGCAATATCCGATATATTTACGTTGGTAGTTATAATAGATTCTAATAGTTTATCAAAAACTACACCAGTTTTCATATATGATGCATTGGTTAATATATCTTCATCATATGCTGTCATATACCGCATTTCAACGGTACCACTACGCAATATATGATTTTTTGGATAAATATTTCCACCAGATACTAATGGCACTATTACTGTTGGTAAAGTTTTTCGTTGCTGTTGTTCGTATTGCTCTCTAGCTAAATTAACATAATGTTGATTATCGATACGGTCTGTCATTTTACTCATTATAATTCCTTTATAACTTTATTATAAATATCAATGTGCATAAAAAATGGGAGCCGAAACTCCCATATTATTTTTATATAATTTTTTAGAAACTTAAGAATGCCCAATCATATCTAAGTGTTACTTCAATTGTAACTACTTCTTCAGATCCCCAATCCAAACTACCAAAGTTTGACTCAGTAATATATGTTCCATGCAATGTCCATTCTTCAATAACTTCACCTAATGGAGATAATTGTCGCAGTTTAACATCTCTTTTATAAAATGTAGAATATCCATCGCGTCCGGTTGCGGATTCATGGTGCAAACGGATCCATTCCATTACTGCTTGAGCTCCAGATGGCACAATAGCATCATATATTGATATTGAAATCGTATTCCATGAAGTTTTACCTTTAACATATCTTTTTACGTTGATATGATCTAAAGGAATTTCACCGTTAGATATTGTTGGTTTTGATGCAGTTTTAATTAGAAATGCAGGTATTCCGTTTGCATCTGTCATGACAAATTGATGAGCTTTTTTTGGTTCCCACGAATACGCTTTTGACCAAAATGTTGCTTCATCACCATAATCATATAACGCTGGGTTTACGTTATCATTAAGTCCGGCCATTTTTCATCCTTATTTTCTTATAAATATATACAACGTAAAAAAGGTAGAACCTAAGTCCTACCTTTCTTTAATTTAAAATTTACTAATCCGGGAACGCAGCACCGGTAGGCTGAATATTAAAATCTAGTATAATAAATTCAGCTGTACGAGTCGGTTGCAGGAATATTTGACCATACAATATATTTTGATCGATAATATCAGGTGTATTATTAGTCTGATCCATTACTACTCGGAATGCAGATAATCCATTTTGAGATCGTACCGTTTCTAGATATGGATTCACAATTTGTGTAAATCTATCCCGGGTCGCTACTACATTCTGATCGAACACTAAATATCTTGTAGATGATGCGATAAACTTCTTAACTGCAATAAGCAATCTACGCACATTTACACGGTCTAATGCACTCGGCCGGGCCTGCAATGTCTTTTGACCCCAAACAACGATTCCATCGTTAGGGAAGTTTGCAATAGGGTTAATACGAGCTTCATACAATGTGTTACGATCAGCTTGAGATAAGTTTTGATATGTCAATGTAGCAGATGATAATCCTCCTCGGTTCAATCCCGCAGGAGCATACCATGGAGCTCCAACTGCATCATTATATGCTAACGCACCAACAACTACCACACTTGGCGGAACCCAGAGTGGAACAACAGTGTCAGGCCTTACAATTTGAACCCATGGATAATATGTAGCAGTATAATTATTATCAATTGATGTTACGGTCGAAACTGCAGTTGCTATGTTCTCTGTCAATGCAGTAGAATCCATTACATAAAATGCATCTTGACGACTTGTTACTAAATTTCGTGCCAAACTTGTTACAGAACCATGTTTACTCTGCAATATTCCTGGCGTAATAAGCAAATTAAAATCATAATAATCTGTGTTTGATAACAAGGTAAATGCTTTGTTATATGATTTAGTACCAGTAGAAGTTGAATTAGTACAGTCAAATCCAAAAACATTACCTGATGTTATGTCAGTTCCTGCGAACTTTGGTAAATTTGGACGAGCACCATCAAACCCTCCTTGGAATGGTACCATGAATTTTCTAGTACTCAAAGCAACATTGCTAGTAAAGAATGTTGAACTAGTTGTCAATGCAGTTTCTATAGATCCAGAATATGCAGCAGTTGTGCTAGGGAAGCCAGCTTCAGCATCTTGACTTACATCCCCTAAATAAAAATCAGCATTACTTGCAGTAACACTTCCACTTGACGGAACTGGTACTAAATAGTTCAAGTTATTTTCAGCAGTGAAATCGAATCCTAGGTAATTAACTGATGAATATGCATTAGAAACAACTTGAGATGTTTTATATGATGTTGCAGTTAAATTCAATGATCCAGATGCCATCGGAATTGGTGATTGTAAAGCTCGGAATCCGAATGGAATCAATGTTTTGAATATTGTTTGATTAGTAACTGCTTGATCAACTTCTACGCGAATATATTTAGATCGGTTTATATAATCACCATTCACAACAATATTACCAGCATCGGTTATAGTTTGATAACGGTTACCAATTTTTCTAGCAATATAATTTGTAGATTTTGGATCTAAGTTACAATCATTAAAAACTTCAATGATATCTGGCTGAGCATCTACATCAGTTGAACTATATGGTGTATTTGCTATATTAGCTGTGTTAACACGACGAACTTCTACATTGAATAATCCATATCCATTAGGATCCGAAACTTCATCTGCCGTGCGTATTCCAAATATACCAATTTTAACTTCATGATTCACAGATGTACCATGAGATAATGTATGAAATTTGAATAGATTTTTAACGGTAGTTCCAACTTTTTGTGATGTTATCCATGGCGTAGCTGCGGTAGAATAATCAGTTAAAAATGCATAATTGGATAGCTTTGATATCTCAATCGTAACATCGCCCATATTATTGAATAAACTAGTAGCGCTAGTATTTTCATACTGTACGTATACTGGATAGTCTACTCCCTTAGGCGATTTACCATATATCTTGGTTATATAATTATTTGCACTAGAATTTATTGAAGCCGATACCGGCGATCCATTACCTGCTAAAAAGGAACCAAATCCTGGTACGGTTTGTGTTGCAAATGAACCAGAAACTGTTATAACAAAACTTCCAGATCCTCCATTAGAAATAGTAGATGATTCAAATACATTGTTTCCTGCACCATTTGTAGATACTGGTTGTGTTGGATGTAAAACATGAGTTACATATTGCACAGAACCAGATTTAGCAATAACTGCTAATGCTCCGTTTTGTAAAGAGTATCCATCCTCATATAAAAGACGGGTTACTGTTAAAACACCCCCACCGGTGGTATTTTTAAAATATTCATCAACAACATATGGCACATATGAATCATCAGTAAAAGAACCAAATATTTGTTGAAATTCTCCATATGATGAAACTTTAATAGGTATTAGTGCTGGACCTTTTACAGTTGGTCCAACAACTAATCCTCCAATCTGGCCAATTGCTCTTGGTAAAAATGATTGATCGACCTCTCGTGTAAATACACCTGCCGATACTATTCTTTCTGCCATTAAATTACTCCCAATGATTTTATTATAAATATACCGTTATGGTTACTGACCTGAAGGAGTAAATGTACCATCTGCAATATTAATTTCACCATCGCCATATCTAGCTCGCATATTATCGATTAACTCAGATTCTTGACGTTTTAAATCGTGAAATTTTTGCACTAATTTTTGTTGTTCATCAGTTAAACTATTAACACGAAGCTTTAGAGATTCTAATTCTAATGTTAAATTTCCTAGTATCATCGTAGTTTCAGTGTATTGATCACGAAGCGTTTGTATAGATTCGATATGCTCTTTATCTAGTTTTCTTTTCATACATAACCTTTTCTTGATATAATAAGAAGTATTTTAGTAGAATCCAAATTACCAACTAGTAATTAATACTAATCCATCACCACCATTACCACCACGACCTCCAGTTACCCCAGCACCACCACCACCGCCGCCACTACCGTAACCACCCGATGCACCTTCGCCACCAGTACCTGAAGCAGATCCTCCGCCACCGGTACCCCCGGTTTGTAAAAATG
>Ga0315903_10006805_pt1 | contig 14483 bp, 18 predicted proteins | sample LakEriMetagenome_7_FD_203524 | JGI IMG/M metagenome (GOLD analysis project Ga0315903, IMG submission 203524) | Freshwater fungal communities from buoy surface, Lake Erie, Ohio, United States - Buoy 2 MA119 | ecosystem: Environmental > Aquatic > Freshwater > Lake | place: USA: Lake Erie, Ohio...
AATGGCGAACCTGCTGTTATTAAAACTAAGAGCATAGCCAAACTAAAAGACGTAAACACGAAAACATTCAATTACACTCTAGAGTTTGAATACGCATTTAACACTATAAACAACGTCATCTAATGGAGAGAAAGGTTCAAATATACATAGAGGGCGAGAGGCTAGAGTTATTCAATGACGAAAAGATAAATGTAAACTCAACGGTTCAGAATATTGCTGACATCGCAAAGGTGTTTACAGACTTTTCACAGTCATTCACCGTACCAGCTACACCAAAGAACAATGCAATCTTTGAACATTTCTATGCAAACGAAGTAGACGGAACTCTCAACTATAATTTGAGACGAGATGCGTTTATTGAAATAGACCTAAGCTCATTTCGTACAGGAAAGATTCAGCTAGAAAAAAGCGAAATAAAGAACTTACACACTGACAGCTACACATTGACATTCTACGGTGACGTTAGAAGCCTTAAGGATAGATTTTCAGAGGACAAGTTAAGCCAGTTGGATTACTCTGCTTACACACATCCATATACAGGCGCTGAGGTGTTAGATAGAGTTACTGATATTGGTATGACTTATGATGTTCGTTATCCGTTAATTTCATCTAAGCGAGTATGGCAATATGATGAACCTACTACACCACTAGACAACATCGACACTATTGATGGGCGTATTTTCTACGATGAGTTGTTTCCAGCAATAAAGGTTGCACGAGTATTTGACGTATTAGAGGCTACTTATGGAGTTACCTTTTCGGGTAGCTGGTTACAGACTCAAAGGTTTCAGCAGTTGTTTATGTTGTGTAAAAACGCAAACAGTTTTACCAACTTAACTCCTACTCAACGTGTAGACATAACTGCCCAATCTAATCCATCTAGTTTTGATAATATTTATTCTGTAGCAAACGACAATGCTATCTATACCTATCAAGATACCGAGATAGGCGATGGAGAACATTTTATGTACATGGATATTCAGTCATTGTCTCAACCTTGCACATATTACATAGACGCATACAGAAACGGAGTATTAGCAGGTACTTTTACAGGCACAACTACACAAACAATTTATTGGGGTAATGTTTTAAACGTTCAAGGTGTAAACGAAACGTTTTATTTTGAAGTTAGAGCAGATACTACTGTTACTATAGGCATACAGCTACGTTCAACTTTCTCTTATACAGTAGTAGACCCATTAACAGGTGCGCAGTCTACAATGACATCTTTACAACTTGCAACCTGTGCAGATGCTGTTCTAGTTGGAGACTTAAATATTGCTCAGAATATGCCTGATATTAAAGTGTCAGATTTCTTCTCAGGTATATTAAAAGAGTTTAATTTGACTTGTTATCCTATTTCTACTACTGAGTTTTATCTTGAGCCATTAGAGGATTGGTATGCTAGGGGTGCTGATTACGATATTACACAGTTTGTTACTACTGACTCAATTGACATAGCAAGAATCCCTCTATACAAAAAAATAAACTTCTCATATCAAAAATCTGAGAGTTTTATGAATAAGGAATTTTTTGGGTTTTTTAATAGAAGCTACGGAGACTTAGAAAGCGCATTTGATTTTGACGGTAGCGAATACAGTGTACAAGTTCCCTTTGAGAATCTGTTATTTAATAAATTTAGTGGTACAGAAATTCAGGTCGGTTATTCGTTAAAAGATTCGCCAAGTTTTGAGCCATATGTTCCTAAGCCAGTTCTTATGTATTATAATGGAATGGTTGACATAGCAGCTAACGACTTTAAGTTTGATGACGGGTCGATAATTTATAACATAGGTAACTATGCTTTGTTTGGTCAAGATTTAATAGAAAATGGTATTAATTACTCTTTGAATTGGGGTATAGAAGTTTCGTCTTTTTATCAAACAATAAATTCAAACGGATTATATCAAACATACTATTCAAACATACTGACAAATTTATACGACAGAAAAAACAGACTTACAACAGTAAAATGTATTCTGCCTATTTCGATTCTTACACAACTCAAACTAAACGACAAGTTAATTATCCGTGATAAGCGTTATATCATTAACGAAATGAAAACAGAGCTGACAAGTGGTGAGGTGACGTTTACGCTTATTTACGATTTAAGACCTATCAGAAGACGAAGAAAAATAAGACCGTCTATAGGAGATACTCAAGTAACGGTAGGTACAAACATGAAGAATCTAAGCGTACAAGGTGACGTTGATATTTCAGGCACAGACATTATTTCAGCAACGCCTGACACATTCACAGAAGATACGTTAATAGTTTTTGAATTACCACCTTTTGGAGATGAAGTAGTTGAAATAGTTTCTGAGGAATTAGACTATATTGTTTCAGAGGATGGACAAAATATTTTAATAAATGAGGAAGGTGATTTAGAGCTTTTTACTGCAACAATAAACTACACCATGCAAGACGGTACAATAGAAACAGAATACATAGATATAACTAGGTCATGATAACAGATATTTTAAATATGCTACGGATTGATGACTTCTACGGAAAGTCGGACAACATAGAGATAGCTAAAGGAAAGTACAAGCTACCTACAACGGTAAAAGATGTATTTAAACAAGCGAAGAGAGAATTAAAATATAAAAAGACAGGGTTTTAATGGAAAAGCACACGATAAACATAGACGTAAACACTCAGAAAGCTAACTTAGATGTCGACAAGTTAGACAAGAACTTAACTGAGTTAGACAAGACCGTAGAGAACCTAGCGGATACTATGGACATGGACTTAGGTGCTGCCATATCCGAAATAGAAGACAAGCTAACCCAACTCGCAGTACAAGGCAAACAAAACACGGAAGAGTTTAAGAGCCTAGCTAAAGAAGCTGGTAGGTTAAAAGGTGTTATTGCTGAGGTAGATGCACAAGTAGAGTTCTTTGCAGCTACTAATGCAGATGTAGGTCAGAAAATCGGACTCTTAGAAGACCAAATGTACCGTATGGCTATAGCTGGAGATACAACATCTGCTGAGTTTAGAAAGATACAAGCTGAAGCTGCTGCGTTAAAGCAATCAGTAATAGCAGTTGATATGGCTTTAGACGGCATGGCTATGACTACTTCACAAAGACTTACTGGAGCATTAGGAGGAGCTGCTGGTGGGTTTGCTGCTGCACAAGGTGCTATGTCTGCATTTGGCGGAGAAAGCGAAGCTGTGAACGAAGCTATCTTAAAAGTTCAGGCTGCAATGGCACTTACTCAAGGTATTGATGCTATTAAACAAGCTGTACCAGCTTTCACAGCTTTAAAAACTTCTGTTGTTAGCGCATTTCAAGGAATGACTGCCGCTAGTAAAGCATTTATGCTTACAGGAATTGGTCTTGTGATTACTGCTATAGCTGCTGCTGTTGCTGCATTTGATGGAATGGGTAAGTCTACAGAACAATTGATAGCTGAACAGAAGAAACTAACAAAGGCTTTTGATGACCAAAGCGCTGCAATAGATAGAAATAAGCAGCAAATGGAAGCTCGGATAGATACTGAAATTGCTTATGCAGAAGCTGTAGGAAAAAGTGAGAAAGACATTGCTAAAATAAGAGAAGAGGGTACTGAAGATTTAATTAAAGAGACGAATAAACAGATTAAAATTCAGCAGCAAAGATTAGATTTTTTATCTTCTGAAGAACATAAAAGAGCGTTAGGTGCTAGGCTAACATCACAAGAGCAATATGATGCATTATTACGAAATAACCAAAAGGAGGTTAACGAAACTAAGAATCACTTAAACAAACTAAAGGTTGAAAATAACACTCGTAGAAATGAAATAAAGCTAGAGACTATTCGCCAAAAGACGGAAGAGAACGAAGCTGTAAAAGCAAAAGAAGAAGAGGAAAGACAAGCTGCTGCTGACCGTGCTAAACAACGAGCTTCAGATGCAGCACAACAACGTAAAGACGCATTAGCACAATTAAGAGATGCTCAGAATGAATTTACCGAGCAAGAGCGTTTGTCTTATATGACAGAGCAAGAGCGTGAAGTCTATGAGGTAAATAAAAAGTACGAAGAGCTTATTAAGTTAGCTCAAAAGTACAAGCAAGATACTGCCATCTTAAAAGAGAATCAGCTTAACGAAGTAAACAACATAAACACGAAATATGCTCAGGAAGAACTAACAGCCGAAGCAGAGAAACAAGCTAGATTAACAGAACAACAAGCTGCAGCTCAACAAGAAGCATTAGACGCAGAAGAGGCATTTCAAGAACAATACAGACAAGCTACAACATCTCAAAACCAATTAGAGATAGACGCAGTAAACGAAAAGTATTTTCAGCTTATTACAGTTGCTGAACAGTACGGAATGGACACTACTGCTTTAAAAGTTAGACAAGAGGAAGAGTTAGCTGCAGTAGATAAGAAATACAAAGACGAACAAGCTGCAAGAGAAAAGGCGTTAGCTAGTCAACGTCTAGATGCTGTTAAAGGTGGTTTAGATGCGATTGGACAACTTGCTGGAGCATTTGCTGGTAAGAGTGAAAAGTCTCAACGTAGAGCGTTTAATATTCAGAAAGCTGCTGGTATTGCATCGGCTACTATTGACACTTACAAATCTGCTCAAGCTGCTTTTGCATCTGCTGGTAACCCAATATTAGGAGCTGTATTTGCTGCTATTGCTGTAGCTGCTGGTATCGCTAACATTGCTAAAATCTCTAAAACTAAATTTGAAGGTGGAGGAGGTGCTGCTGCTGGTGGAGGTGTTTCTGTTCCGTCAAGTGGTGGAGCTGGTTCTGTAACTACTCCTGAGTTTAATATAGTTGGTGGAAACACGGCTAACCAATTAGCTGGACTAGGTCAGCAACCAGTACAAGCGTACGTAGTGAGTGGTGAAGTGTCATCTGCTCAGAGCTTAGACCGTAACAGGGTACAAAACGCAACATTATAGACATTAAAAGTTAAAAGGTTATGAAGATAGTAGAAATGGTTTTGAATGAGGAGATAGACAGACAAGGCGTGTATGCTGTATCTGTTGTTAACTCCCCAGCAATTGAAGAGGATTGGGTAGCACTTAACCGTCAATACGTAGAGCTGAAATCTGTAGATGACGAGAAGCGAATATTGATGGGTGCTGCATTAGTTCCTAACAAACAGATTTACCGTAAAGACAAAGAGAACGGTGAGTTTTATATTTACTTTTCTAGTCAAACAATTCGTAAAGCCTCAGAGCTATTCTTAAAGCGTAACAAGCAGAATAATGCTACCTACGAACACATGAAAGAGATTGACGGAATGAGTGTAGTAGAGAGCTGGATAATTGAAGACGAGGACAAAGATAAATCTAAACTGTACGGATTCAGTTTGCCTGTAGGAACTTGGATGATTTCAATGAAGGTAGATAATGACGAGGTTTGGAATAAGGTAAAAGAAGGTGAGATTAAAGGCTTTAGTATTGAGGGATATTTTGAGAGTAAGACTGAGTTGTCAAAAGACGAATCTGTACTAGATGAGATTGTAAACATTGTTAAATCAATCCAATGAGCAGACGGTTTATAAATAGTCAATTTACTACTCAGGTTCAAGACGTAACTCCTGACGTAAAAGAGTTGAGCGTACCTGAAGAGGGAGCGTTAATAATGTGTGAGGGTGTTTTATATGTTGGAATAGACAACGAATGGCAAAGACTTAGCACTGGCTTTATACCTACCACTACGAACTACGGATTATTCGCACAGACTGGTGACAGTGTAGCTGTTACTGCAACTACTACAGAGACTACAATAATTAACGGAGGCGTAGGAACTTTATCTGTACCAGCAAACGGATTTAACGTAGGTGATACATTCAGAGCAGATTTCGCTGGACAAATGTCAGCAAAAAACGGAGATACTCTTCGTATTAGAGTAAAAGCTGGTTTTGTTGTGTTAGCTGATAGCGGAGTACAAACAATGCCATCTACTACTAATGCTGTTTGGTCACTGTCTTTAGATTTTACTATTCGTCAAATAGGAGGAGCTGGAACTGCGTCTATTGTTACTATTGGTAATTTCTTACACGTTAAACAATCTAACAATACGTCTGAGGGATTTGGTTTTAACACGGTTAACAATACTACGTTTAATACTACCATTCCTAATACGTTAAATGTGACTGCACAGTGGAGTAGCAATTCAGCTTTAAATAGCATTTACTCGGATGTATTCGTTTTAAATAAAGTTTACTAATGAAAACAGAAAGTAAAACATCACCACAAAGCTCGGGAAGAGGTTGCCTATGCGAAGACGAAACCTACCACATAGATTGTTGTGACGGTAGCCTACAAGCTCAGGGCATCGGTTCACTAGAAGGTCAAGGAGACGTAGTACTAACACAAGAGATAGTTGAGCGTAATATCATACGTTCAAACGGCTAAAAATGCAACAAATAAAAACCAAATAGTTAATAAGTTATGAATAAAAGTGTATTAGACAAGTTGAGCAAGTTTGAAAAAAACGTAGAACTTGCCGAAGTAAAGGTAGATTTGGCTGTAACTGATGAGGTGGCATCTAAATTAAAAAATATCAATGATATTTTAAAAATCGCTAATGACTCTAACAATAAAGTTGTCAAGTTAGCTGAGCAATTAAATGCTGCTTATAAAAAGTCTGCTCCTTATGTTAATTACAGTAAGACAATGGGTAAGCAAATTGACGGGTTATATAAAAACCTAGAGAAATTAGCTAAAGAATTAGGTGTTAACATACAATCTACAGATGCGTTTAAAGGTATTCAAGATGCTTACCAGTTTTTAGGGCAAATTGAAGACGCAATGTCTAACATGAAAAATGCAATTTCAACAATAGGTAAATAATATGAAAGCAAACGAAGCAATCAAACAAATAAAAACTTTACTCGGTCTAGAGACTGAAGTTAAGTTAGCACAAGCACGTCTATTAGACGGTACTACAGTTATTGAAGCTGAAGTATTTGAAGCTGGTATGGAAGTATTCATCGTAACAGAAGAAGGTAATGTACCTATGCCTGTTGGAGAGTACGAAATGGAAGGTGGTGAGTTAATCCTTGTAGTAGAAGAAGAAGGTATCATTGCTGAAATCAAAGAGAAAGTTGAAGAGACTGAAGAAGAAGAAGAAGCTCCAGCTCCTGAAGCTGAGACAGAAGTAGTAGAGGAAGAAATGAGTGAAGAAACTCGTCAGCCTAAGAAAACTATTGAGTCTATTATCAAAGAAACTCTTTTCTCTGAAATCGAAAAAATCAAAGCAGAAAACGAAGAACTTAAAGCTGAACTAGCTGCTCTTAAAAATGCTACTGAGTTAAGTGCTGTAGAAGATATTAAGCCTATCCAGTACAACCCTGAGAACGAGCAAAAAGCTGAGGTATTTAAGTACACTAAAAATCGCTCAATGTCATCACTTGACAGAGTGTTAAACAAATTGAAATAATATTCACTTTTTAAAATCAACAAATTATGCCAACAAATTTGGACATCACAACAACGTACGCAGGGGAAGCGGCTGGTAAATACATCGCGGCTGGTCTTCTTTCTGCTAACACAATCGAAAACGGAGGAGTAACAGTTGTTCCTAACGTTAAGTACAAACAAACAATTAAGCGTTTAGATTCTGACTCTTTAATCGCAGATGCTACTTGTGACTTCTCTGCTACAGGAGATGTTACTTTGACAGAGCGTGCAATTGAGCCTAAAGAATTACAAATCAACGCACTTTTGTGTAAGACTGATTTTGCATCTGACTGGAACTCTATAGAAATGGGTTACTCTGCATTTGACGTTCTACCTAAATCTTTCCAAGATTTCTTTATTGCTCGTATGCTAGGACAAATGGCAGAAGCTACTGAGACTTCACTTTGGAGAGGTGTTGAAGCTACTAACGGACAGTTCGGTGGTATCTTTACACAAGCGTTAGCTGAGGCTTTCGGAGGTATTCCTAACTCTCAGTCTTTAGCTGGTGTTTCTATTGACGCTACAAACGTAATCGATGAATTAGGTCGTGTGGTTGACGCTCTTCCATCTTCACTTTATGGAAAAGAAGGTTTGAAAGTATATGTTTCTCAAAACGTAGCTCGTGCATACGTTCGTGCATTGGGTGGTTTCGCTGCTGCTGGTGTTGGTGCTGCTGGTACTAACGCACAAGGTACACAATGGTACGGAATGGGTTCAGGTTTGTCTTTTGACGGAGTTAGCTTATTTGTTGCTAACGGACTTGCTAACAACTCTATCCTAGCTACTACTACTGAGAACTTGTATTTCGGAACTGGTCTACTTTCTGACCACAACGAAATTAAGTTGATTGATGAAGCTATGATTACAGGTTCTAAAAACGTACGTTTTGTAGCTCGTTACACTGCTGGTACTCAAATCGGTATCTTGGAGGATTGTGTTGTTTATTCTCCAGCTTTAGACTAATTAATTAATAAACTCAAGAAGGGGAGGGCGGTCTAACTTCCCTCCCTTTTTTATAAAACAAAAAAAGATATGGCTTGTGATATTTCAAACGGTAGATTAGAAGCGTGTAAAGACGGAATCTCAGGATTAGATGCTATCTACTTCATTAATTACGGTATTAACTACCCTACAGACGTTACTTTCTCTTCAGCAGTAGGTTTAGAAGACGTTATTACAGATGTAGCTGGTGTTACTGACTTGTACAAGTGGGAGTTGAAAGGTGCTAACTCATTCGAGCAGACTATTCAGACTTCTCGTGACAACGGAACTACTTTCTTTGAGCAAACTATTGTAGCTCAGTTTAAAGTTCTTGACCCTACTACACACAAAACAGTTAAGTTGTTAGCTTATGGACGTCCTCACGTAGTTGTACGTACACGTTCAGGAAGCTACTTCCTTGCTGGTCTTGAGAGAGGTGCAGACGTAACTGCTGGTACTATCTCTTCAGGTACGGCAATGGGTGATTTCAACGGATACAACCTTACACTAACGGCAATGGAAAACATCCCAGCTCCTTTCTTGGACTGTACAGATGAGACTACGTTAGCTGCTGTATTTGGTGGTGCAACAATTGTTACTACTTAAGATACCAATAGGTTAAAAAGGAGGGAGGCAATTAGCCTCCCTTTTTTTATTTCAAAACAATTCAGCCGTTTTAAGTTATTAATATATGATAGTAACAACGTCAGCTGCTGAGGTTAAGATATTCAGCTTAGTATTAAAAGACCCTGTAGTCACAAAGTGTGTACTTCGGGATGATTCACGTAATGTTTACTTTTTATATGGTGTAAAAGATGTAACTGAGGAAGAATACTATTATTCAGTTGCGGTAGGCATAACAGACGACTTGCTTAATAACCGTGTTTACGACTTTAAGCTACTAAATGAAGAAGACGAAATAATCTATTACGACCGTCTTTTTGTTACTGACATTCCAGCAAATGAATTTAGCGTTAACAAGCTGCCAAACGGAGCGAGTATATACGTCTCACATAGTAGCGATAACGAATACATAACTTATGGACAACAATAATTTCAACGTCAAGTTTATCGAACTTGCTAAATACGAAACTCCAGTAATCACAGAAGGCAAACGTGAGGACTGGGTAATGTATGGTGAGGACAATAACTACTTTCAGTATTTGATTGATAGATACACTTATTCTCCTACTAACAACGCAATTATTAACAACATAATCAAATTGGTTTACGGTAGAGGTTTAAACGCTTCAGATGCGTCTAAAAAGCCTCAGCAGTATGCTCAGTTTATGACCATGTTCAATAAGGACTGCGTTCGTAAAATGATTATGGATTCTAAGATGCTTGGACAGTTCGCAATCCAAGTACATTACTCTAAAGACCATTCAGTAGTTAAGAAAGCGTATCACATTCCTGTACAGCTTTTGCGTCCTGAGAAGTGTAATAAAGACGGTGAAATAGAAGCCTACTATTACTCGGACAACTGGGGAGACACTAAAAACTTTCCACCTAAAAGAATCCCATCTTTCGGAACGTCAAAAGAGGCTGTAGAGATACTTTATATTCGACCTTATTCAGTTGGAATGAAGTACTTTGCTTTGGTTGACTATCAGGGAGCTTTACCGTATGCAGTTTTAGAACAAGAAGTATCTGACTACTTAATAAATGAGGTACAGAATGGATTTTCAGGAACTAAGGTAATTAACTTTAACAACGGACTACCACCTGAAGAGGAGATGGATGCTGTAGAAAGAAAGGTTCTAGGTAAGTTGACTGGTTCAAAAGGTAAGCGTGTGATAGTATCATTTAATCACTCAGAAGCTCAAAAGACTACCGTAGATGACATTCCGCTAAATGATGCACCTGAACACTATACATACCTTTCAGAGGAATGTATGCGTAAGATAATGCTAGGGCATAACGTTACATCTCCTTTACTATTTGGTATCAGCAGTAGCAACGGATTTAGCTCTAATGCAGACGAATTACAGAACTCGTTCATACTATATTACAACATGGTTATTCAGCCATACCAAGATTTGATAATTGAGGCTCTTGACCGTGTATTAGCAGTTAACGGAATCAGTTTAAAGCTGTATTTTGAGACGTTAAAACCATTAGAGTTTACTGACCCTAGCGGAAAGGTAGAAGAACCTACAGAACTCAGCTCTCTAGACAACGAAGTAGCGAGAGATTTGATAGCACTAGGAGAAGATGTGCCTGACAACTGGCTACTAATAGACGAATCACCTGTAGATTACGATAATGATGACGCAGAGAACGAACTACTAAAAGGCGAAAAGAAGTCTTTATTAAGTAGATTGGTAGAGCTTGTTAGCACAGGAACTGCTAGACCTAACTCAACAAGTGAACAAGATGACACTGTAGAAGGTGTTAAGTTCATTACACGTTACGTTTACGCTGGTGAAACTACAGAGAAAAGCAGACCGTTCTGTAAAAAAATGATTGACGCTAAAAAAATCTATCGTAAAGAGGACATTTTGCAGATGAGTAACCAACCAGTTAACGCTGGATGGGGTGCTAGAGGTGCAGACACTTATAATATTTGGTTCTACAAAGGTGGTGGTAACTGTCACCACAGATGGAATAAGCAAGTTTACGCAGCATTTGAAGGTACAGGAATAGATGTTAACTCACCAAAGGCAAGACAAATAGCAGTAAGAAAGGCAGAGAAATTTGGATATGTAGTTAAGAATGACCCTAAAGTCTCTACACTACCTAAAGATATGCCTAATAACGGATTTTTACCTAGAGACTAATGGAAGCATTACTAATAACAAGAAACGACTTAGTTAAATTGACTGCGTTAGGAGGTAACGTAGACACTGATAAATTCATTCAGTTTATCAAAATAGCTCAAGACATACACATACAAAACTATCTAGGTACAAGACTACTAGAACGTATCAAAGATGACATAGTTGATGACACACTAGCAGACCCTTATTTAAGCCTTTTAGAGACGTATATAAAGCCTATGCTTATTCATTGGGCTATGGTTGAGTATTTACCATTTGCAGCGTACACAATAGCTAATAAAGGCGTGTATAAACACAACTCAGAAAATGCTTCTAACGTTGAAAAGACGGAAGTAGATTACTTAGTAGAAAAAGAGCGTGATATAGCACAGCATTACACTCAGAGATTTATTGATTTTATGTGTAATTACTCAGCTCAATTCCCTGAGTATAACACAAATAGTAACGGTGAAGTTTCACCTAGTTCAAATAATTACTTTTCAGGATGGCACATTTAAAGATTTACAAGCCTAAACAAGACAACGTAGTTAAATTAATGGTTTACCTTAACTCTATTAAAAATGGCGGTAAAAAAGATAAGTGAATTTCCACAAGCGAACAATGTAAACAACCTTGACTTAGTGTTAATCAGTCAAGAGGACTCAGGCAACTACGTTTCAAAGTATGCTGAAAGCTCTGCTTTACGTTCAATTGGTGCATATACGTTTGTGTGTGGTATTAGTCAAACTGGTACTTCAGCTCCTAGCTTGACGGATAACTTTAATAACTACGGTGTATCTCCTGTAGCTAGTTATATTGGTGTTGGTGAGTATGAAATAGCTGGTTTTGATAACTTACTTACTACGGCTACTCACATAGAGATTAATCTAAACGCATTGCCTACAACAGACCATATAAGAACGGACTATATAGATAGTGACACAATAAGAATTAGAACTACAGTCTCAGGAACGCCAGCAAATGGCGTAATGAATGTTAACGGTTTGTACTTAAAAGTAACTACGTACATATAACAAAACACGGAATATTAGTTAATTACATATAATGGCATTAAAAAGTACAGATAGACGAGTAGATGAATTAGAACTAAACAAACAAAATAATCTTGTTAGTGGTGTTACTATTAAAACTATCAACGGAAATTCTGTATTAGGAAGTGGCAACTTAACTGTAGGAGGTTCTGCAACTTGGGGAGGAATAACAGGAACGTTATCTACGCAAACAGATTTACAAAGCGCATTAGACGCTAAACAAGACGATTTACTTAGCGGCACTAACATAAAAACCATTAACTCAACTTCTTTATTAGGTAGTGGTGATGTTACTGTTCAACCTACATTAGTAAGTGGTACGAATATAAAAACTATCAACTCAACAAGTTTATTAGGAAGTGGTGATATATCAATACCATCGACTGTACTTTACAACTCAACTTCTCCAGTATTGGTAACTGGCACAACAAATGAGACTTTAATTGCATCAATTCCAATACCTACAAGTATTACAAATACTGTTTTAAGAGCCTCTTTTGTGGTTGTTGTTACAACGTTAGCAGCTGGTAATCCACGTACAAGAATGCGAATAGGAACTATTGCTGCTCCCACATCTATTCAATTACCTGTTCAAACTCAATTAGGTACAAATGCTGTTGGTTCAGCTAACGCAGTAAGTATGTATAGAACAATGCCTGTTGTTGGTGGTTCTTCTGGTAATATAAAAGTAATAGCTTTTGATAGTAATATTAATGCTGATTATGGGGCATTAACAACATACAGTATTATTCCTATTAATTGGACTACACAACAATATATATATTTTACTATACAAAATTTTTCACTTGGTGCTGTAACTCAATGTTATGGGGTATTATTAGAACAGTTAAAACAATAGAATTATGCCTGTAATAATAGACGAAAACGGACAATTAGAAGTAACTCAGCAAGAATACGATGTTTATTTAGCATCTATTTCTCCAACATTTGAACAACTCAAAGAATCTAAAATTCAAGAATTAGATAATATAACGAGAAAGCATATATCAGAAAACATCTATTTTGAAATTGAAAAAAGTGTACGTACATCTACGCCTTTACCTTTATGGGTTAATGACTTTGTCAATTCCATAACTGCAAAAAATAATGATTTGAAATCTGAAATAAACTTGTGTTTAAACTTAGAGCAGTTGAAATCAATAGATATATATATTATTACAAAATAAACAAGACCAGTAATTAAATAACTATGACACTAACTGTTTTACTTGACACAATTAAAAAGCACGGAGCTGTCGGTGTTTTGGCAGCGTGGCTTTTCTACACTAACGAAAGACTAAACGAAGTTGAACGTGAGCTGTACAGATGCTACGACAATTTTCAGGCTTCAACGGATGTAAAAACACGAACACCTAACCACTCTACATACTACGCAGTGTTGCCAAAAGAAACATCTGTTAAACGTAAAAAAGCGTAATTAAATGGTAAGAAGCTACAAAGACAAAGAGCTTTTAGATAGAGTTAAAAGCCTTGTTAATTTTCAGTACGTTCCGCATGACGTTTGGATTCTCGGAGTAAGGTCTAACGAAGACACTACAGATGCATACGATGACAAGTTCTATGTGTTTAAAGGTGAGCAGTTTTTAATGGTAGCTGCTGGAACTACAAACAAAGGTTTAAAAGGAACTGCTGTAATGATGGCTGATATGTGGCACTATGACTGTTACAGATACGGACTGCATAAAGGCAAGATGCCAGCTCTTCGTCAAGTCAAAGGTATTCCATATACAAGAGACTTTGATAAAGACGGTAAAACGGATGTTGTTGGCGAAGTGTATACTAATAATATATACATGAACTTTCACGGCTCTACGTACAACTTTGGTTCAGCTAACGTATCTCCTCGCATTGGTGGTTGGTCAGAAGGTTGTCAAGTAGTTCAGAACAACGTACACTACGAAAGAATTATTAAACTCTGCAAGAATCAAAAGAGCGTATCTTACTGTCTCATAAATGAATTTTAACGCACTCTACATATTTTTCGGTATATTGATTCCGAATTATTTTAACAACCTTTTAAAACGCTTAAAAATGGCTAAGAAAAAGAAAAAAGACTTAGACGTCAATATCGACACTAAGAACATTGACATTAAGATTTCACGAAAAGACGGTAAATTCAAAGCAGAGATAGACACTCCTATCATTGATGCAGAAATAACAAAAGACGAAGTAAACGGACTTGACGTAGATGTAACAGTAGACGAGAAAGCTCCAAAAGTATTAGGTAATATCATAGCTCGTATTATTAAGAAAGCTAGAG
>Ga0315903_10006808_pt1 | contig 14480 bp, 16 predicted proteins | sample LakEriMetagenome_7_FD_203524 | JGI IMG/M metagenome (GOLD analysis project Ga0315903, IMG submission 203524) | Freshwater fungal communities from buoy surface, Lake Erie, Ohio, United States - Buoy 2 MA119 | ecosystem: Environmental > Aquatic > Freshwater > Lake | place: USA: Lake Erie, Ohio...
GCCAAATACGCCGGTAGCAAATATGCGGTATCTTGTGATAATTGTACCAACGCTATGTTCATGTGTTTAAAATATTTGAAAGCGACTGGTACAATTACAATACCCAAAAAGACTTATCTATCAGTACCAGGTTTAATAATTCATTCAGGATGTAATATAAAATTTGAAGATATTGAGTGGAGTGGTGTTTACCCTTTAAATCCTTATCCTGTTATTGATGGGGCGACTAGATTTACAAAAGATATGTATATCAAAGGTACTTTTCATTGTTTATCTTTTCACATAAGGAAAGTTTTACCAATAGCCAAAGGTGGCATGATATTAACCGATGATTATGATGCATATCAATGGTTTAGGTTAGCTAGATATGAAGGAAGAAATAATAGAGAACCACACGAAACAATAACAGATTTAACCGTGTTGGGTTGGAATTTTTACATGCCACCAGAACAAGCGGCAAGAGGTATTGAAATATTTGACAAATTACCTGAACATAATGATGATACTGGAGGATCTTGGAAGTATAAAGATTTATCAAATTATTCTGTTTGGAAAGGACACTTATCATAAAATTATGAAAAAAATTTTAGTCACTGGTGGGTCAGGGTTGGTTGGATCTCAGATAAAATCTGATTTCAAAATAAATTCTAAGGATGCTAATTTAATATCATTTGACGAAACTAAAAAAATTTTTGAAAAGTATAATCCTGATTATGTAATTCACACCGCGGCAATGGTTGGTGGTGTTGGTTATAATATGACAAATAATGGAGATTTTTTTTATCAGAACATTATGATGAATTCAAATGTTTTGGAAGTATGTAGAATAATGAAAATAAAAAAAGTAATTTCGACATTATCTACTTGTATATTTCCTGATGATATAGATTACCCACTGACTGAAAAAAAAATCCATAATGGACCTCCTCACTTTTCAAATGAGGGGTATGCATATTCCAAAAGGATGCTCGAGGTTCAAAGTAGACTTTATAAACAACAATATGGGTGTAATAATGTGTGTGTTATACCCACAAATATATTTGGTCCTTTTGATAACTTCAATATAATAAATGGACATGTCATTCCTTCATTAATTCATAAATGTTATTTGGCAAAAAAGAATAAAACTGATTTTATCATATGGGGATCAGGATCACCATTACGAGAATTTATATTTAGTAAAGATATTGCAAAATTAATGACTTGGGTTTTGGAGGAATACGACGATATCGAACCTTTAATACTTTCGAATTCAGAAGAAATATCAATTAGAGATATTGTCGAAATAATTGTGGATATATTTGACTTCAGAGGTAATGTTATGTATGATACAACAAAACCCGAAGGTCAGTTCAGGAAACCTACCGATAATTCTAAGTTGATGTCCTTAAATACAAAATTTAAATTTACTCCAATAAGAGAAGCTCTTGAGGAAACTATTAATTGGTTTGTCTCGAATTATGAAATAACAAGAAAATAAATATATTAAAAATGAAATTACATTTAGGTTGTGGTAATAAAATAATAAATGGATACATAAACATCGATGTTAGAGAAAATTTATCATGCGATTTAATATCTGATGTTAGAAAATTGGAGCAGTTTAAGAATGGATCAATAGATGAGATTTACGCTTCGCATGTTTTGGAACATTTTGGTAGACACGAATATAAGTTAGTTTTAAAAAGATGGTTTGAGTTATTAAAAAAAGGAGGGACCTTGAAGTTGGCAGTACCTGACATAGGTGCGGTAATTGACCAGTATAATAGAGGTGCAAAATTGAAGTCTCTTTGGGGACTATTGTACGGTGGTCAAACATATGAAAACAATTACCATTACATTGGATTTGATTTTGAAACATTAAAAAGTGATTTAGAAGAAATTGGGTTCACAAATATTAATTTATGGGATTGGAGATCAACTGATCATTCATATATTGATGATTATAGTCAATGTTATCTTCCACATATGGATAAAATTAATGGTGATTTAATGTCTCTAAATGTTATATCAATTAAATAGTGATAACATTCTCTAAACTAGGTAGATACGGTAGATTGGGAAACCAACTATTCCAAATTTCATCAACAATAGGAATTGCAATAAAAAATGACATTGATTTTTGTTTTCCTCATTGGTTTTGTTTTTATACGAATCAAGATATATCTAAATATTTTAAAAATTCTTTACCTTATAAAGTTTTGAATAATTGTATTAGTATAAATGAAAATGATTTTACATTTTCTGAAATCAAAATTGAAAATAAAAATAACAATTTTGATTTATTTGGTTACCTCCAAAGTGAAAAGTACTTCATCGAAGTTAGAGATATTTTATTAAATTATTTAGAATTAAATTTATCCTATCAGAAACAAATAGAACAAAAGTATAATAATCTATTAAATAATTCTTGCTCTATACACATCAGAAGGGGTGACTATTTGAATTTACAAAATATTCACCCAACATTGCAAATAAGTTATTATGAAACGGCAATTGATCAGATTTATGGAAGAGATTTACAAAATATAAATTTTTTGATATTTTCAGATGACATTGATTGGTGTAAAAATAATTTAAAAATTAAAAATTCATTTTTTGTTGATGATAATGATCAAGTTATAGAATTAATTCTTATGTCGAAATGTGAAAATAATATTATTGCAAATTCTTCTTTTTCATGGTGGGGGGCTTGGTTAAATCAAAACAAAAACAAAAAAGTTGTTGCCCCTAAAAATTGGTTTGGGTCATCAGTAAAATTAAATACAAAAGATTTATTCGTAAATGATTGGATATTAATATGAAAAATAAAGTTTTAATAACAGGTATAAACGGACAAGATGGATCTTACCTGACAGAGTTTTTATTGAATAAAGGATATGAAGTTCACGGAACCTTAAAGAGAAATTCAATATCTGAAAATCAAACAACAAGATTAGATAATGTTTATGATGAAATAAATCTTCATTATGCAGATATGACAGATTTATCCTCATTATATGGTGTAATTCAAAAAGTAAAACCTTCTGAAATTTATAATTTAGCCGCGCAATCACATGTTAGAATTTCTTTTGATCAACCTATATACACTTGTAATGTAACAGGATTAGGCACATTAAATCTTTTGGAAGCGGTTAGGTTAAATGACACAAAAATCAAAATATATCAAGCCTCTTCCTCCGAGATGTTTGGAAATTCAATAGACGATGACGGATATCAAAGAGAAACAACTCCAATGAATCCAGTATCTCCTTATGGATGCGCTAAAGTTTTTAGTTATAACATATCTAGAAATTATAAAAACTCTTATGGTATGTTTATATCAAATGGTATACTTTTTAATCACGAATCACCAAGGAGAGGTACAAACTTCGTAACAAATAAAGTTGCGAAAGAAGCCGTAAAAATAAAATTAGGATTATCTAACGAACTAAAATTAGGTAATTTGGACGCCACCAGAGATTGGGGACACGCCAAAGATTATGTTGAGGCAATGTGGTTAATTCTACAACAAGAAAAACCGAACGATTTTGTTTGCTCCACGGGCATTTCTAAATCAGTAAAAGATTTATGTACATATGTTTTTGGTAGACTATCTTTGGATTGGGAAACATATGTTAAACAAGATAAAAAATATCTCAGACCGGAAGAATTAAATAATTTGAAAGGCGATTCATCTAAACTAAGAACTCTCACGGGGTGGAAACCTAAATACACTTTCGAAGATATGTTAGATGAAATGATAGAATATTGGTTAAACCATTTCAAAACTAAAAATTGATGACAAGAAGAAACACAAAACCTCGTAAAACAAATGAAGAATCAGAACCAAGGTCTTTTACCAAAAAAGACTTAATTAACAATATTGTTCAAAAAAAAACAAGAAATAAGTTTTTAACTGAAAGTCAAAAAGAATACTACGAAAAATTATGTAACCATCAAATAACAATTTGTTCAGGTCCTGCAGGGGTTGGTAAAAGTTATATAGCAATGAAAGCGGCAGTTGATTTATTAACAGATACTAATAACACATATGAAAAGATCATCATTGTAAGACCCGCAGTTGAAGCTGAAGAAAAACTAGGTTCTCTTCCTGGTAATGTAGAAGAAAAATTAGATCCTTATATTTTTCCATCATACTATCTTTTAACCAAAATAATTGGAAAAGAGGCAAAAGACAAATTAGTCCAATCTGATATAATTGAAGTTTTTGCACTAGCATATATGAGAGGAATGAACATTGATAATTCCATATTGATTTTTGAAGAAGCTCAAAACTCAACTCCTAACCAAATGAAACTTTTATTAACAAGAATTGGATTCAATTCCAAGTTCTTCATTTCTGGTGATTTGGAACAATTTGACAGACACAAAGACAAGACACAAACAGGTCTATGGGATGCTATCAAGAAGTTTCAAAACTTAGATGATATCGGAGTTCACGAATTTAAAGACGGAGATGTTGTGAGGAATCCTCTTATTAGTAAGATACTAAAAAGATACGAAGACAACCATTAAACATAAGGTTTGTAGGTTGTCTTACCATTAACTTTTACCGCTCTTAAAATTTGTTTTCTTTGTCTTCCTGTTGATTCATACGAAACATGCACCCAATCAGGGTTTTGATCATTACCAAATTCGTAGATTAATTGATCAAAATTTAAATTGTTCTTGATAAATTCAAACACCATTTTATTGGTAACTCCTGTATTCATATCATCTTGATCCAAATCCAAAGCTTCTCCAGTACAATGTTGAGATGTGGGAGAAGATCCTGGTGTTGCATCATTTAATGCTTTTGATCTATAACCTGAAGAAACATTGATTGGTTTTTTGAAGTGTTCTCTTATTGGTTGGAATATGTGTTTTGCAACCAATTTAAGATTTTCCAAATGTTCGGGTGTTGGGTTATTATTAATACCAAGTCTTTTGGCTGTATTTGACTTAACTACCTCTGCTAAAGATAAATTTTCTGAAAGTAACATAATTTTTTAAAATAAATAGTTTATTAACATATATAAATATCACTCATATAATGTGGGTTTACAAGTTTATTTTTTTTATTATTATCTGACTATGAGAATTGCAATTGATGTTAATGGTGTCCTAAGAGATACTATTGGTAAATTCACAAGAGTTTATGAATCTTATCTAATTGAGAATAATTTAGAGATTGGTGAGAATAATATGATAGTCACGGGTGAAACCGACGACTTTGTATATGAAATGACTACACCTATTACTTCATTAACTCTGACAGATTTTTTTAAATTTAAGGATGAGGAGGAATATCTAAAATTTATGTATGAGGAATTTCCAATGCAAATTTTTGGACATGCCGGATCTTCTGAAAACAATACATTTAACTTGTTAAATGACTTTTATTTAGATCAAAGAGTTGAGAATGAGATAATGATAATTTCTGAAGAGGTTGGTAAAGGTAAACCAGCAACTTTATTTTTCTTGTCTAAGTTTGGATGTCTTATTGAAAAGATCAGATTTTACTCAAAAACAACAAAAGACTCAATTTGGGATGATATTGATATTTTACTTACATCAAATCCTGAATTATTATTAAACTATCCGACTGAAAAAATTGTCATAAAATTCGAAACTGAATATAATAAAACAACAGATTCGAAATATACGATCAGATCTTTGAGTGAATTAACAGATATATTTAAACAAATTAAAAAATGATAAAAGTATTAGGAGAAAATTATTACTTAGATTTAGATCAAGTAGAGGCATACATTGAGGTTATCTCGTATTCAGGAGCGGAAGAGAATACCATCAGCGTAACAAAGTATGAAATGGTAAAAATGTTAATGGAAATTCTTTTGACAGAAAGAGACGAAGTTGATGAGACATTGGGTAGTAAAGCACAGGTTTCAATACCATTCAAAATAGCATTTAACACATTATTACATAAAAACTTAATAAATAAATTTTAAACTATGGATCAAGAAAACATCAAAAAACTTGAAGTTTCAATCAAAAATCTCAAGGATAAAACTGCGAGAATTTACTTTTTTGTTCAAGACACAAAAGGTAATGCCAAAGCTTCGATAAGAATAATTTATCAGATGGCGATGGCGCTTAAAAATGCTGGTTATAACGCAATTATGTTGCATGAAAAAGATGACTATACACCTGTTAATTCGTGGCTCGAAGGAGACTATATGTCCAAATTACCTCACGCAAAAATTGAGGGTCAACAATTACCTGTATCACCTGAAGACCTTTTGGTTATTCCTGAGATCTATGGATTCATTATGGATCAGGTTAAAAATTTACCTTGTGGTAAGATTGTATTGTGTCAAGCATATGATCATATGTTAGAGACCTTACAACCTGGACAATCTTGGTCTCAATACTCATTTTTGAAATGTATTACAACATCTGAAGCTCAGAAAAATTATATTTCTCAAATTATGAGAAACACATCCTTTGATATTATTACTCCAACAATATCAAATGTTTTTGAAAAACAAGAATTACCTCCAAAACCAATTGTGTGTATTCACTCAAGAGACCAAAGAGATTCTTTGAATATAATCAAGACTTTCTATCTAAAGTATCCTCAATACAGATGGATTACCTTCAGAGATATGAGAGGTTTAGGTGAAAGAGATTTTGCTAACTCATTGAAAGACGCATTCTTATCGGTTTGGATTGATCCTACAAGCGGATTTGGAACATATCCTTTGGAATCTATGAAAGTTGGCGTACCAGTAATAGGTAGAGCTCCTTATCTCTCTCCTGAATGGTTAACACAAGATAATGGTATTTGGATTACAGATAACAACTCATTTGTTGATGTAATTGCGGATTTTGTACAAAATTGGTTAGAAGATAATGTTCACCCAAAGATTTACGAAACAGGGTATGAGACAGCCGCTAAGTATAGTGACTTTGAGGGATTTGAATCTAATGTGGTATTCTTATTCTCAGGATATATGATGGAAAGATTGAATTCTTTTGAACAACAATTAAATAAACTTGAAACAATTGAACAATAATGGAAAATAACTTTAATGTATCTATAATTTTACCTATCAGGTCTGCTGTTGTTAGAGACTTTGATGATTATTTTGAAAAGGCAATCCTTTCGTTAAAACAACAACAAACAAATATTAATGAATTGATTATTGTTCACACAAGTGAAGAACAACTTGTTACAAAACTATCATCTTATGATTTTGGCGATTTAACCGTATCTAAATACGAATGGGCAGAGGAACCAAACTTTGCAAAACAAGTTAATTATGGTATTTCTAAATCAAAGTCTGAGTGGGTATCCATTTTTGAATTTGATGACGAGTATTCAAACATTTGGTTTAAAAATGTAAAAAAGTATTCTGAATTTTTTCCTGATGTGGATGCATTTTTACCAATCGTTGTTGATGTGGATAATAGGGGTGTTTTTGCCGGATTTACTAACGAAGCAACTTTTGCAATGTCATTCTCACAAGAAGTTGGTTATTTAACAAACGACACTTTACATCAATACCAAAATTTCCAAACATCTGGTATGGTTTTTAAAAAATCTTTGATTGAAGATTTTGGAGGATTCAAGCCTACTATGAAACTTACTTTTGTTTATGAATTGTTGTTAAGATTTACATTTAATTCTGCTAGAATTATGACAATTCCAAAAATTGGATATAAACACATTAACCTTAGAGAAGGATCTATTTTTTGGAATTACAAAAATGGAACACCTATTATGAGTGAAGATGAAGTTAAATTTTGGATCCAAACAGCGAAGAAAGAATATTATTATAAGGACGATAGATCCATAAAATACGAACCACAAATGGTTTGATGTTGGTTGAAGAAATTTTAACAGGCGAAACAACGAATGTTGAAAGTAAAAGAAAGGGAAGAAAACCAAAAAATTTAAATTATTTTGATGTTGCTGAAGAGACGGCGGTTAGACTTTTTATAACCGCCGAATCTTATGACGAAAAAAACAAAATTTATAATGATTTTTTGAAAAAACCTTTGGATAAAATGATATCGTCAATAATTCGACGATATAAATTGTATAGAAGAGATATGGATTTTAACGAAATCCATTCTGATACACATTCATTTCTTATGACGAAGATTGATAAGTTCAAACCTTCGAAAGAAAAAAAGGCATATTCATATTTGGGTACAATATGTAAAAACTATTTGATGGGTCAAATTATTAAAGACCAAAAAGATCAAAATAGAAAAATATCATATGAAGACATCTCAAGTAGTTTAGAAAATGATCCTCAATTTATGTATGAGATCGATGAAGATATTATTGATACGGATATCATTATAGAAAACTTCAAAACAGAATTAAGAATTACATTAGAAAAAAACAATTTATCTGATAATGAATATAAATTAGGTTTAGCTCTTTATGATGTTTTTGATAATCACCATACAATTTTTATTGGGACATCAAATAATAAATTTAATAAAAATTTGATACTTCTCTCTCTAAGAGAAATGACAAATCTGTCAACAAAAGAGATAAGATCATCTTTAAAAAAATATAAGAAACTTTATTTTACAGTTCTTCAATCAACAATAAAATAAAATTTAACCTATTTATTGGTATGGCAAGACCAGCAAAAAAATCGATAAATCTTAGCAAAGATTCAATATTATCCTTGATGCAGGAGATATATAATGAACTTGTAGAACAAAGAAATACCGCAATTAGAATACAAAACAAAATGCTTTCAATGATGAAAGATCCTGAAGATATGACTCTTATTGGGCCTGTGATTGAAAAACAACAAAAAATCATAAATGATTGTGTTGAGAAAAAATTACAACTATCAAAATTACAATCGGGTCTTTGGCAAAAAGAATCTTCATCGGGTAAAGACGAACCTTTTGTTTTAACCGATATGGATGAAGATCTTTTGAAAAATTTGATAGATAAGGATATCTCCAAAGAAAGCGGATTCAAAATTAATTAATGATGGCACTCGAAAGTTCCTTTGGTGATGTTACAGGTAAAATAAAATCCTATAAGGCCTTTAATCAAGTCAATGAAGACATTAAAAGTTTAAAGGATGACGCTTCTAATGCTTTTCAAGAAAACAAGGATAAGTTAGTTACTCAGTTAGACAAATTAAAAGAACAAGTTACTGGTTCAACAAGTAATTCTAAAAAGTACGCTAAACAAATTAAGAACCAATTAGAAGAATTGTTAGGTGTTGCCCAACAAACAAAAGGTTCTGGTCTTGATACTTCTAAATTCTTAATGAAGAAAGTAATAAAGGCCTATCGAAAAATAAGTCCTGAGATAAAAAAAATATTAACAGAAGAAGTTATCAAAACTATAGGATGTTCTCAAGAACAGACATTTCAAACAGGCACTCCTTTGTACATTAAAGTTTCCTCTGTTGATTTATTGGATTTATTGAAAGAAGACCCAAATTCAGATTCGGGAAAAGTAAAATATGAGGCAAATCCAATCAATTATGGTACAAGACCATTTAGTATGAACAGAGAATTGTTCAAAACAATTTCAACAAATCAATCTTACCAAGCATCTGCAGGATCTTTATATAAAGGAGCCTCAGGTCAAAATCTTTTCAACATACAATATACCACCACAGATGGATTTGGTAACACTGGTGATTTCTTTAAAATAGATTTATCTAATAGAAATTCAATACCTGATGGATCAACTCAAATTATTAATACAAATAGAATTAAGGATTTTATTACAGATTATTATGCCACTATAAAAATCGCAGATACGACAAATATATTCTCCAATCTAATGAACGGTTTGACAGGATGTATTGACATACAAGCAAATGTTAGTAACTCCAAAATATCAACAGATGAAAAAATTGGGATTATAATCCAAAGAATATTAGGTTTATGTTTTGGTGACAAAAGAGAAATTGATGTACAAGGAAATGCTAAAATATCTGAAGAGGATGATATTGATGATGGATTTTTTGAGTTAACTGATATTGATCTTAGAATGATCGATGAGAAAATAAATAACACAAGAAGTGGTGTCGCACAATTCCAAGATTGTGGTGATTTAAAATTACCCATAGACTTTGGGTCAATCTATAATAATTTGTTAGAAATTGAGAACGGTGGAAATACAACATCATTAGAGCAACAAGATGAGACAATTTCTAATCTAACGACTACTGTTGCCAATAACCCTGTTTGGGAATTTTTAATACCAACAGGTTTGAATATAAAAGTTAAACTTAATCTAAATTTTATTACCCAACTACCAAAAGCATTGATCTTTGCAATACTTTCACCAAAGGTATTGCTACCATTGATAATAATGTTAAAATCTTTAGGCCAATCAATTGTTGATGTAATTGATGATGTAAATAATTTTATTAAGAATTTTAGAACTTTCTTTATAAATTTAGTTTCAAGAATTGGGGCTTTATTTGTTAGAGAACTCTTTGAGTTGATTAAAAAAGATATTGCGGCACTTGTTAGGTCAATTGGTAAAACACTTGCAAGTAACGCGGCCACAAAAAAATACGCAATAATTCTTGCTCTTGTAGAAGTGGCAATGATATTGTCAAAACTTATAAAGGATTGGAGACAATGCAAAAGTGTTATAGATGAGTTATTAGCCCTTTTAAGTTTAGCCGGTGCTTATTTGGGGGGTGGTATACCATTATCTTTGTTATCTTTTTCACAAGCTTTACCAGGTTATTCTGCCGATAGGGGTTTTATAAATGGTATTGAGGAAATGCAAAAATTGGGAATACCTACAGGTCCTATGCCAGATGGTAGTCCAAATATAGGAATGGCGGCTATGTACAGTGGAATGAAAGGACAAGATAAAGAAGAATCACAAAACGGAAAAGTTGAAATATTCATACCAAGTCTTTCAGTAACTCCTTATGGAACAATTATGAATAAAGCATACGGAAAGAAAATATAAAAATGAACAAGGACTCGACAAAGGCATTGGACATAATTAACGATTATAAAAATAAATCGAATAAAGATTTGATTTTTGTTATGGAATTTATAAAAAAAGATTTTGATTTAACAAAAGAATCTGTTTTAAAATTAACAAACCATTTAGATAAGTTAGAAAAAACTTATGATATGGTATTGAAAGAATATAACAATAGAATAAAAAATGTTTAATAGAGATAGACAAATCATATTTCCAGGATCTGTTATTAATTCAAACGATCCTATGATGTTAGGTAGAATTAGAGCTGTTCCATTGAATGAGGAAAGAGATAAGATTGTAAAGGCATTTTGTGATACTTGTTTTGATGATATACCTGTAAAACAACAATGGTCATCAGAAGATCCGTTTTTGTTTTTACCACTATTACCGTATTTTATGTTTCAAACACCTAAGAATGATGAATTTGTTCATATCATTTATTACGACAGAAACACAAAATTCAAAAATCAATTCTATATACAAGGACCTTTTTCGTCACCAATGTCAAGTTACTTGGAAACAAGTGTTTCTGTACAAAACTATATGTTAAGTGGGAAAATTGATTCAACAAATGTTCCGTTAAAAAATCCACAGGGAGAATTAACCGATCCAATAAAAACCAAAGGAATTTATCCCGAACCAGGAGACAATGCATTACTAGGAAGAGGATCTGCGGATTTAATTTTAAAAGAAAATGAAGTATTATTACGAGCTGGAAAATATGAAGATGAAATACTTAATCCAAAAACATTACCAAAATTAAATAACAAAAGATCATTTGTTCAACTCAGTAACTTTAAACAAAAAAAGGTTGATTTAGAAAAAGAAACAATTTTTGCTTTAGAAGATGTAATTCAAAGTGTAAAATATCTCATAGAATGGGCTATATATAACCCTGATAATAATTTTGATGCATATACAGGTATAATCACAATCTATAGTGTTAAACCTGATTTATCAACAAACACTGCAAATTTAAAAATTAACTCAGAAATTAATAATTTCTTATCCGCACCAATATACTCAATTACTTTTATTGGTGTTACTTATAATGATACCGTTTCACTTATAAACACTTTTATTAGAGGATTTGATAGTGGTAAAATAAACATACCATCATATGACATATTCAATTCACCAAATGATAGATATCCTTTCGCGGTAAGACCTAATTCTTTATCATATAGGTTTGCATATGACACAGATCCAAATAATTCTTTACAAAAAGATACAATACAAAACTTCATATCTGACATTAAAATAAATGGTGATAACAAAGTAGGTTGTATTATTGTTTTTAAACAGAATACAACAAACCAAACAAAAAAACCTACTGTAAGTGAATATACCCCCTCTGAGTATGTTTCGGAAAATGTTTCATTTGGTGTTATGGGTAGTGATTTTTTATATCTATTATCTCACAATTCTCAAATACCTAATAAACAAAAAATTAATTTAAACGAAACATTATATGGAATACCCGTTGAGAAGTTTTCTCAAATTCAAACAGACACAAATTCAATGGTAAGAGGTGAACAATTAATTGATCTTTTGAATGTAATTGTTAAATTTATGCTGGCGCATGTACATCCGTATCACGGAATGCCCCCTGTTCCAGTTGCAACTGACGGAACAAACTCGGCAGATATTATGTCAAAATTGTTTAATGCCCCTAATACCATTTTAAATCAGAATATTCGAATTAATTGATATTTATAAAGAAAACTTAAATGTCAATTCATCAATCCTTTTTCAGTAGGAATAACACTATACTATCTGATAGGTATACAAACACAGGAAGATCTCCATATACACAACTATATTATGGTAGTTCTATATATGATGTTTGGATTCCAGGTTTCTCTAGATTTATATTTGATTTAGATTTATCTAAATTACAAGAAAAATATAATGAGAAAATTATAAGTTTAGAATGCTCAACAGGAGTTACCCACACTTTATTAATGAGAAACACCTGTTTTTTTGATCCTAATACTTTAAATGCAACAGATTCATTAGGAAATATAAGAGCAACTTCTTTTGACTTAATTTTATTTAGAATTCCCCTAACATCGGGAAATACTGGTGATCCACAGATATGGGACGAGGGTGTTGGGTATGATTATTATGATGTTGATAAAACTCTTAATTCTCCTTACGCTTATTTGAAGACTGATGGAATACCAAATGATCGTTCATTCTCAGATAGACCTTCAAATTGGTATCAGACAACAACAATAGACACTTGGGGAACTGAGGGAATTTACGACAACACAAATTCAATGACAGGAAACGCCGTTCATTATTCGGCTTTAACAATTATTGATACACAACACTTCGAATTTGGTAATGAAGATATTGAATTTGATATGACAAATGAAATAAACTCAATATTGGACGGAACTTTAACGGGTGTTACAGGTTGGGGAATTGCATATAAACCTCAAGTTGAAAACATTACTGGTAAAACCGCAGGGTATTCAGTATATTTCTTTTCAAGACACACTCAAACATTTTATGAACCATATTTGTTAACAGAGTATGATGATTCAGTTAGAGACGATAGAAACCTGTTCACTTTGGGTAGAACAAACAAACTATATCTATATGTTTATGATAATGGGGTTCCTGTTAACTTGGATCAAAACCCTTTGGTTACAATATTTGATACTAATAATTTGGTCGTAAATGGATTGAGTGGTCTAACATCTTGTACAAGAACAAAAGGAATATATGAAATAGAAATACCCCCAATCACAGGATATACAAATCTATGTCAATTATACGACAGATGGTCTAATATAATATTAGATGGGGTTACTTTGGGTAATATTACAAATGACTTCACACTTTACCCATACTCGAAAAGCATTCAAATAGGAACAAATACAAAGGATCCTGAGTTGTTTGGTTTTGACATATATGGTATACACCAAGATGAGAAGATATTGAATACAGACATCAGAAAAGTAGGTGTTATGATCAAAAAAGCTTATACATCAAATCAACCTTTAAACAAAATAGAGGCTTATTATAGAATATATGTTCGTGAAGGACAGACAGAAGTTCAAGTTCAAAATTGGACAATAATAAATAAAACACCTAACGAGTATTATTTTATGTTCGATACTACGGATAAAATTCCAAATGAGTATTTTATAGACTTTAAAGTTAATATCTCCGGCCAGGTTGATACCTATAAAAGGACACTGAAGTTTCAAATAGTTAATAAGAAATGAAGAAGATCGTTTTGAAAGAAAGTGAACTCGTAAGTTTGATAAAAAAGATTGTAAATGAGCAGTCTGTAAAATTAGCAGATGAAGGAGCGGTTATTATTGCAGGATATAAATACAAACTTCAAAAGTCAGGTATAGATGTAAATGTTGATGATATAAAACCACAAGCGGATGGATCATTAAGAATAACCGCATCTTTAGGTTTTATTTCAAAACAAGACACTTTACCAAAAGTACAGGTTGATGACATCATAAAATTGGCAGAAAAAGGGGCCGATAAAATACCTGTA
>Ga0315903_10006809_pt1 | contig 14478 bp, 14 predicted proteins | sample LakEriMetagenome_7_FD_203524 | JGI IMG/M metagenome (GOLD analysis project Ga0315903, IMG submission 203524) | Freshwater fungal communities from buoy surface, Lake Erie, Ohio, United States - Buoy 2 MA119 | ecosystem: Environmental > Aquatic > Freshwater > Lake | place: USA: Lake Erie, Ohio...
GCCGACCGCCGCGAGCTCCTCGAGTCCATCATTCAGCCCGGCGCCAAGCTCGCCCCGGGCTACGGCGTCGTCAGCCTCACGCTCGCCGACGGCGCATCCCTCGTCGGCACCCTCCTCGGCGAGCACAGGGACCACGTCGACATCGATGTCGCCGGCAACCGCTGGCGCGTCGGCCGCAAGGACATCCGATCCATCAGCACGCCCGTCTCCGGCATGCCCCCCATGGACCTCCTCCTCAAGCCCGCCGAGGTCCGCGACCTCGTCGCCTGGCTCGCCACCCTCCAGAAGTCCTCCCCGCCTCCCAAGTCCCCCGACCCCAAGCCCTATGTCCTCGCCAAGTGAAAGCCCCCGGGGATTTAAGGGATGGAAAGGACGAAGCGAGGAAGGTAAGCCCCTGACATCCCTCCTCCCCTTCCTTCCTATCCCTCCCATCCTCCGCCCACTTTAATCCCCCAACCCCATGCCCAACCCCTGGACCGGAAAAGGAAACCCGTACACCCGACAGGAGGTCCTTGACCGCCTGCGCGCCACCCTCGCCAAGGGCCAGCCCATCATCGCCGCCGGCGCCGGCACCGGCATCAGCGCCAAGTTCATCGAGCGCGGCGGCGCCGACCTCATCATCGTCTACAACTCCGGCCGCTTCCGCATGGCCGGCCACGGCTCCACCGCCGGCCTCATGGCCTACGGCGACGCCAACCAGGTCGCCATGGACATCGGGGAGTACGAGGTCCTGCCCGTCGTCGAGGAGATCCCCGTCATCTGCGGCGTCCACGCCACCGACCCCCGCCGCCGCATGTGGCACTGGCTCGGCAAGGTCCGCGACATGGGCTTCAGCGGCATCAACAACTTCCCCACCCACACCATCATCGACGGCAAGTTCCGCCAGATCCTCGAGGAGACCGGCATGAGCACCCGCAAGGAGATCGAGACCGTCGCCCTCGCGCGCAAGATGGACCTCTTCACCATCGTCTACGTCGGCTCCCCCGAGGAGTCCAAGGCCATGGCCGAGGCCGGGGCCGACGTCATCATCGCCCACGTCGGCACCACCGTCGGCGGCTCCATCGGCGTCACCGGCGCCACCATGAGCCTGCCCGAGGCCGCCCAGGCCACCCAGGCCATGATCGACGCCGCCAAGCCCGTCCGCAAGGACCTCATCTTCCTCAGCCACGGCGGCCCCATCAACACGCCCGACGACGCCGCCTACATCAACCTCAACACCGACTGCCAGGGCTTCGTCGGCGCCTCCAGCCTCGAGCGCATGGCCGTCGAGCAGTCCCTCCCCGACCTCACCCGCCGCTTCAAGCAGATCCCCCTGCGCAAGCGCTAAGACCCATGGCCACCATCGCCGTCCTCGGCACGCTCGACACCAAGGGCGAGGAGCACGCCTTCGTCGCCGGCCTCATCGCCGCCCGCGGCCACCGCGCCCTGCTCATCGACGTCGGCACGGGAGCCTCGCCCACCGTCGCGCCCGACATCACCCGCGACCAGGTCGCCGCCGCCGCCGGCCTCGACCTCACCGAGGTCCTCGCTGCCCGCGACCGCGGCGCGGCCGTCACCGCCATGTCCAAGGCCGCCCCCGTCCTCCTCGCCCAGCTCGCCGAGTCCGGACGCATCGACGGCGCCATCTGCCTCGGCGGCGGCGGCGGCACCGCCATCGGCAGCGCCGCCATGCGCGCCCTCCCCGTCGGCTTCCCCAAGCTGATGGTCTCCACCCTCGCCGCCGGCAACATCGCCCCGTATGTGGGGACCAAGGACATCCTGATGATGCCCAGCCTGGCCGACGTGGCCGGGCTCAACCGCCTCTCCCGCGTCATCTTCACCCGCGCCGCCGGCGCCATCTGCGGCATGGTCGAGTCCGAGCCCGAGGCCGGCGACGCCCGCCCCCTCGTCGTCGCCAGCCAGTTCGGCAACACCACCGCCTGCGTGACCAAGGCCAAGGAGGTCCTCGAGGCCGCCGGCTACGAGGTCCTCGTCTTCGCCGCCACCGGCGCCGGCGGGCGCATCATGGAGTCCGTCATCGAGAGCGGCGTCGTCGCCGGCGTCCTCGACGTCACCACCACCGAGTGGGCCGACGAGCTCGTCGGCGGCACCCTCACCGCCGGCCCGACCCGCCTCGACGCCGCCGCCAAGGCCGGCGTCCCCGTCGTCCTCGCCCCCGGCTGCCTCGACATGGTCAACTTCGGCGAGCCCGCCACCGTGCCCGCCAAGTTCGCCTCCCGCACCTTCTACCACCACAACCCCCAGGTCACCCTCATGCGCACCACGCCCGCCGAGTGCGCCGAGCTCGGGGCCATCCTCGCCCGCAAGGCCAACGCCTACCCCGCGCCCGCGGCCATCCTCATCCCGCGCAAGGCCATCAGCGTCATCAGCGCCGCCGGCCAGCCCTTCCACGACGCCAAGGCCGACGCCGCCCTCTTCGACGCCATCCGGCGCGACGCCAAGGTGCCCGTCGAGGAGCACGACCTCGAGATCAACGACCCCGCCTTCGCCACCGCCTGCGCCCAGCGCCTCCTCGCCCTCATGCGCCAGGCCGCGCGCTGAGCCCGGGCGGACTCACTCCTCCGGCTCGGCCTCGTCGATCCGCCCCCGCGGGCCGTAGACGGGCGTGTCGCCCGCCGGGATCAGCAGGAAGTGCGACTTGCGCGAGTCCTCCGTCGCCTCGCCCTCGCTCCGCACCCGGACCAGCCCGGAGTTCGCCTCAACGGTCACCCGGCTCTTCCATACCCAGCCCTCGCGAATCAACACGACGCGGTGCTTGGTGAAATCGGGCATCTCCGCGGACTCGCTCCCGTTGGCGCGGCTCGTCAGCCGCTTGAACGACTCGGCGTCCGAGATCACCCAGTCTCCCCAGCCGGAGGGCTCCCAGCCGCTCAGGAGCAAGAAGGGCAGGGCGCGCATCGGCTCCGGGTCCGCCTTGAGCTCGACCAGCCCCGCTCTCCCGTTGGGCAACACCGCGATCTCCGCCAGCAGCAGCCCCGTGCGCATCAGTTTCTCATACTCCTTTCCCGTCCCCTCCTTCACGTAGAAGGCCTCGATGCCGAAGCGCACATCCCCTTGCCCCCTCCCTCCGCCCGCGTAGCCCCTTAGGTAGGGGCCCTCCGACGGCGGCGTCAGGCCAGGTTTGCCCGGGCGCGCCAGCCCGTCCGCGCCCACCGTGAACGGCAGGTAAACGAAGGTGTCCTCGGGCAGCTCCTTGCCCCGCATGCCCCGGGGCGTGCCGCCCTCCGCCGACCAGAAGGCCTCGCCGAGCGAGTCCCTGTCCGCCTTGGCCAAGGTTCCGAACGGGTAGCCCAGAATCACGTAGTCGCCCTTGGCCAGGTCGCGCGGGTCCACCGGCTCGCAGCGCACGACGAAACGCCGACCCTCGCGCAGCGGCTGCCCATGGTGCCAAACCATCCAGCCGATGACGCCCAGCTGGAGCGCGTAGGTGGCGATCAGCAGGGAAGTTGCCCTCGGACGCAGCCGCGCCAAGAGGGACTCCGCCGCCGCCGGGCGGAACGCCGCCGTCGGCGCGGCCTCGATGCGCTCCGCCCGCGCGCGCCACAGCCGGGCCAGCGCGAACAGGGCCGCGCCGAGCACCGCGAACACCGCCGCCATGCCCAGGTAGCCGACCGCCTCGTGGACGTTCGCATAGCGCCAGCCGAGCCAGACCAGGAAAAGCGCGCCGCCCGCCAGGTAGGGCCGCAGCCGGCCCTCGTTCAGCCCGAGCTGGAGCAGGCTCGCCACCATCGCGAGAGTGCCGAGGTTCGCGCCCGCCTTGACCAACGAGATCTCCGCGGGGTGTCCCGTCCCGTTGCGCCAAAGCTCGGCCAAGGCCAGGGCTCCCGCCGCCATCCACGCGTCGTTCCGCCGACCATCCTTCAGGCGCAGCGACTTGGCCGCCGCCAGCGCCACCACCGCGAGGGCGGCGCCGCTCAGGATGGGAGCGGACTTCCAGATGCGCGCCCATTCGGCGAAGTCCGTCCTCGCCCGCAGGTTCTCCAGGTCACCGATGAACAGGAGCAGCACCGCGGTCGCGAGGAAGCCCACCGCGCGCCAGCTCTCGGCGAGGCGCGAGCCCGCCGGGTGCAGCGCCGCCAGCGCGAGCGGGGCGACCATCGCCGCCAGCGGCAGGTCGCGGTTTTGGAACCCGAGCATCAGCACGAGGAAGCCGTACGAGAGAGCGACGACCCCGCAGAGGGGCGCCCGCGGCGTCCGGTAGCCCGCCCACGCGCTCGGCGCGATCAGCGCGAGGAACACGAGCTGGAAGCCCTCGCCCGGCGGCGGGTTGCCCGACGCCTTCATGCCCAGCCAGATGCAGGCCAGGGCGAGATGCGTCACATGCAGGATGGTCCAGTCCAGCAGCAGCACGAAGGGCAGCGACACCAGGCACCACGCCAGCACCGCGTTCGGCGCATGCGCGTCCAGGTGGTAGACCTGCCCCGTCATGAAGATCGCCGCGCCCACGCCCAGCCCCGCCGCCAGGTGCGCGAGGACGCTCCCGCCCTCGCTGCGCCGCGCGTGGAGCGCGAAGGCCAGGGCCTGCAGGCCGACGAGCAACCCGACGATCGCCCCCATCCGCCCGCCCCGCCCGAGCTCCTCCCAGTTGTGGCTCACCACCAGCATCAGCGCGGCGAAGAGGACGATGACGCCGAGCGACCTCAGGGCGAAGGCCATCCCCGAGGGTTGGCCGGCCATCGGGTAGCGCGCCAGCAGGCGCTCGCGCTGGGCCTCGCCGATCAGGCCCTCGCTTGTCCACAGGCGGGTTTCCTGCTCGAGCCAGTCGCGCAACTTGGAGGGGAGGGGCATGAGCGAAGGATGTCGCGGGCATCCGGGCTCGTCAGCCCCGAAACGAACGTTTGTGGTCAAATTGCGGCCATTTTGGCCCCGATTGCATTCTCCGCTTGATGCCCTGCGTCGGCTTCCCTTGTAAAGTGGTCCCTTTTATCACCGACATGAGCACCAGCTACAGCGACATCCAGAACCTCCTCGGGGCCGACGCCCAGGGCCTCCTCGGGTTCTCCAACCCCAAGATCAAGAAGGAGCAGATCCACCTGCCCCGCGCCGACTGGGTCGACCACGCCTTCGCCCCCTCCGACCGCAACAACCGCGTCCTCGCCAACCTCCAGCGCCTCTACGGCTCCGGCCGCCTCGCCAACACCGGCTACGTCTCCATCCTCCCCGTCGACCAGGGCATCGAGCACTCCGCCGGCGCCTCCTTCGCCAAGAACCCGATCTACTTCGACGGCGAGAACATCGTGAAGCTCGCCATCGAGGGCGGCTGCAACGCCGTCTGCTCCACCTACGGCGTCCTCGGCAGCGTCTCCCGCCGCTACGCGCACAAGATCCCCTTCATGGTGAAGATCAACCACAACCAGCTCCTCACCTACCCCAACGTGGGCGACCAGGTGATGTACGGCACGCTCCGGCAGTGCGCCGACATGGGCTGCGCCGCCGTCGGCGCCACCATCTACTTCGGCTCCGCCGAGTCCAACCGCCAGATCATCGAGGTCTCCCAGGCCTTCGCCATGGCCCACGAGCTCGGCATGGCCACCGTCCTCTGGTGCTACACCCGCAACAGCGCCTTCAAGAAGGACAAGGACTACCACGTCTCCGCCGACCTCACCGGCCAGGCCAACCACCTCGGCGTCACCCTCCAGGCCGACATCATCAAGCAGAAGCTGCCCGAGAACAACGGCGGCTACCTCGCCATCCAGCAGACCGAGTCCTCCTACGGCAAGATCGACAAGCGGATGTACACCGAGCTCGCCTCCGACCACCCCATCGACCTCACCCGCTACCAGGTCGCCAACTGCTACATGGGCCGCATCGGCCTCATCAACTCCGGCGGCCCCTCCGGCGCCAACGACTTCGCCGAGGCCGCCAAGACCGCCGTCATCAACAAGCGCGCCGGCGGCCAGGGCCTCATCTCCGGCCGCAAGGCCTTCCAGCGCCCCATCGCCGAGGGCGCCAAGCTCCTCCACACCATCCAGGACGTCTACCTCTGCAAGGACGTCACCGTCGCCTGAGGCGCCCGCCGCCTCCCGCCGCCAAGGGCCCCGCAAGGGGCCCTTTTTGCGCCCGCTCCAAGAGAAAGGATGCGAAGGAGGCGAAGGATATGAAGGATACGAAGGAGCCGAGGGATGCGAGGGAAGCGTGGGAATCGAAGGAGCTGGGAGTGTCTTTAGCGCGTGGTCGGCTGGTCCGCTGCCGGAAGTGCGCATGCGCGCGCCTGCCCGCGGATCAGCCGTAGCTTGTCCTTCTCCTCCGCCCCCGCCGCTGCCCGTCTCTTTCCTCCGCCTCCTCCGCCTCCTCCGAATCCTTAGTATCCCTGCATCTCCCGCCCCTCCGGGGCGCCGTCAAATCTCCCAATCCAGATGGCTGCTCGCCGCGCGGCTCGGGCCGGGGCCCTCCGTCGCCACCACGCGCACCACGGTCTCCGCGCCGCCCGTCAGGCGATGGGCGAGGCGCAGCGCCCTCGCCAGCGACGCCGTGGGGTTCGCGGCGTCGTCCTCGACGAGGTGCTCCGCCGGCAGCGACGCCGTCAGGCGGCACGCGCGCAGGGTGTCCAGGGCCTCCCGGCCGAGCTCGCAGAGGATGAGGTGTCGGCCGTCGCGGGCGAGGTTCTCGCCGAGCTCGCTCAGCAGCAGGACCCCGTCGGCGTCGAGGTGCTCCGCCTCGCGGAACTTGAGCACGAGCACCTTCACGCCCGGGTCCGAGGTCACCCGCCGCAGGTGGTCGTGGAAGGCGTGCGTCGCCCCGAAGTGCAGGCTGCCCGCCACGTGCAGGATGGAGATGCCGGTCGAGGGCAGGCCGGCCTCCCGCCGGTGCACGCCGCCCTGCTCGGAGAAGACGTACTCCACCACCTTGGGCACCGCCGTCTTCCGCAGGTAGTGCCCGATCGCCACCGCCGTGCCGAGGAAGATCGCGATGTCGAGCGGCGCGATCAGCGCCGTGGCCAGCGTCACGAGGAAGACCGCGCGGTCCTCCGCGCCCGAGCGCAGGATGGTCCGGACCACCGGCAGGTTGACCAGCTCCCGCTCCACCGCGATGGTCGCCATCGCCAGCGTCGCCAGCGGGATCTTGGCCAGCAGCCCGCCGCCGACGTGGGCCAGCCCCAGCAGCGCGCCGCCCGTGATGACCGAGGCGACCGCCGTGCGCGCCCCCGAGGCGATGTTCAGCGTGGACCGGCTGACCGAGCCCGAGGCCGGCATGCCTCCCGCCGCGGCGCAGGCGAGGTTCGCCGCGCCTAGCCCGAGCAGCTCCTGGGGCAGGTTGGCCGGGCGTCCCAGGCGGAGCGACGATGCACGCGCGTTCGCCGTCCCCTCGATGATGACCATCACCGCCAGCGCCAGGGCCGGCGAGAATAGCGTGGAGAAGTTGTGGAAGGCCAGGGCGGGCGTCAGCGCCGTCGGCTCGCTCGCCTCGGCACCCACGTAGGCGAAGAGGCCCTGCCGCGTCGGGTTGCCCGACATCAGGGCGACGTTTTCCGCCACCATCGCGAAGAACGAGCCGACCGCCACCGTGACGAGGATCGACGTCCCGAGCCCCGTTCGGCTCCGCGCCACCGCGAACACGATCAGCGAGGCCAGCCCCACCGCGAAGTCCGGGTTCACCACCCCGGGCAGCCCCCGCGCGATGTCCGCCAGCATCGCGAACGGCGACCCGTCCGCGTCGACGCGGATGCCCAGCGCCACCGGCAGCTGCAGCACCAGCACGCGGATGGCCGCCGCCGCGATGATCGCCGCGATCACCGTGCGCGGGACGAAGTCCGCGAAGCCGCCCAGCCGCAGCCAGGCCGCCAGGAGCACGAAGCCCGCCGTCATCGCGAGCAGCGCCGGCAGCAGGGCCAGCCGCATCTCCGGGCTTGTCCCGCCCGCGGCGGCGAACGTCCCCACCAGCAGCGCCGCCGAGGCGTTGGTCGGCCCGACCGACAGCATCGGCGAGCCGGCGAACAGCGGCGCCACGAGCGCGGCCAGCCCGGCGCCCAGGATCCCGCTCCAGATCGGCAGGCCCGCCTTCGTCGCGAACGCCATCGCCAGCGGCAGGGCGAGCAGGGCCACGGACAATCCCGCGGCGAGGTCCGCCCTCAGCGTCGTCCCGTCGCTCGCCCGCAGGGCGTGTCGGAAGGGGAACAGGTCGAGTCCCGGCCGCGCCGGGTCAAGCCCGAGCGTCGCCATCAGGCGATTCATCAGGGAAGGGCGGGACGCGCGCACCCGTCCAACAGATGGCCTGCCGTCCCGACCTTCAACCGATTTCGTCGGGGAAATCCTCAGGCCGCCGGGTCCAGCTGGCGCAGGAGCGCGAACTGCAGCAGCCCGAAGCAGTCATAACAGGCCAGGGCATGGCCTTCCTCCGTCGTCAGCCCCGTCGCCGGCGTCGTCCCGTGCTCGGTCTCCAGGGCCTCGTCCGGCACCCCGGCCAGCACCGTCTCGCGCAGCGTCAGCCGCACTGCCGACAGCGCCCGCAGCATCGTCCATGCCGCCTCGTCGTCCGGCAGCACCACCACCGCCGGATTGCCCTTGGCCCCGGCCAGCGCCCCGGCGAGGAGCGCGCACTCGGCCGCGGCCGAGTCGGCCAGCGCCGCCTTCCACGCCGCCCTCATCTCCGGGTCGTCCTCGGGCAGGCGGGCCCGGTTCACGGCCCCCCGGGCCGCCGCGGGCGCGGCCAGCCTGAGCAGGTCTCCCAGCACCGTCCGCGCCTCGGGCGTCATGCTGAGCCGGATCTCAGGCATCGGACTCGAGGGTCGCCCGCAGGTGCCACTGCTGCAGCTGGAGCACGAGGATCTCGGCGCGCTCCCGCGCGCCCGACCACACCACGCCCTTGCCGTTGCGGTGGATGTCCAGCATCAGCCGCCGCGCCTCCGTCGCGTCCACCTGCAGCACGCGCACGAAGCACGCCACCACATAGGGCATCGTGTTCACCGGGTCGTTCGCCACCACCACGCGCCAAACCGGCTCCTTCGCGGGGGCAACCGCGCTTTCAGGCTGGGGCTTGGCCTTGGTTTTCGGCATCCGTCCCCCGCAGGCTGGCTGCTCCGCGGTTTTTCGCAAGCCGGTCCGCGTCTCCGCCTCCGTCCAGGATCCCGATCAGGTCCCCGGGGCCGCAGGGCCTTAGCTGGCCCAGGTCGGCCCAGCCGGACAGCCCGGCGCCAGCCCATCCCCTCGGCGCGCCCTCCGCCAGCACCATGGCGCCGCCGCCCAGCTCCCGGTTCGCCCGCGCGAGCTCGTCCGCCGTCGCTTCCGCGGGCACCTCCGCGCAGGCGATCTTCCACCTGGTCATCAGCCGCGCCAGCCAGCGCCGCTCGCGCGGCGACCCTCCCGCCAGGATGACCGGCCCGCGGCGCAGGGGCCCGGGCTCCAACCCCCGCTCCCCGGCCACGATCATCTCCGCCCAGAACCGCGCGCCCCCCGCCTCCCCGACCACCCCCGCCTCGCCACCGTTGGCCCGCGCCAGCTCGCGGACATTGTGAAGGCCGAGCCCGCGGCCCGCGGAGACGCGGTTGCGCTGGCCCGCGCGGAAAAGCGCCGCCGCCATCCCGCCCAAGCCCGGCCCCTCGTCGCCGACCTCCAACCTCAGCATCCAGCCCCGCGTCGTCCGGCGGAGCAAGACCTCCACCTCGACGCAACCCCCGGGGGCGTGGCGAAGCACGTTCGAAAGCAGGTTGGTGGCGATTCGCCGGAAGGCGACCCTCGCCCCCCGGACTCGCCAAGGTCCCCGACCCCGCCTCGAGCAGAGGAATCGCGTGCCAGTCTCCTCGCAGCGCAGCTCGAGCGTCCGCGCCAGCGCCTCCACCTCGCCCAGGGGCTCGAACGCCTCCCCTCGGTTCGCGCCCACCAGCAGCTCGGCCAGCTCCGCCAGGCATTCGGCCAGCCGGGTCGCCCATCTCCCCTTCGCGCCGCCCATTTCAGCCTGGCAAAGCAGTTCCGCCCAGCCTCGCGCCGCCGCCAGCGGCGCCGCCAGGTCGTGGAGAACCGAGCCGATTTCGCCTCCTTTGCCGCGGGGTGACGGGGACATGGCCCCAAACTGCGCCCTCCCTTGCTGTATCCAAACAAGTTAAACACCCGGGGATTTTCCCCCGTGGTGCTTGCCTTGGCATGGCCAGCGCCTACAACTAGTCCTCAATCATCACCCCATGCGCCTGCCTCTTCTCTTCCTGCCCCTCGCCGCCGCCGCCGCGCCCTTCAAGCCCGCCGACCTCACCTCCGACGCCAAGTGGTTCGTGCACGTCGACCACGACGCCGCCCGCGCCTCCGTCGTCGGCGCCAAGGCCCTCGGGATCACCGACGACCGCACCTGCCCCGTCCCCGAGATCCGCGCCTTCGCCGAGGCCACCGGCTTCGACGCGCGCCGCGACCTCGTCGCCTTCACCGCCTACGGCAACGGCCAGCCCAAGCGCGCCGTCGGCGTCATCCGCCACCTGGGCGACAACCTCAAGGTCGGCGAGTACCTCAGGTCCAAGGGCGCCCAGCCCGACCTCATCGACGGCGTGCCCGTCCTCTGCTTCGAGTCCGAGCAGGCCGGCTGCAAACTCCTCGTCGCCTTCCCCCGCGCCGGCGTCCTCGTTGTCTCCATGAGCCCCGCCGACCTCGCCTCGGCCTGCGCCGCGCTCGACAACGCCGCCGTCGTCGCGACCCTCCCCGCCGAGCTCGCCGGCCTCTCCGGCGGCACGCCCATCGTGCTCGCCGGCTCCGACATGGCCGCCGTCGCCTCCGCCAACCCCCGTGCCCGCATGCCCATTCCCGTGAGCTCAGGTGCCATGGCCATCTCCGAGACCTCGGGCACCCTCGCCGTCGCCTCCGCCCTCACCTTCAAGGACGCCCAGTCGGCCGACGCCGCCCTCCGGATGGTCGAGGGCATGAAGGCCATGACCGCCCGCCGCCCCCAGATGGCCAAGTGGATGGAGTCCCTCAAGTCCGCCGTCCAGGACAACGAGCTCGCCGTCCAGTGGTCGGCCTCCGCCTCCGCCCTTGTCGCCGAGATCGACCAGGGTCGCGCCCGCTGGCAGGAGATGAAGGCTCGCCGCGCCTCCAAGGGCTCGGCCCTCCCCGGCGCCGGTCGCTGATCGCCCCCGCAGCCTGCGCAAGGGCCGGCTCCTCGGAGCCGGCCTTCTTCTTGCCCGTGGTGCTCAGGAAGGGACTTGAACCCTTACGCCTTTGGGGCACTAGAACCTGAATCTAGCGTGTCTGCCATTCCACCACCTGAGCGACTCGCGGGATGGGTGAGCAAAGATGCCCCGCACCCGGTGTCAAGGCTGGGGCGGCTCGAGATCCAGCTCCAGGTACACCGCGTCCAGCCGCTTGCCCTGCTTCTGGCCGGCTCCCCTCAGCCTTCCCACCTCGCAGAATCCCAGCGCCAGGTGGAGCCCCAGGCTCGCCGGCTGGTCGCCCGAGATTCGCGCCAGCAGCTTGCGGAACCCGATCGCCCTCGCCCTCGACACCAATTCCCCGAGCAGCAGCTTCCCCAGCCCCTTTCCCCTGGCTTCCGGATGCAGGAAAATCGAGTCCTCCGCCACATGGCGCCAGCCGGACCGCGTGTTGTAGGGCGACAGCGAGCCCCAGGCCAGGAGCCTGCCGTCCTCCTCAACCACGAGCAGAGGGTGCCTGGGTCCCCTCCGGGCCAGCGTCTCCCGGCTGAACAGCTCCTTGTCGCTCTCTTCCCATGTGCACGTGCAGGTCTCCACATAATGCCCGTAGATGGCGTTCAGCTGGGGAATGTCTCCCGGCCTGGCCTCGCGGATGACGGGGGGCATCCGGTCAATTTGGCCGGGCAGGGCAGGGGAGTCAAAGGCCTGTTTGTCCGTTGACATCCCCCTGCGCTCCCGCTTTTTAGGCCGACCTTCCCGCTCCCGCCGCGGACACCTTACGACCATGAAAGTCACCTCCTCCCTCAAGTCGCTCAAGCGCCGCCATCCCAATTGCCAGGTCGTCCGCCGCAAGGGTCGCCTCTACGTCATCAACAAGACCAACCCCCGCTACAAGGCCCGCCAAGGCTGATTCCAAGCGGTTTTCGCAGCACCCAACCCCCATTACCATGAAGTCCGAAGGCCATCCCGAGTACCATCCCGTCGTCTTCATCGACGTCTCCACCAGCCAGGAGTATCCCACCCGTTCCACCCTCCGCTCCAAGGAGACCAAGGTGATCAATGGCGTTGAGCACTTCGTCATCCGCCGCGATGTCACCGCCGCCTCCCACCCCGCCTACACCGGTGAGAAGCGCTTCGTCGACGCCGCCGGCCGAGTCGACAAGTTCAACAAGAAGTTCACCTCTCGGCGCTAATCCAAGCTCCGGATACCTTGAAAACCCGCCTGTTGGCGGGTTTTTTTGCGCCCACCACTCAGGCTAGGCTACTTAACAGCATTATTCACAGATTTACCCCCTTGCCCCAATCCAGGCTCGTATTGACTAAAAACAGCTTTCTTTGACATTTTGAATGACAAAAAAGGCCTATTTTGGCCGCTTTTATCCCTCATGCGGGGTACTGAACGACCTTTTCACTTGCCCCACCTCAAGTTATTCACACAACGAACATCGCTATGAAGCTCATCCCCGTCCTCACCGTCACCGCCCTTGCCGCCGCCGCGTCGGCGCAGACCGCTCCCGCGGCTGCCCCCGCTGCCAAGCAGTCCTTCTCCTACGACCGCGTGGTCTTCAACTTCGTCAGCGTCTCCGGCGAGCCCGTCGCCGCTGACAGCGGCGTCTCGGTCTTCGCCCAAGCCACCCTCGGCCACGGTTTCTACCTGACCGGTTCCGCCACCAACCTCGACAACAGCGTACCCGAAGGCGACAACAACACCACGACCGCCGCCCTCGGCTACGCCGTCTCCCTCCCCAAGGCGCTTGGCATCTCCACCGACCTGAATCTCGAGCTCGGTCATGACACTTACGCCGTCGGTCTTCGCGCCCTTCTCGGCGGCGGCCTCGAGCTCGGCCTCGCCTATGGCACCAACGATGTCGTCAACGAAGGTTCCGGCTCCGACAACACCCTCACCGTCTCGGCCGTCTACAGCCTCGGCCAGTTCGTGAAGGGTCTCACGCTCAACGCGAGCTACGCCGACGAGACCAGCGGCGGCGACTTCATCACGACCTTCGGCATCGGCTACAACTTCTGATCTTAGGATCAGAGTTGGCTCGAACTGGGCCCCGGGAAACCGGGGCCCTTTTTCATGCCCGTTGCCCGGCCGTAAGATAGCTGAATAAATAGTGTTGCATTCACCTGAGTTGTTCACACCACAGAACCCGCTATGAAGCACATCATCCCTACCATCACCCTCACGGCCCTCGCCGCCGCCGCCTCCGCTCAGCAGGCTGCTGCTCCCGCTGGCCTCAACTACAACCAGGTCGGCATCAGCCGCACGAACGCCAACAACGTCGTGTCCGCCCAGTTCAATCCCGCCGGGTCGAACTTCGTCATCGGCTTCGTCGCCGCTAACGACCACAACAGCGCCGATGACTCGAACGGCCAGATCAACCTCGGCTACGTCTTCCGCGGCGTGACCCAGGGCATCGACGCCACGGTCGGCCTCGCCCAGAACGGCGAAGAAGACACTGCCTACACCCTCACCCTCCGTCGCACCCTGAACGAAGTCTACCAGGGTCTCGAAATCACCGCTGGTATCGCCTCCCTCCTCACCTCGTCCAACGAGTTTGGTCAGGACTTCACCTTCGGTGGCGTCAACGGCAACGATAACAAGAGCATCCGCTTCATCGAGGTCGCCTACAATGTCAACAAGACCCTCCAGGTCGCTGTTGGCCTGACCGAACAGTCGGACAACGAAGAGGTGAACACCCACACGGTGTTCTCCGTCCGCGCCGGTTTCTAATCCTCGGATTAGAATCTGATCGAACAGGGCCCCGGGAAACCGGGGCCCTTCTTCGTGCCCGAATGCCAAGGGTCAGGCCGCACGTGCGCTTGCTAGGCGCACCTGCGGCCTGACCCTTAGGCATTTGACCCCTTGCCTGGATGGTTCAGGCTCCCCTCATGGCCATCAAGACCGTCCTCGCCCCCCTCGCCCCTGGTTTTGAGGAGCTCGAGCTGGTCGCCCCGGTCGACCTCCTCCGACGGGCCGGCTGCGAGGTCACCCTCGCCACCGTCGACGGCAACTTCCTCGTCGTCGGCCGCAACGGCATGATCCTCCGGGCTGAGCGCACCCTCGACGAGGTCGCCGGCCTGCCCTTCGATTGCCTCCTTCTCGCCGGCGGACCCTCCGTCCCCGACCTGCGAAAGGACCCCCGCATCACCCCCCTCATCCGCCGTCTACACGCCTCCAGCGCCTGGGTCGGAGCCATCTGCGCCGCCCCCCTCCTCCTCAAGGACGCCGCCCTGCTCCCCTCCGCCCACACCTGCCACGATTCCTGCCTCACCGAGCTCCCCTCCGCCCGCCTGCAGGAGCGCGTCCTGACCGAGGGGCGAATCGTCACCTCCCGCGGCGCGGGCACGGCCATCGATTTCGGCCTCGCCCTCGTCGCCGGCCTCCTCGGCCCCGCCAAGGCGTCCGC
>Ga0315903_10006810_pt1 | contig 14476 bp, 11 predicted proteins | sample LakEriMetagenome_7_FD_203524 | JGI IMG/M metagenome (GOLD analysis project Ga0315903, IMG submission 203524) | Freshwater fungal communities from buoy surface, Lake Erie, Ohio, United States - Buoy 2 MA119 | ecosystem: Environmental > Aquatic > Freshwater > Lake | place: USA: Lake Erie, Ohio...
AAACTCCGAACACCGAACCTATCGGCTCCCGAGGTTACCGGACTCTTACCTGGACCCTCCTGGTCGGCTTGGCTTGCTCGCTGGGATTCGCCCAGGAATCCGAACCCAACGGAGATTCCCAATCCCCAGTTCAAAGTGCTAATGGGGTGCCAGGTGCCTATGGGGCGGCCCAGCAGTCCCTCTCGTGGATGACCAACTCACTTCAGCAAATGGCCAAGAAACTCGATTCGATCTCTGAAAAACTCGATCCGAATGCCTCCGAGGAGGAGATCAACCGCGAGGTCAAACGCGCGATGCGCGAAGCCTTTGCCGATTTCCTTCCGACCGCATCGATCCCCAAACAGGGGAATGCAACCACCGCGACGCCAGCGATCCGTTCGACCGACTCGCTAGCCGAAGTCGACTCGACATGGCCCGGCAGCCAGAGCCCCATTTGGGATCCGAAAACTCCATCATGGGTCAAAGACCGTGTCGTCGACAACGAGGTCGTGCGAATAGCGATCGAAAGTTCCGTCGAGTCGTCGGCTCAGGAATGCCTCCTTGCGATGGATCAACAGATGGTCGAACTGGTTCAAAAGGTACTCGATCAGTATGTCCTGACCCACACGCAAGCTTCCCAAATCGAACAACTGACACCGGAGTTTTTGACCAAACAGTTGGTCAAAGCCGATACCCAATACGAATTGGTACTCGATCGACCCAGTGGCACCTACCACCAACTTTGGCGATTGGTGCACATCGGCCCGGATCAAATCCAACAAATCCATCAATGGGAACGCGAATCGGTGACGGCCAAACGGGTCCAATGGGTCGGCCAAGGAGCCCTCGGTGCCCTTGCGGTCCTCGCAAGCGCCTCGGGACTCACCGGGCTGCTAGCCAAACGATCGCGAAATCGCAAGGAACTGTCCTAAGCAATGAGCGAACCTCAGATCGATAGCATCCTGGTCGAGAACATCCGACGTGGCCAGACGCAGGCTTGGCAGGATTTCATCGACCGATTCGAAGGCCGTCTGTTGGCCTATGTCGGTGCTCGGCTCGCCGACCGAGCCCATGCCGAGGACATCGTCCAAGACACCTTCATTGGGTTCCTCAATAGCCTACCGAATTTTGATTGCTCTCGGCCTTTGGAGAGCTACCTGTTTTCGATCGCTTCGTACAAACTCACCGACCATTTGCGCCGCGAAGGGCGTCGGCATGCAACCCAGCTTGTCACCCAAGAAAACTCCAGCGATGCGATCCAACGCCTTCCCTCCGGAGGTAGACAAGCAAGCAGCATTGTTCGCTCCGGAGAGCAAAAAGATCGCGAGGAGAACGTGCTGCGCCAAGCCCTTGAGGACCAAATCAGCAAGTGGAAGCAAAAGGGTGATTTCCAAAAGCTCAAGTGCATGGAACTGCTCATCGTCCTGGGGATGAGCAACAAAGAAACCGCCCAAGCCCTCGAGCTCAGCGAGCAACAAGTGGCCAACTACAAATCCGATTTCATCCAACGCACCAAGACGCTCATCGCCAAGCAGGCCGACCAGGAGCGAATCCCGGAGCTCGACCAAGGGACTTAAACGATCTGGCAGCCCGACGGTTCTTCGATCTAGACCCGCAAGAAAATGTTTTGCCGCTGAAGGCTTCGCAAAAACAGCCACGTGATCAAGCAAAACAGGGCTAGCCCAGAATAGGCGTACCACATCGGTGAGTCTTTAGGAAAAAATGGCTGAACGGCGTTCGAGACCAGATCGTGCAGCACATAAGCGGCTAGAGCGTTGGTACCGAAGGTCTTAAAAATGGGGAGCTGAGCCCCTGCCAAATCGCACAGGACGTAAAACAGCACAAAGATCGCCAGCGAAAAACCTGCGGCAAACGTCAGATAGGAAAGTGTCCCGGCACGCTGACTCATCATCCAATAATTCCACTGCCGCTCCGATCGACTCGGGGGTTTGACAAACGGGGGTTCGGCCAACCAAGCCATCATCGTATTTTCTCGAATCTTGGACTCCACACGCGACCGATCCGGTACGACCGGGTCGGCAGGGATCTTCGCTAACTGAAGTGCATTCGTTTGGGAATTTTCGCTTGCAGACGCCACATCGTAGAACCTTGTTGCACACGAGAAAGCGTATCCGAGCAGCATCATGAGACAAGCGGTGATGACCGACAAGCCTATGGCTCGACTCGGAACGATCGGCTTGGCATCGGCAGACCGACTCGGAACGAACCAATCGCATGCAAACGTGCCGAGGATCGCCGGAATCGTCCAACTGAGGAACCCGAGCGGCCCCCCATCGATCGCATTCGGATCGGTGTTGCACCAAGTGAAGTTAAAAAGGTAGGAGAGGACCACGTGCAAGGTGGCCGAACCGAGCATCCAGGCGAGTCGAGTCGAAAAAGGACGATGAATCACCGGTACAATCCACAGCGAGGTCACGGCGATGTGCATCAAGGTTTGGAACCATTGCCTCTTGAGCGGCTCGGCGATCGCTCCCCAGATCCCAATCTCCTGGAGCTTTTCCCAAGAACCTGCTCGCGGTGAGACCGAATAGACCACGAATGCGACCAGGGCCAAGCCCAAGAGACGCCGGACTATCCGACCGTAAGTCTGCCATGAGGCTCCGTTTTGGAGCTGTCGACCGACCGTCAAACGCAACGAGAATCCCACCGCAAAGAGAAACTGCGGCATGATCGTATCGGCATAACTGCAGTAATCATGCGTGTGCTTGAGCACCTGAGGACAAGCTTGGTAACCGCCAAAGTAGTTGACAATGAGCATTCCAAGCACGGTGTACCCCCGAAATTGATCGAGGGAAGTGAGCCTTTTGGATGGCTCGGTCGACTCCGCTGCGCTGCGGGGGATGCTGCTGGATGCACCGGATAGCTCTTTGGCTCCGGCGGGCAAACTCGAATACTTCTCGTCAGACATGAACGACTCTACGACGGTTCTAGGGGTCGAAGTTTTCCCATCGATAAGCCGATGGAGGGCGCTCAAAAAATCCGGTTGTGCAAGGGGCACAATCGGACTGTGCGATCGCTACCGAGCTGGGTCGACCTTGAGCTCAAAGTAGTTCTTTTTGCCCGATTCGACGTTGACCTTCAGCGGACTCTTGACCGCATCGTAGTACTTGGTGTCGATCCGACTTTTTTTGCCGTCGGACATATCGACCCACGCGCCACCTTCGTCCAGATAGTCATCTTTGGTTGGCCAAGTATCTCGTAGACAGACCTGTTGCTCGCCCGCAATGACTCCCGACTGCCGACTCTTGTCGTCGATTTGCAAAACGAATTTTCCTTCGGCGTCGGTTTTCCCATAGGATCGCGGTCCGTTTTTGGACCAGAACTCGATATGAATCAGATCCATCGGCTTACCATCCATCAGCACAACCCCCGTGACCTCTGCAACGTCCCTTTTAGGTCCGCACCCGACCGAGGTAACCATAAAAATGGCCATCATCCATGCCATGAGCCTTGGAAACGAGAACTTGCTGGGAACAGAGCGAATCGTGCGATGCATGCGTCTACCTAAATTTGAACTTGTGCGAATAAGAAACCATGTCACTCCGTAGGTTCTTTGGCCTATCGGGTCGACGGTCGACCCGATAGGCCAAAGAACCAAACCACCTTGGTTGAAGCAATCGCTAGCAGGACTTTCGCCCTGCTAGCGATCCGTTCGATCGTTTTGAGCAGATGAGAAAATCAATCAGGTACCGTGACGATTTCCGACCCGGCACGAGTACCCATGGCGTTGTAGGTAATCGCATCGATTGTTTCGCTGATATACCTCGTGGAACCATCGGCCATCGTGAATTGACTACCCGCACCGTGCAGACTTCCGAAGGCATTGATTCGGTCGTCATAGCGAATAGGATCGCGGTACTCGACGCAATCTCGGATTCGGTAGTTGATCGGAACTCCAGTGCCCAGAAAGACGTTCCCCTCAGCCCCGAACCATACCCAACCCCAGTTGCCGATCTTGGTCGTGCTCCAACCGGTCTCTGGACCGCAACGGTCGAAGACAGGGTCGAAAACAGCCCGCTCGCCCATCATGATGGTGTTGCTCAAGCCGTCGGTGATCGAATTGAATTTCCGTGCGACGTTGCGGCTAAAGATCCCATCGGCTCGGGCTTGCGATGCCGAGGATATCGATCCGGGTGGACGTGGGTAATCGGTTCCAGGACCAAACGGGTTCCAAAGACTCGGAAGCGTATTGCTGAAACCCGGATATCCACGGCGACCTGCGCAAGCGAAGTAATCGCCGCGCGCATAACCACCGCTCGAATTGACCCCTGTTGTGGGATTCGGGTGAACTTCATTGTAAGGGCTGCCGGGATTCGACGGACATCGGAGAACCGGTGTTACCAACTGGCCGACGGCCGAGGTTCCGTCCAAAGGTGGCGAGGCGGTGTTGGCCGTGCTCCCTCCAAAGGCGGGATTCGAAAGGGTATTGGCACCAAAATTCAGTTGGTTCCAATTGTTCCAGAATGATTGCTGCTCGACAAACGGCATCAATTGATGCATCAGAGCAAACCGTCGGGCTTGACCCGGTGTGCCCCACTCAGGATGCCCCCAACCGTTTCCGTCGGCTCGCAGCATTCCGAATGGAAGCCGCCGATTTGCCGATTCAAAATTGTGATTGGCCATCCCCCATTGCCTGAGGTTGTTCGAGCACTGCATTCGACGAGCAGCCTCTCGGGCCGATTGAACCGCCGGGAGAAGCAACCCAACAAGCACGCCGATGATCGCAATGACGACCAGCAATTCCACCAGAGTAAAACCTCGTTCAAACCGCCTTTTCATACTCATTGACTAGCCCTTCGAAAAAGAAAAAAAACCGTGAGGAGATATACTTATAGTGGTTCGATAACGGCATTGCAACAATGGCAAACCCGTTAGAAAAAAAATTCAGCAATGTTTTCCGGTTCGGCTGGACTCTTTTTTTTCGGTCTGTCGTTAGACATTCCACGATGGGATTTCAAGAGGGGATTTACTGTGAAACGTTGGCGTCAGCTCGGATTGCTCTTGGCCGTTTGTACCTTGGTCATGGCCTCCGGGTGGGGAATCCGTGGCTCGTTTGGCCATTCTCGCGGTGCGATGATGCCCGGGGCCATGCTCGGCTTGAGCTTAGCCATCTGCTCGGGCCGCTCGGACTGGTGGCAAAGGGCCGCGATCCTCGGGTTGCTCTGCGCGATCGGTTGGGGGTTTGGCGGCACAAGCAGTTACGGGCGATTGATCCACTACTCGATGCAAGCCGACTGGACGACGAGTCTCTACGGCTACGGGAGTTTGTTTCTCGTCGGTGCCCTTTACGGCGGCATCGGCGCGGCATGCTTAGCCCTTGGATTGACTGCCCGTCGCTCGTTCTTAGAAGCATCGCTTGGACCCCTGTTTTTGACCTACAGCCTCTGGCTGCTGCTCGAGTGGCTAGGTGGGAAACGATGGAGCCTTGAACTCTTCGCCAAAGACCCGTCGCGGCCCGACGTGACGGCATGGTTATACGACACGCTGTGGCTCTGTGCGGCATCGAATCTGGCGCTTTGCCTTGCGCTCTGGCCATGGGTCCTCAGATGGCGAAAACCTCTGCAATTGATGATGCTCTTGTCGGCAGGATGGCTTGCGGCCATGGCAATCTTGATTGGCTTACTGGGACTGAGAATCAACCCCTCACGATCCGATGCTTGGGCCGGATGCGTTGGGATCATGATCGCATTCTTGGGTTACTTTTTAGCCCAACGCAATCGTGCCGCTGTGCTGCTTTGCAGCTACGGCCTAATCTCAGGCGGGCTCGGATTTGCTCTGGGGCAATTTGTCCAAGCTCTCGGTCGGATGCGATGGGGACCCATCGGAGAGTATCCCGTGCTCCAAGAATTCGGTTACTGGACGATCATGGAGCAGATTTTCGGTGGCGCGATGGGACTCGGGATAGGCTTGGCCCTATGGCGATTGATCCAAGGCCGACTCGAGCCAGCGGAGGAAGACGTCCCGCCGGGCGATTTGAATTCCTTCGCTGTGTTCTCTCTATTCGGACTCCTACCGATTTTCAATCTGATGACCAACGTCGATGCGTGGCGCAAGTCCGGGACGATACCCGAACAGACTCTTGGAGTCCCCGTCGGTTGGATCCTCCTCGGGGTAGGGCTAGTCTGGCTCCTGATCGTTCTTGAGTCTTTGAGACTCTACCGTCGAGGGCAACTCGACATGGCGCCCGCGAGCGCTTGCGGAAAAGCCCGAGCATTGGCACTGGGCATCTGTGCGATGGTCTGGATTCTCTACGCGATGCTCCCGTCCAAAGGACTACCCACCTCGCTGTTGTTCATCGCCAGCTTATCGGTCGGTGCCTGGCTAATTCTGCGAGTCCCATCCCAAGCCTCGGACCGTAGCGAAACGAGTTGGCAATCGCCCCAGTCAATCGCGTGGCGGTTGACTTGGGGCCATCGATGCCTTTGGCTCCTTGCGCCGTTTGTTCTTGGTCTACTCGCGTATGCGACGAGCCATCTACAAGCCAGAAGCGTTGGTACGAATTCGGCACAGGTTGCTATCGGCGGTGACAAATAGAGTCGAGCCGTCTTCGCCGAAACAGCAGTTGCTGGTTCGCTCGCCTGTATTGATTCGACCGAGCAAAACCCCTGCGCTGCTAAAGACATAGATGCCTCCAGGACCGCTGGCCCATACGTTCCCCTGCTTGTCGACCGACAACCCATCAGGCAACCCAGGACGCTTGCCGACTTCCTCGGTCGCATCGTAAAACAGTTTGCCCGCGCCGAGCGTGCCGTCGTCTTTGACCTCAAAGGTCATCCAAATCGCTTTCTTCGGATCGCTCTGTGCGACGTAGAGTGTTTTTTCGTCAGGCGAAAAACCGATCCCGTTGGGCCGTGCCAATTCGGTGGTCATCAATGTCAACTCTCCGGTCTTCTTCGATATCCGATACACTCCGAAATGATCCAGCTCTCGTCGTGGATCGTTTTCGCGTTGTGGGAGCCCGTACGGCGGATCGGTGAAATAGATGTCCCCATTGGACTTGAGCACCCCATCGTTGGGGCTGTTGAGCCGCTTGCCCTTGTAGTTATCGGCCAGCGTCCGCTTGCCTCCATTGGGAGTCAGTACACTCACGCGACGGTCTCCATGCTCGCACATCACAAGGTTCCCCTCGGAGTCCTTGAGCAATCCATTGGCGCCCGGCTCCAATCCGTAATACGTCACCCCGGTGTATCCAGAGGGCTCCATAAACAAGCTGATCCCGTGGAACTTCGACCAACTGAATATCGAGTTGCGAGGAATGTCGGTAAAGAGCAAGTACCCGTTCTTGTCGTCTCCCATCCACAGTGGACCTTCGGTCCAAGTAAAACCGTCGGCCAAGACCTCGAGCTTCGAGTCGGCCGGCAGAAGCTTGTCGAACTCAGGCTTGAAGCGTTCGATGGTCCCGAGCGTCCGCAAGGGGGTTTGCGTCGAAGGAGTTTGAGCATGGAGAGGATGTGCTGCCATAGCCAAAACCATTGCCAAAAGAGAGTAAAAAAATCGCATGGATCCAAAGTCCCTAACATCGAGAGGCACTAAACGACCTTCGAACCAACGCCATGAGTCCGAAAAGGTCCCCCGAGTATAGTTTCCTAGCCGAATCGTTTGGTAGCAGACAAGCTCCCGAGTTGGAAAAAAATTCCCTTGCACCACGCCGAACTTATCTTCATCGCAATTCCTCATCTAAGGCACCATGACGGCACATCCAATGGCTTATACTAAAAGACCCGCGACCCTTGCCTTACTCCCTCGCCTGACTCCTTCGCCTGAAGACTTACCATGCCAATCCCACCTGCCATGAAAATGTCACTGCGCAGTTCCAAATCCCTGCTCTTGTGCTCTGGGCTCATGGCTTGGCTGTGCGTGCTAGTTTCTGTTCCGCTCTGCGCCGAGCCTCAAGCCCCCGAACAGGGCTCTGACCAATCCAATCCGACGATCGAATACGAAAAGCAAGTCAAAGCACTCCTGCGCGAGCGGTGTTTTGCCTGCCATGGTCCGCTCCGACAAGAAGCCTCGTTGAGGCTCGATACCCTCGAAAGTATCCTTGCAGGGGGCGATTCGGGCCCGGCGATCGTCCCCAATGAGCCTCTGCAAAGCAGGATCCTCCAGCGAGTCTCGAGCAGCGAGCTGGGCGTTCGCATGCCTCCGGAGCACGAAGGAGAACAATTCAAACCCGAGCAGATCGAAATCATCGAGCGATGGATCGGCCAGGGAGCCCGTGGCATCCCCAACGAACTGCCCGATCCAGATCCCCGCAAGCACTGGGCCTTCCAACCCCTGGTCGCACCAGCAGTCCCCTTCGCACAAAACGGGCCCTCGCATCCCATCGACGCTTTCCTGCACGAGCTCCACACCCAGCGTGGGATCGTTGCCCAGCCCCAAGCTCCCAACGACGTGCTGCTGCGCAGGCTCTATGTCGATCTGATCGGCTTACCACCTGATGCCCAAGCTTGGAAAAACCTGCCGAGCCAGTGGGATGCAACTTGGTATGAATCGACCATCGACCGATTGCTCGATGATCCTAAGCACGGCGAACGGTGGGCCCGGCACTGGATGGATGTCTGGCGATTTAGCGATTGGTGGGGACTCGGGGACCAACTCCGCAACAGCCAACTGCATATGTGGCACTGGCGCGATTGGATCATCGAATCCCTCAACAGCGATCGTCCTTACGATGAAATGATCCGACAGATGCTCGCGGCCGACGAACTCGATCCCGAGGACTTTAGCGATCTTCGAGCCACCGGATTCCTGGCCCGCAACTACTTCCTGTTCAATCGAAACCAATGGATGGACGAGACGATCGAGCATGTGAGCAAGGCGTTCTTAGGCCTGACGATCAACTGTGCCAAGTGCCATGATCACAAGTTCGATCCGATCAAGCAGACCGATTACTACAAGATGCGGGCGATCTTTGAACCCTATCATGTTCGGCTCGATTCGGTCCAGAGCGAAAGCGACTTTGCCAAAAACGGACTACCACGTGTGTTCGACGCTTTCCTGGATTTGCCGACCTATCGCTTTGAGCGAGGCCAAGAGTCCTCGCCCGACAAATCGGCGATCATGACCCCGGCAATCCCAGAGTTTCTCTCCCAGATTCCCTTGGAAATCCAACCCGTCCATCTCCCAGGGGTGGCTTGGCAACCCGAACGCCGAGAATGGGTCATCCCCAGCCAAATCGAAAAGGCTCGTGGGTCGCTCGCAGGGCTCTCCCAAGCGGTCCAGACGGCTAAGGAAAAACTCGCCAAGGCTCAAGCCGATCACCAAGCCCAGGAGGATCGAAAAACCAATTCCGACACGGACTCCAAGCCGGCGACCGATACTGCGAAAGTTCTTGTCGAAGACAAGTTCGAGGCGCTCTTGCCTGAGCGTTGGAAAACCTATGGCGGCAAGTGGGAGTTGGAGCCTGGAAAGCTACAGCAGCTTCAAGACGGCCAGACCCGCAGCGTTTTGCGGTGGCTGGAAAATCCTCCGAACGATTTCGATTTGACCTTGCGATTCACCATCCTCGGCGGAAGCACTTATCGCAGCGTCGGAGTCTCGTTCGACTCGACCCAAGCCGATGGGACAATCATGCCAGGTCCCCAGGACAGCGAGGTCATGGTCTATGTCAGCGCCCACGGCCCGGATCCCAAAGTCCAAGCCTCCTATGCCCAGAATGGGACTTATCATTATCCCCCCGAAGGCCGCGCGTCGCATCCGGTGGAACTCAACAAAGAGCACACGTTGCATTTGCAGGTTCGCGGCCAGCTCATCAACGCTGCGCTCGACGGCCAACCCAAGGTGGCTTGGAAAAGCCCGATAGCTCGACAAGCCGGTGCGTTGCAATTGACAGCCTTCGACGTCCAAGTCGCCTTTCATGAGATCCGTATCCAAACGCTCGCGGATTCGGTTCAACTCCGAGCGCCCGGCAGCGGCATGAGCCTTGGGCCTCAGGATGCACTGCAAGTCGCCAAGCTCGAGTTGCTCCAGGCCGAGCAAAAGCAAGCGGCAGGGCTTGAAGAGATCGAGGCTCTGCAACTGCGGCACGAGGCTTGGAAGAAGCGTTGGGCAATCGAAGACCGACAAAGCGACGACGCACGTTCGGGATCCAATTCGGATCTGACGGAGCTAAAGAACGCCGAGTCGCTCGCTCTGCGGGCTTGGGTTCTTCAGGATCGCAAGTGGCAGTTGGCCAAAGCAACCTTGCAGCACACGACAGCCCAGATCAGCTTGCTGAAAGCCGTACCGGAGAAAAAGGACGCTGCGCAAAAGGAGCTCGATCAAGCCGCAGGGGGACTTGCAAAGGCCCAGGAGCAGCTCCACAACCCCGACGGAGATTTGGTCCGATTCGTTGGTGCTCAGTGGAGCGCGACACGGTTCCTAAACTCCGGGGCGGACGATCCGAAACCCGAGTTTCCCAAGACGAGTTCTGGACGAAGAACGGCGTTGGCCAAGTGGATCACGGACGAGAGAAATCCGCTTACGGCCCGAGTGGCCGTCAACCACCTTTGGAATCGGCATTTTGGTGAGCCGCTGGTATCGAGCGTCTTTGATTTTGGAAACAAAGGGACCACGACCGAGCATCAGAAGCTCTTGGACTGGTTGGCTGCGGAATTGATGGCCCATGGATGGAGCATGAAGTACATGCATCGGCTGATGCTCACCTCGGAGGCGTATCGCAGGCATTCAAGCTTAGCGGGGGCTCCGTCGGCAATCGCGATCGATCCGGACAATCGGCTCTTGTGGAGGCGAAGCCCGATTCGGCTGGAGTCTCAGGTAGTGCGGGACTCGATTCTATCGCTTGCAGGGAGCTTGGACACGACGATTGGAGGCCCCTCGGTACCGATGAATCAGCAGGCCGATTCGCTCCGACGCAGTTTGTATTTCTTTCATTCGAACAACGAGCGGAATCTGTTTTTGACGACGTTTGACGAAGCGTTGGTCAAGGAGTGTTATCGGCGAGATCAGAGCATCGTTCCCCAACAGGCATTGGCGCTGAGCAACAGTCGATTGGTTTTGGACTCTGCGGTGCGCATTGCCGAGCGGATCGGCAGCACGGGGCAGGGGGGGCAGTTCGACGAGCAGGATTTTATCGAACAAGCGTTCCAGCAGATCTTGGGGATTCGGGCCGACGAATCGATGGTTGGGTCCAGCAAGCGGGCGATGGAGCGATGGCGGAGTTTGCCTGAGGGTGAGATAGGCCAAGGCTCATCGATGCCCGATCGGATCATGCCCGATCGGATCATGTTGGTATGGTCGCTGCTGAACCACAACGACTTTGTCACCCTGCGTTGATTGGCTAGGTGGGATGACTAGGTGGGATGCCGACCGCGTGTAGGGCTTCTTGGTTTTAGCCCGGAGGGCGGCACTTCTCTGCCGGTGTGCGTAAGCCACCGGATTTGGGTAACAACACAACCATTCTATATTCTTCCGATGCGCAAGCATCTATTCCTGATACTTCGCAATTCGATACCTATCTCATTTAGCAAACCGATGCTAGGTCTCTAAAACTACCACTCACCCCAGTGTGTCGCCCTCAAGGCTTCTTGGGGTGTTGGGGTGATCTCCCCGTAACCGGTGGCTTACGCACACCGGCAGTTCTTGTGCCGCCCTCCGGGCTAAAACCAAACAGCCAATTACCCGATTATCGATCAAAAATCTGCTTGGCTGTTCCATCAGCGTTCCATCAGCGTCTATTAGTGGTCCTGGTCGGGCCGGGGATGCTTGCTACATGGGATGCCGACTGCTGGGGCTACGTGGGAAAGACCTCGGTTTGCATGAGTCGCTTGGCATCTTGCTCCTGGCCGTACAAAACGACAACATCGCCTGCCGCAATGGTATCCCCAGGTCCGGGGATCCCCGGCAACAACGCATCGTTGCGGCGGATCGCCAGCACGATCACTCCCAGGTCCCATGGCCGGGATTCCCTGAGCTTCTTTCCGACTAGCGGATTTGCCGGTTCGATCAAATACTCTGAAACGACGTAGCCGTGTTCAACCCTCAGCAGCAGTTCGTAATCCAGCGCCCGCACCAAACCCGCCTGAGTCAGCGAGTAGGAGATGATGTGATCGAGCGTTTTTCGGACAAAGTCCAAGCGGCTCATGGCGGTGATCGCCAAAGCGATGACGACGGCTGCGAGGATAACCATCAGTGAACCGATGGTATTGCTCCCTTGGACGAACGTGGCAACCATGGTGGCAAGGGCTGAGGTCAGGCCGATGTTACCGACAAGAATCAAATCTCGGATAATGCGGCGTCGGACAGGATGGTTCACAACCAACTCGGCTTCTTTGGTCGTAAACCCTACTCCGAAAAAAGCCGAATAACTTTGGAAGCTGGCCGTATCAAAACTCAGTCCGGTCATCATCAAAGCCGTCGTGGCTACTTTGATCGCCAGCAAGGAGAAAAGAGCGATAACGATCAAGGTAACAATCGCAGTCATCCGTCCGTTGGACCTTATTGAAATGGCTCTTGTGGAGAATTTGTGGGCAAAAGATCATTGTAACGGATGGTTTTTTTAGGCTGTTTGGATCTCGCACCTTTATTTAACCACGGAATACGCAGAATACACGGAAGGGTAGCAAAGATTCTGGTGGGTCTTATTTCCGTGTGTTCTGTGTGTTCCGTGGTTAACTGGTCTTCGGCGGTAAGAGCCATTACCGCAAGATCTCGATCCAAAAAGAATCGCTCAACGCGAACCACGATCACTTATCTTTGCCTACCATCGTGCCTTCGAATTGGATCCTCGGGTCGGTCACTTTGACCAACTCACCGAGTTCATAGACGTTCTGGTAGCCGTACCCATAGAGATTGATGTAAGTCGGGACATTGAGCGCCAGTTGGACCGGTTTTTCTTGCGATGCAACTTGGGATCCCAAGGATCGATTGCTACTTGGACGACTCGGCGCGGACTTCGATGCGAAATCGATCTGGTTGCCGTCGAAGTTGTTGTTGCAATAGATCAAGACCGTGGTCTCAGGAGTGGGGATCACACCCGCAAGGTTGGCTTGGGTAAAGTCGGTAAAACTCAAGTGCTTTGCACCTTGGATGTGGATCCGCTCATAGCGAAACGCAGATCGTGTATCGAGAACCATCACGTTGGGCTGTTTGCTCATCTGAAGGAACTGATCCAAGCTCAAGATCCGGGCGCTGCGATGCGGTTCGACCTCGGCAACAAGCTCCTTGAAGTCTTCGTAGCTGACTCGGGCCCTGGGGTATTCACCCGCGGTTTGACTGGGTAACTCGAAGGGGTTTGGCAGACCGGCCGTCTGAGCTCCGAAGAGGACTTGGGCACCCGAGGTTGGACCACTGCCGCCCTGGCCGAATGGAACCTGGCCGAATGGAACCTGGCCGAATGGAACCGGGCCGAATGGAACCGGGCCAAGCGGAGTGAGACTCACTGGAGGCGAAGCCGGTGGTATTGCAGGAAGTGCATAGCCCGATGGGAACGGTTGGCCGTCGGACTCCCAGCCGGTTCCTTCGGCCTTCTGAACCAAAGCTGCGACGCGATCGGTGACGATCTTGTCCTTGATAGCCTCGCGTTTTTCGATCCGTTTCTTTTTCTGAGCCAGCAGCGCTTCGAGTGTCTTGATTTCCTGCTGCTGCATGCTGTGGGTTTGATCAAACTGTTTTTGGACCAGTTGGGTGATCGTCTCGACGATCTGTTTCTTGCGATCCTCGTCTTGGGAGGCTTGGTATTCCGAAAGCAAACCACTCATGAGCATCGAGACGGGTGGCTCGGACGCCGGATAGTAAGCCGGCATAGGATAAGCCGGATTATCGTAAGCCGGATTAGGGTAAGCCTGCGGCCGTGGGGGGCTCAGCGCCGGCAGTGGGCTAGCAGGCAGCGAGTTAGCAGGCAGCGAGCTAGCAGGCAAGCTGCCTTGGGCTAGCAACGCGGAACTCGTTGCCAAACCCGGGATCGAGAAACCCAAAAATGCCAATGCGATCCGAATTCCAAAGCGAGGACATTTCATCTGCGTGCGACCTTAAGACGAGGACATTTTCGATCGATACGGAAATCGATGGTAGCAGATTGGATCGACCGATCCAAGTCTGCAACGTGGCCTTTTACGCTCGGGGCCTTTTACGCTCGGGACCTCTAGCGTCTGATGACGAATTGCCGAAATTCGCCGGTAGCTTCGCTTTGAAATCGATCGAGTTTCTGGATATGGCCCGGGGCGATCTCGATGAGTCGCTCCAAAAAAGCATCGAGCGTTTCCAAGGGACCTTCGACCACGATCCGAACGCGGCCATCGTCAAGATTTTCGACAAGCCCACCGACAGGGTATTGTCTAGCAAGGTCGCCGACGGAGTAGCGCATGCCGACTCCCTGAACACGCCCGCTGAGGAAACAGGTCAATCGTTGCATGAGTTACCGCCGGAAAACGAAACGAGCCGACAAACCATCGCTTGCCGGCTTCGTTGAAAATCTTGAAATCAAAGCGTAGCAGAAGGCTACTTCTTCTTTTTCTTCTTGTCGTCGGCTTCGTCTTCCTTC